>Ga0315904_10009002_pt1 | contig 13111 bp, 9 predicted proteins | sample LakEriMetagenome_6_FD_203529 | JGI IMG/M metagenome (GOLD analysis project Ga0315904, IMG submission 203529) | Freshwater fungal communities from buoy surface, Lake Erie, Ohio, United States - Buoy 12 MA120 | ecosystem: Environmental > Aquatic > Freshwater > Lake | place: USA: Lake Erie, Ohio... | reverse complement strand
AGGAAAAAGCCGAGCTGCTCATGATCACGGACCTAGAGCGGAATGATCTGGGCCAGGTGTGCGAATTCGGCAGCGTGCAGGTGCCGGAGCTGTGGCGGGTGGAGAGCTTTGCGCAGGTGTTTCACCTCGTTTCGACCGTCACGGGCCGCCTGCGCGCGCACATCGACCACGCGGGGGCTTTTCGCGCCTGTTTCCCCGGCGGCAGCATCACCGGCGCGCCGAAAAAGCGCGCGTGTGAGATCATCGCGGAGCTGGAGCGGCATCCGCGCGGCCTGTACACGGGCGCGATCGGCTGGTTTGGCTTCGATGGCCGCAGTCATTGGAACATCGCCATCCGCACGGCGGTGCAGCGAGGCGACGAGATCCGCTTTCACACCGGTTGCGGCATCGTGGCGGACAGCGTGGCGGAGGCGGAGCACGAGGAGTCGCTGCACAAGGCGGCCGGTCTTTTGCAGGCCGCCGGGCAGGCTTGAGGCGCGCTCGAATTCACCGCGGAACCAAAGAAAAAAGCGCCTCGTGCGTCCCTCTTCGCCGCGTGGTGCATTTTTGGTGACAAAAAAGACCTCGCTGCTAGCATCGGCCTCCCGTTTTAAAAAAGCGCGGCTCACGCCTGACTTTTTTCCAAGTTTTTCGAATCCCCCATCCTCGCATGAAGACACGCCTCTGCTTTGCCTTCCTCGCCGCCTCCAGCCTCGCCGCCGTGGGTCAGGCTCCCGCACCCGCTCCGGGTGCGCCGCCCGCGGCCCCTGGCGCGCCGCCTGCCGCCCCCGCGGCGCTGAACATCCAGCAGGAGACCGAGGCACTCATGAACGAGGCCGTTAAGCTCTTCACGGAGTCCAAGTATCAGGAGGCGCTCTCCAAGATCGCGCAGGCGGAGAAGAACGTGAACAACAAGCCCTTCGAGGGCATCCTTTACGCCAAGGGCGCGTGCTACTTCAATCTGAACGACTACCCGAAGGCGATCGAGTCCCTGGAGATCTACATCAAGGAATTCCCCGAAGGCGCGAGCATCATCGATGTGCGCATGGCCCTAGGCCGCAGCTACATCAAAAACAAGCAGGGCGACAAAGGCGTGGAGACGCTGAAGGAAGTCGTCAGCAAGTCCCCGGAGAAGAAAGCCGAGGCCGGTCTGATCATCGCGGAGTTTTACAAGGGTGAAAACAAGACTGATGAGGCGCTGCAGATCCTCTCCTCCGTGATCGCCGATGGTGTGCGCAGCGCGGAAGCCATCCAGGCCGCGATGCTCGCCTCCCAGCTCTACGTGGCCTCCGGCAAGCTCGATGAAGCCAGCGCGCTGATGGAAAAGGTGCGCGGCTTTGCCTCCGGCGGCGACAACATCGCCCAGATGAACAACATTTACCTCCAGCTCGGCGACGAGATGATGGAGAAGCGCAATTTCAAAGAAGCGCTGAACGCCTACCAGCTCGTCCGCCGCAAGACGGAGATCAGCCGCATCCAGAAGGAGCAGATCGCCAAGATCGAAACCCGCCTGAAGGCCGCCCGCGCCGGCGATCAGAAGACCGAGCTCGAAGCGAAGCTCAAGATCGCCACGGACATCCTCGGTGAGATCGAAAAGCGCACGGATTACGATGCCTCGCTCTACTACCGCCTCGGCCGCTGCTACTTTGAAATGGGCCAGCCGCCCTCCGAAGGTGCCGCGGGCGATCCGAGCCGCCTCTGGCAGTCCATCCTCGCCTTCAACACCATCGTGGAGGACTTCAAAGAGTTCCCCCAGCGCGACAAGTGCATGTACGGCCTCATCATGGTGAACGCGAACCTCAAGCGCATCACCGAAGCCCGCGCGCTTTGCGAGAAGTTCATCGAAGCCTTCCCGAACAGCGACCAGCTCGGCGCGATCTCCGAAATGTACGGCATGCTCGCCTACCAAAACGGCCAGCTCGAAGACGCCGTGAAGTCCTTCGTCCGCGCGCGTGACTTCCCCTCCGCCGACAAGGAACGCCTCACCTTCCTCAGCGGCGTGGTGCTCTTCGACTTGCAGAAGTTCGATGAAGGCCGCGCCCGCCTGGAAGAGGTGATGTCGCTGAACAAGGACAGCGCCTACAAAGATGAGGCCCTCTACCGCATCGCGCTGAGCTACTTCTACCAGAACGATTACAAGAACGTGATGAAGGCCCTCGAAACCTACATCGAGGAGAATCCGAAGGGGAACTTCATCTGCGACGCGAAATACCGCCTCGCTTTCATCACCTTCCAGGAAGGCAAAAAGGACAAGGCGCTCGATCAGCTCATCCAGATCGCCAAAGACCACCCGAATGATCAAAACGTCGGCCAGGTGCACGTGCTCATGGGCGACATCTACAACCAGAAGGGCGATACCGAGAAGGCGATGGAGCAATACGCGCTCGCCGTGGACAAGGCGAAGACCCTGGACGTGATGAAGTATGCCATGGACCAGGTGACCGACCTCTACGTCGGCGCGAACGAGTGGAAAAAGCTCAGCGACATGTGGACGAAGTTCTACAACACGCACAAGGACGACGAGGAGCAGTCCCTCAAAGCCATCCTCTGGATCAGCCGCGCGCTCATCAAGGACCAGAAGCCGCAGGAGGCCGAAAAACTGCTCTCCGAGCACACGAAGCAGCGCATCTCCAATCCCGCGAACCAAAACGTCGAGGGCCTGATCCAGCAGCTCGTGAAAGTCGTCACGCCGAAGAAGCGCCGCGCCGCCCCGCCGCCGGAACCCGCCAAAGACGGTGCCGCCGCGCCCGCTGGCACGGAAACCGCCGCCGCAAAGCCTGCCGAGCCTGCTCCCGCACCCGTCGCAGGCGCATCCCGCGTGCCGCAGTATGAGCAGAGCTTTGAGGAAGTGGAAAAGAAGCTCGAAGACCTGCTCACACCGCCGCAGGAGCTGCGCAACGGCACCGCGCAGATGCGCATCCTCTTTGCCAAGACCTACCTCGCGAAGGAAATGAAGCTCGCAGACAAGGTGAGCAAGTTCTTCAACATCCTCGTCGAAGTCGCCAAGGCGGAAGACCTCAGCCCGATGCTACTCGCCACCGTGGGCGACAATGCGCGCCAGAAAGGCGATCTCGACAAGGCCACGGCTTGCTACATCCGCCTGCGCGACCTCTTCAAAGACACCGAATACTCCGATGGCGCTCCGGTGGGCCTCGCGGAGATCGAATTCGAGAAAGGCAACTTCGACAAGGCGCTGGAACTCTTCAAAGCCGCCAGCGAATACCAAGGCAGCGCCTACATCCTGCAGGCCACGCAGGGCATCGCGAAGACCAGCTTCAAGCTGAAGAAATTCGACGAGGCGAAGAAGCTCTACGAACAGATCGCGCAGACGAAGGAATGGCGCGGCGAGCCCACGGCGAATGGTTTGCGCATGCTCGGCGACATCGAAGCCGCTCAGGGCAAGCACGAGGCGGCGATCGCCTACTACCAGCGCGTCTTCATCGCCCACCAGCGCTGGAAGACCGAAATGCTGCTCTCCTACATCGGCGCGGCGAAGTCCTTCCAGGCCCTCGGCAAACGTGAGGAGGCCCGCAACCACGTGGTGGAGGCGGAAAACCGCAAAGACCTCCAGGCGCTGCCTGAAATGAAGGAGCTGCTCAAACTCAAAGCCACGCTCTAAACCGCCCTGAAGCTGATTTTCGCCCGTTTTGCCACTTTTGACCCCTTTTCACCGATGAAGCGCTTTTTCGCCCTCCTCGCCTTCTCTGTCCTCAGCCTCTGCGCGGTCGGTTCTGCCTCCGCGCAGGCCATCGTGCTCAAGGACGGCAGCAAGATCTTCTCAAACGAATTCACCATCAATCCGGAAGGCAAGATCATCCGCACCATCCGCATCGGTGAGCAGACCGCGACCTCCGAGGTGATGCGCGGGAACATCGATTCGCTCGAGTGGCCTTATCCGGCCGAACTCACCGATTCCTCCGACCTTCTGGCCAAAGGCAAGGTCGAGGAAGCCATCGCCGTGCTCGCCAAGGGCAAGGCGTTCTTCGAGCAGCTCAAGGACATCGAGGGGAACTGGTATGTGGACATCTTTTTCGCCTACATCGAAGCGCTGAACTCCGGCGGGAAATTCGATGACGTGATCAAGCTCATGCCTTCTGCGCGCACGCTGAAGCTCACCGACGCGCAGAAGATGCGTCTGCGCATCATCCAGCTGGATATCGATCGCCAGACCACCAGCGACTACGTCACCATCATGGTCGAGGCCGAAAGCATCCTCAAAGAAACGGATGACAGCGCCATCGGTGCCTCGATTTGGAACATCATCGCCGATGTGCACGTGAAGAAGAAGGAGTGGGAGAAGGCGCTGCTCGCCTACCTGCGCATTCCCGTGTTTTTCGGCTCGCAGGTGCAGCGCGTGCCGGAGGCGGAGCTTCAGGCCGCCGTCATGCTCACCAAGATGCGCCGCTACGAGGACGCCACGGCCTTTTTCAACCGCCTCGCGGAGTCTTATCCCGGCTCCCAGATCGCGGAGCGCGCGAACAAGGAGAAAGCCTCCATCGCCGGCATGAAGAACGAGGATCAGAAGGATGAAAAGAAGGGCGATGCCAAAGCGGAGGGTGAAAAGCCCGCCGAAGGCGCGAAACCGGCGGAAGCGCCCGCTGCCGAGGCAAAATCCTCCGAAGAACCGAAAAAATAACTCCACATTTTCCAATCACTACCTCATCATGCACCCCCACCCTGCCACTCCTATGACACGCACCCTCCGTCACAGCCTCGTCCGCTACCTTCCGCTCTTGCTGATCGCGCTTTGCGCCCTCACCGGCATCGCCTCCGCGCAAGAGGCCGCCGCCCCGGCCGCTGAGGCCCATCCGGAAGGTGATACGCTCATCACGCTTTTCCATCAAGGCGGCTGGGTCATGTATCCGCTCCTGATTTGCTCGATCGCGATGGTCTGGCTCACCGTGGACACCTGGGGTCGCACTGGCGTGAAGAAAGTGGCCCCTCCGGCCCAGGTCGCCCAGATGCAGGACCTCTTCCGCAGCGGTGACTACGTCGGCGCGTATCAGTTCGCGAAGAATAACAACTCCCCCTTCTGCGATGTGTCCCGCGTGTGCCTGAGCTTCGCTGGTGACGGTGAGGAAGCCGTGGACGCCGCGCTGTTTGCGGAAATCAACAAGGTGAACGCCGCCATCCAGACCCGCATCAACTACCTCTCCGTTATCGGTGTGTGTACGCCGATGATCGGTCTGATCGGAACCGTGGCGGGCATGAAGGGCGCGTTCGCAGAACTCGGCAAATCCGGCGCCTCGGACGTCGGCGCTCTTTCCGCTCACATCGGTGAGGTGCTCGTCGCCACCGCGACCGGTCTCGTGATCGCCGTGCCGGCCTTCCTTGTGTTCTACTTCCTTCGTAACCGTCTCCAGGGCGGCATGGGCGCGCTTCAAGAAGTCTGCCAGGCGCTCTTCCGCAAGATGCCCTACGAGCACCTCAAAGGCGCGCACGTCGGCGAGGAAGAATTCTACGCCGCTGTCCCGAACTGGGTCGCCGGTGGTGGCGATCACGCCGCGGCTCCTGCAGCTGCCTGATTTGGATCTTTGCCCTCGGGAGATGCGGACAGTCCGCGTCTCCTGCGGGGTCTCTCTTTTCACTCACATCTTTTCACCCTTAACTTTCTACCACTATGGGCGGCGGCGGCGGTAACATGGAATCAGGCGAACCGGAGTTTCAGATCGCTCCGATGATCGACGTCCTGCTCGTTCTACTCATCTTCTTCATGTCGATCACCTCCTCTCAGGTGGCCAAGATCGACAAGGAGATCACTCCGCCCGTGGCAGGTGCGGCGAAGAAGAAGGAGGACAAGAACATGACCAACGAGGCCATCGTGAACGTCCGCTGGAACAACAGCCGCCAGCAGGCCGTCGTGATGTATCAGGACAAGCAGTTCAACAGCATGGACGAGCTCTCCGACATCCTCCGTGGCTACAAGCAGAAGATGCCCACCTACCGCGTCATCATCCGCGGCGACAAGGCCCTCCCCGCCGTCGAAATCCAGAAGGTCATGGCCATGGTCGCCCAGGCTGAGATCGACGACATTTCCTTTTCCGCCCTCAACCAGTAATTCCCCATGGCCTCCGGCAAACATCAAATCGAGCACGACAGCGGCGCTCTCGGCTTCCAGATCGCTCCGATGATCGACGTCGTCTTCGTGATCATGCTTTTCTTCATGGTCATGGCGGGCTCCCAGAAGAAGGAAATGGAGCTCAAAAGCCAGCTCCCCGGCGTCGCGCCTGCCAGCCCGGATGCGCCGCAGGAGATGCCGGATGAAATCGTCATCACCATCGAGGAGTCCGGCATCGTCCTCATGAACGACGAGGAATTCGACAATCCGCCGCCTGCGCGCCCCGTTCCTCCGGAGCTCGACAAGCTCCCGAACATGACGGCCACTCTCAAGCGCCTCAAACAGGAGGCCGACAACCGCAAAGCCAAGGTCATCGTCACCATCGAGGCTGAGGAGCAGGCCAAATACGAGCGCGTCATCGACGTGCTGAACTCGCTCGCCATCGCCAAGGTTTCCAACGTCACGTTCTCTGTCGGCAGCGACTCCGGCTTCTAATTTCATCCTTTCCGCGTCCAGCGGCCTTCGGAACAACTCTTCAGCCAACTCCGCCATGAACCCGAGCGACCCGAACCAGCCTCAGCAGCCCCAGCAACCGGGAGCCGTGCCACCGCCACCGGGTTATCCGATGCACCCGGGAGCCACGCAGCCGATGATGCCACCCGGCTACGCCATGCCACCGGGCTATCCGCAGATGCCCCCCGGCTACCCGCAGGGCTATCCCATGCCGCAAGGTTACCCGATGCCGCAGGGCTACCCGCCCGGCTATCCGCAGATGCCGCAGGGCTACCCGATGCATCCAGGCGGCACGCAGCCGATGATGCCGCCCGGTTACGCCATGCCACCGGGCTATCCGCAAATGCCCCCCGGCTACCCGCAGATGCCCGGCATGCCTCAGGCACCGAGCATGCCGATGCCCGCCGTGGCCCCGCCACCCGCGCCCGCCGCTCCATCGGCCCCGCTGCCCGCGCCGAGTCCCGCAGCACCCTCTGCCCCCAAACCAGCCGCCCCCGCTCCGAAAGCGCCTGCCCCGACAGCCGTCGCCACGCCTGCCGCGCCCGTGGTCGCCGCCGTGGCGATCGCTGATGACGACGCCCCGGCCGTGCCCGGAGCCGAGTTGTTTCATCCGGAGGCCACGCATCACATCGAGCCTGCCAAGCCGCAGAACGCCTTCACGCGCATGTGGCGCAAGCTGGGCGGCGGCTCGCTGACCTTCTCGATCCTCGTGCACGCCGGCATCCTGCTGGCGATGGCGTTGATCGTGGTGGCTCACAAGATGGTGGAAAAGCAGGTCGACTTCCTGCCTGGAGGCGGCACGCAGCAGGGTGAGCAGGCGAGTCAGGATTTGGCGCACAAAGTGCAGCAGAAGAAGCGCAGCACGATCAGCAAGACGACGCCGATGAAGAAGATCGTGACCAACAGCATCACGGCGGACATATCGCTGCCGGAGGCACCGCCGGACTCGTTGGACATCCCGGAGGCCACGAGCATGCTCGGAGGCGGCTCGATGGGCAGCGGAGGCTTTGGCGGCGGGGGAGCAGGCGGCGGCTTTGGCAAAGGAATGGGAATGGGGAGCATGGACGGCTTTGTGGCGTTGCCGCCGAGCATGCGCAGCCGCTGCAGTCCGCAGGAGCGCCTCGAAAAGCTGCGCCAGACCGGCGGCAGCGCCGAGTGTGAGGCCGCGGTGAGCGCGAGCTTGGAGTGGCTGAAGGGCAAACAGAACGCCGACGGCTCCTGGGGCCGCAATAACAAAGCCGCTTACACGGGCTTGGCTCTTCTTTGCTACCTCGGCCGCTGCGAAACACCCGAGTCGCCCTTCTACGGCGACACGGTGCTCAAAGGCATCACCTATCTCATCGAGCTCAGCAAAAAGAACCCCCACGGCATCATTTCCGAAGGCTGGAAGGGCGAAGCGGCCGGTGGACGAGGCGGCGCAGGCACTTACGAGCACGGCATCGCCACTTACGCGCTGGGTGAAATGTACACTCTGGCCCGTCTCGGCAGCAAATCCCTCCCCGGCATGCGCGAGGCCTTCGAAAAAGGCGTCCAGGTCATCATCGCGAACCAATCGGAGCGCGGTGGCTGGGGCTACGGCGGCAAGGACCAGATCGTTTACAATCCCAAGGCCAATGACCTCTCCGTCGTCGGCTGGCAGTTCCAGGCCATCAAAGCCGCGAAGAACACCAAGCTCAAGATCGACGGCCTCGAAAGCTGCATCAAAAAGATGATCGATTACATGGAGTCCATGCAGACCAAGGACGGCGGCTTCGGCGGAGCCAATCGCGACGCGCACTACAATCAGTGGTCGCTCACCGGCGTTGGCATCCTCGCGCTCGAGACCATGGCCAAAAACAAGACCGCATCCTCCAAGAAAGCGGTGAAGTTCCTGCACGAATTCCTCGCTGCGGAGCCGCTCGACTGGAACAAGAACTGCAATCTCTACTGCTGGTATTACTACACCCAAGCCTTCTTCCAGATCGGTGGCGAAGAGTGGAAGTTCTACAACCAGCAGTTCCTCCCGCAGATTCTCAGCGCGGTGCAGCCTGACGGCAGCTTTAAAGCCGGCCGCCCGAACTATCCCGCCGGCGATGCGGCCGATCCGATCTATCGTCAGTGCCTCTGCACGCTGCAGCTCGAAGTGTACTACCGCTACCTCAAGGTCGCCGACCGCGACGAGCAGTCCTTCTTCGACAAATAAGACCCTGCGCGCCGCAGTTCATCGGTAGGCCACCTGAACCCAAGGTGGCTTGATTGTAGAACGGAGAGTAACTGGCGAGGTTGTAGGATGGGTGTGGCGAAGCCCGCCCGTCTGCTTGGCGGCCGTGAAAAGGCCCTGCCACGCCTCCCTGAAGCCGAGCGGTGCGGCGGCGAAGCTCTTTGAGCTGGAGATGCCTTTCTCGCCGCACACACTCAGCCTACGGCCCTGCGCAACCTCGCATAACGAGGTGAAGTTAGTCGGGAGGCCACCTCGGTGAGGTGGCCACGTTAACGATCACGCCTGCCGTTCACGGCTCTCCGCGTCGAGTTCCGCGCTCGTTTCAACGAATGCAGCCGCCAGCGCCTGCCAGTCTTCGGGACTCGTCCACCAGCCGCTGCTCATGCGCACCACGCGCTTCAATTCATCGGCTCCAGCGCCCAAAGCGCTCACCACCACGCTGCTGCCTTCACGTCCGCTGCTACAGGCGCTGCCGGTAGAGATGCTGAATCCGCGCCGTGACAGCCGCGTGAGCCATTTCAGGTTCGAATGCGCCGGCATGACCATCAAAACGGTGTTCCAGAGCCTTTCCGCGCCCTCGCTGATCACGCGCAGTTCCGGAAACGAGGCCTTCATGGCCGCGATGAACGCGTTTCGCGGCTCAGCACTCATCTGCGGCCCCTTGCTCGTCAAAAACTCCAGCGCAGTCACCATCGCCTCCACCGCCGGATAGTTCTCCGTGCCGGCGCGACGCCCCTTTTCCTGCGGCCCCCCGCGCAGCAGCCGGATCACCTCGTCTTCCGATTTCAAAACGAGAAACCCGCATCCCTTTGGCCCGCCAAACTTGTGTGCGCTACCCGTCACGTAATCACAAAGCCCGAGATCCGACGAATCCAGCTTCCCCAGCCATTGCGCCGCATCTGTGTGAAACAAAACACCCGCTTCGCGGCATTGCGCGGCCAGTTCACGCCAGGGTTGCAGCACTCCGCTCTCATTGTTCGCCGCCTGCACCGAAACGAGGGCCACATCCGGCGTCACCGTCGTGCATCTGCCCTGCGCATCCACCTTCAACTCGCTCATGCGCGCCCAATGCCTCGCTGCTTCGCGCACGCTCGGATGCTCCACCGCGCTGATGGCCACGTTTTGGCCCATGAAAGCGGAAAACAGCATGTTGTTCGACTCCGTTGCGCCACTCGTGAAAACGATCCGTCCGGCTTCTGCGCCGATGAGTTCTGCGAGACGCTCACGCGCCTCTTCCAAACGCTGCGCGGCCAGTCCGGCATCGCGGTAAAGACTGCTCGCATTGTGCCAGTGCCGTTCGCTGGCCTCCAGCCAGGCATCGCGTGCCTCCGGCAGCATCGGCGTGGTCGCATTGGCATCAAAGTAGCGGTTCATGACGTCTTCAATCGCTCCGCGTGTGCGTAAACATTCATCGTTCCACCGCGCAGAAAGCCCACGAGGGTCTGGCCGCTGGTTTGCGCGAAATCGACGGCGAGACTGCTCGGCGCGGAGATGGCGGCGACTAGCGGGATGCCTGCGGCGAGCGCTTTTTGCATCATCTCGAACGAAACGCGGCCGCTGAGCAGCAGCACGTGATCGCGCAGCGGCAAAAGGCCGTTCATGAGCGCAAAACCGAGGATTTTGTCGAGTGCGTTGTGTCGGCCAACATCTTCGCGCACGCATACAATCTCGCCCTGGCGGTCAAACACCGCGCAGGCATGCAAACCGCCTGTTTGGGCAAAAGTCGGCTGCGCAGCGCGCAAACGCTCCGGCAGCGCGGAGAGCCATTCGGGCGTGATTTGCCAGTTTGAGGCCTCCACGGCTGGAAACTGGCCGAAAACGCTCTCCAGGCTCGTTTTGCCACAAATGCCGCAGCTCGATGCGCTGAAGACATGCCGCGTGAGGTGGTCCCAATTCACTACCGCGCCGCCCAGCAGCACATCCACGACGTTTCCATGCTCGTTGTTCACGCTGGGGCACTGCGAGACCTCCAAAACATCGCGCGCGGACTTCACCACGCCTTCGCTGACGAGGAAACCAGCGGCGAGTTCCTCATCATGACCGGGCGTGCGCATCACGACGGCCACCGCGCGGCCCTCGACGCGGATTTCGAGCGGTTCCTCGCGCGCGATGACGTCCTCCACCTCACGCGCACTGCCTGCGGCGTTCACTTTGAGCACGCGCGCGGGCGCGGCGGCTGGATTCTCCGTCTTCATCAGGCTGATTCGAGGAAGTCGGCGGACAAAATGCCCGCGGGCACGTGGCGTGGCTCCGCGATGAGCCGCACGAGCTTGTCGAAGACCTCGCGGCCTTTCACGATCTCGATCTCCACGCGCATGAAGTAGAACGGCACGTCAGTGGCCTTCAGACTGGCGGGAAAGCGCACGTAGTCCTTCTCCGTCGTCACCATGCACTGCACATCGCGGCGCGCGCAGCGATCGATGAACTTCACGATCTCCGGTCCGTGAAAGCGGTGATGATCCGCGAAGCGCGCGGTGACCTCCACGCGTGCTCCGAGGCGGCGGAGGCCGTTTTCAAAGCTCTGCGGCACGGCGATGCCGCTGAGCGCGCCCACCGATTTGCCGGACAGCTCATCGAGGCCGATGCGCTCGTGCGTGTGGATGTTTTCAAAGTGCATGGCGCGGTGGCGGCACTCGATGATTTCCGCAGCGCGGTTGTATTTGCGGATCTGCGTGATGAGATCCTCCGTGTCGCCATCGCTCTTTGTGATGAAGATGTAGCTGGCGCGGCGCAGGCTGCGCGGTGGCTCGCGCAGGGTGCCGTATGGAAGCATGCCGCCATTGCTGCCGAAGGGCGCGGTCTTGTCGATCAGCACGATGTCATGGCGATGTTTCAGCTTCAGATACTGCAAACCGTCATCGAGCACCAAAACGTCGGCACCGAAGTGCTTGATGGCATGCGCGCCGGCCTTCACGCGGTTTTTATCCACCACCACGGGCACGCCGGGGCAGTTTTGCGCGAGCATGTAGGGCTCATCCCCCGCATCATGTGAATCGAGCAGCACCTTCTCGCCATCGGAGACGATGCGCGGCGGTTTCTCGGCCGGTTTTTCCGCCAGACCGAGGCGGTAGCCGATCCGGCGCATGAGCGGCGTTTTTTTCTGCCGCTTGCTCTTGTAGCCGCGGCTGAGGATGCACACGCGCCGGCCGCGATCGCGCAACGATTTGGCCAGCAGCTCCACGACGGGCGTTTTGCCGGTGCCGCCGACGGTGAGGTTCCCCACGCTGATGACCGGCACGCCGAGGTGGTGGTCGTGGATGAAACGCTCGCGGTAAAGCATGAGGCGCAGCGAGACGACGCTGGAATAGACGACGGACAGCCCGCGGAAGACGAGGCGGAGCATCGACGCGCGGATGCCGCGGCGGTTGTGCACCACCACCTCCGTGACGAAGTTTTCCAAGTCCTCCAGCGCTTCTCTCATGCGGCGGGAATTGGAGCGCACACCGGGCGGCGGCACAAGGGAGTTATGAGTTGAGAGTTCGGACCGATGGGTCAAAGAAGCGGTTCCATGCCTGCTGATGATTTCACTCCCTCCACCGCTGCCGAAGTGAGGCAGTTGCGCGACCGGCTGCATGCGCAGGGCAAAAAACTCGTGTTTACCAATGGCTGCTTTGACCTGCTGCATGCCGGACACGTGCGCTACCTGGCTGAGGCACGCGCCTTGGGCGATGCGATGGTCGTGGCGCTGAATTCCGACGAGAGCGTCCGCGCGCTGAAGGGCCCGGAACGGCCGCTGAACCGCGAAAACGACCGCGCGGAGGTGCTTTGCGCCCTGAAGGCCGTGGATGCGGTGGTGGTGTTTGGTGACGAGCGCGCGACGCAGCTCATCGAGACGATTCAGCCGCACATTTATGCCAAAGGCGGCGACTACACCGTCGAATCGCTGAATGCGGAGGAGCGCGGTGCTTTGCAGGCCTGCGGCGCGGAGATCCGCATCCTGCCACTGGTGCCGGGACGCTCGACGACGGCCACGATTTCGAAAATGACCGCGCCCTCGGCGAAACTGCGCCTCGCGGTGCTCGGCAGCGGTGTGGGCACGAATTTCCAGGCCATCGTGGATGCGATCCGCGATGGTAAACTCGACGCGGAGGTCGTGGCGGCCATCTCCGATCAAAAAGAGTCGAACTTCCTCGCCATCGCACGTCACGCGGGCATCGCGGCGCATTTTGTCGATCCGGGCACGAACCCGAAAAAGCTCGGTGAAGCCGCTCAGAAGGAGATTTTCGAGCATCTCGAGCGCGCCCGCGTGGATGTGGTCGTGCTGGTGGGCTTCATGCGCATCTTGAAGGACCCGGTGATCAGCGCGTATGCCGGCCGCATCGTGAATGTGCATCCGTCCCTGCTGCCGAAGCACAAAGGCG
>Ga0315904_10009001_pt1 | contig 13113 bp, 11 predicted proteins | sample LakEriMetagenome_6_FD_203529 | JGI IMG/M metagenome (GOLD analysis project Ga0315904, IMG submission 203529) | Freshwater fungal communities from buoy surface, Lake Erie, Ohio, United States - Buoy 12 MA120 | ecosystem: Environmental > Aquatic > Freshwater > Lake | place: USA: Lake Erie, Ohio... | reverse complement strand
CCGACCGGTTGCTGAACGCCGCCGCCGACTATCTCGTTTCGCAGGGTCGCGACCAGGTCCGCGGACCGATGAACCCTTCGATGAAGGGTGAGTTCGGCGTGCTCGTCGAGGGGCATCAGCACGCGCCTCGGGTGATGATGGCCCACACCACCAATTACTACGCCCAACTTCTGGAGACGTTTGGCTTTGAGACTGTCAAGCGATTCCATGCCTACAGCCTGGACGTAGCCAATGACCCGGATTGGGGTAACAAAGTCGCCCGGATGCGCGCTCTTTCGGATCGGATCTGCGCCCGCTTCCCCGACTTGAAAGTGGAACCGGCGACTAAAGCGAATGTCGAACAACGGCTCTACGAGATCAACACGATCGGAAACCACATCCGCAGCGTTGGCTGGGGCTTTGTCCCGCTGACCTCGGAGGAGTTGACTTACATGGTCAACCAGCTCCGACGCGTGATCGATCCTCGCGCGGTGGTGACGGCCCATTACAAAAACGAGTTGGTGGGATACGTGGTCACGGTTCCCGATGTGAACTGGGCAATCAAACGGACGAAGGGGCCTTATGATTGGCTGCGGTTTGCTCAAATGCCACGCCTATTGAAAAAAATCAGGCAATGCCGTTTGATTGCAATCGGGGTCCATCCCGATTTTCGGAGGAAGGGAATCAATACTGTCCTGACCAAGAAAATGTTCGACATCACAAACGACTACGACCACTGGGAATTCGGCTGGATCGCAGAAGACAACACCGCTTCGATTGGAGCCTTGTCGAGTGCCGTGCCGCTGGACCGCTACCGGGTTTACCACGTCTATCAGCGAGCACTTTGATTGCCGCATTTCCGGGAATCAGTGGTAAGGTGCGACCAACCTTCGCTTCCGCCACTCCCTGAATTTCCGGGGCAGCCTCTGCGAAATGCCCGATGCGTTCCGTATAATTGGAGCAGCCTTGTCGGTAGTCGTTCAGCAATCGATTATGCGCGTGTTCCTACAGCCCCCTTTCCTCCGGGTTTGAGAGTTGCCCCCATGCATCGCGTTTACCTTACCTGTCTGGTTTTTTCCCTGCTGCAGCTGCTGTCCGCCGCACTCCCGGCGCAAACCCCGGTTCGCTCAATCGTGGTCACGGGCCAGGCCGAGAAGGAACTCGCTCCCGATCGATACACCGTTGCGGTCTCAATTCAGGTCGAGGGCAAAACGACGGAGCTCGCTCGAGCCGAATTCCGCAAACGCCTGGAACAGGTTCGCTCCACCTTCAATGACATGGATTTTCCCGACCTGACACTGGTCCCCAGTGGCCGAACCATCAGCGACAACCCGCAGTTCAATCCGCAGCAGATGCAGATCATGATGATGGGTGAAGGTGGAGCCGAGCCCACTGCCAGTGAGGCGTTTTACATCCGCGAGGAACTCCAATTCCAGTGGCGGGCAGCTCCGCAAACTTCCCTGGCAGACCTGGAGCAAGGCTTGGGAAGCCTGCTCGATCGGATCCGGACCGAAAAACTCGATTTCGCCGGCAAGACGGACGTCAACTATTACCCCCCCAGAGCAAACAACCTGGTGAACGGAAGTCACAGCCAAATCCAGCAGGAGCTGCGGGCCCTCCGCGCCGCCGCACTGGAAGATGCCAAGAACCAGGCGAGTGAAATCGCAGCCTTGGCCGGTGGAAAGTTGGGGCGTGTCCTCGAAGTCGAACTCCCCACCGACTCCGAGTCAGTTTCGCACAGCCAAATACCCATGGCAGAGATGGTGGACACGCCGTACAGCTGCAGACTGGGCAGCAAATTGAAATTGAAATCCTCCGTCCGGGTGAAGTTCGAGCTGGAATAGGGCTCGGTCTGGCCGCGCTCCACCGGACCTCGTTCTGAAAATCCGACTCGACCTCGGGGATTCCGACTCGCTCTCGGGCCTGAGGGGCGACCAGCTCTGGGCTCGGGCAATGGCCCCGGCCGCTGGCTCGATTTTCTTGAAACCCTGCCCACCAAGGGAGTTGGGTTGCCGGGAATCAGTGCAAAAACCGGGAAATGCTGCTGGCATCGCGGTTAGCTGACTTTTAAAATGAAGAATTCGTTGGGAACGACTTGCTTGTTGATTCGTCTCAATGGCAGAGAAGCGTTCCGCTTGAGCCTCGTTTGTGGATCGGAGGACACTCCAGGTCCGAGAGCCTCCAGCGGCGAAGCGTCCGGTAGCCAACAGTGGTTTGCCAGCTAGAGAAGCTGAGGAAAGCGAAATGAAACAGACGGTAGTGAGACAAATTGGGACCGTGTTCGCGTTTGCCGGATTGCTCCTTTTGGTTAGCGGTTGCGGTGGCCAGCCGAGCGCGCCGGTAACCAAACTTCCGCCCAATGCGCCTGGCGGCGCGGCGACGGGAAATGCAGGTGGACCGCCACCACCGGAAAACCGCCCGGTGGCCGCCATGGGCGGCGGACCGGCTCCGGCGGCAGGTGCTCCCGCCGCTCCACCAGCCGAGCCCTCGGTCGCCGAGACTCTCGGGCCGACCGACATCTTTGGCAACCCACTCAGCCCCCGTGAACGACCCGTGGCAGCGATGGGTGGCGGCGGCGCCCCGGCAGCCGGCGGTCCGCCGTCCGCTGCTTCGAGTAACAGCAACAATCGCCCGGGTGGCAACGCCAGCGGCTCCAGCCCGATTGGTTTAGCCAACGGACTGTATCCTCAAGGCATGACTGGCAGCGGCGGAGGCTCGCCCGCAGGTGGCAGCATCGCTGGCGGACTGCAGAATGGGCTCTATCCGCAGTTCACCAGTGCCGGAGCTCCTTCCAGCCTGCCCTCGGGATCGGCTGCGGCTGGTGGTGCTCCACCCGCTGCTGCTTCGGCCTTGGCAGGTGACACCACAAACGGCTCGGGCACTGCGGCGAAAGGCGCGGCTACTGAATTTTTTGAGAACGCCAAGAAACTGTACAACGAGGGGGACGAGAACGCCGCGGCTCGGAACCTTTACGCTTACCTGTTGGCGAAGGAAGATGCCTTCGAGGAATACCCACTCCAGTGGTTCACGGGCCTGAAGCAACCTCGGGCTTTCCTTCGGATTGGCGTTGGCGTCACCTACTCGCGGCCGCGCGATTTTGATGGCAAGCCGCCTGTAATTGGCGACCCCGTCGCTAACGAGCGCGGAGGGGGCCGTCGCGGCAACGCTCCGCCCGACAGCGGCGATGGGATCCTCGGGGCCTCGGGGGCCAACCCTGGCGGTGCGGGCGGTGGCAGCAATTCGCCCTACGCGAACGTAGATACCGGTACACCAGCCGGCTTTCTGCTGTACTACACCGGCGACTATATCGAAAAGCTGTATCAAGAGTTGAACACGCGGCGAAAAGGGAGCAAAACCCAGTTTGGCAAGCTCCTCGCCCAGTTCCCTGAGCGGACCCCATCGGCTCCCAAAACCAATTCCCAAAACGAAAACGTCTCCTCACAACCCTTTCCACCGCAAGGCGGACCTCCGGCCAATCGCCCGACCATTGCCCTGGGAGGTGGCCCCGGCGGTGGCGGTGGCCCACCCGCTGGAGGTGCAGGTGGGGGCGGTGCCGGTGGCGGCGGCGGTTCCGGTGACCAAGCCAACAACGGCAACGCCAATCGGAATGCCCGCAATGCCCGCAAACTCGTCGACCTTTGGTCCGGGTCCGACGCCTCAGCCCCCGAGCGTTTGACGACCGGCACTTTAACACCCGGCGTGCTTTGCCTCGGCGAAGGGAAGAAAGACGAGCTCTTCTCCCGCGCCAAAAAGTTCGGTGTCGACGTGATTTTGCTGTTTGACGTCAAGGTCGGCGAAGCCCGTGGCGAAAACTATTCCACAACCACTTTGCGACTGTTCAACGTTGAAAACCCCGAAGAGCAACTCGCACTGGGCCGGCAACTTCGCAGCAACACCGTGATGGAAGCTCGTGAGGGCGGCAAGGCGGACCCGGTGGCTGGGGAACTGGCCCGCGTCGTGGAAGAGTACATGGATCAAAACCTCGCCGCACAGGATTTGCCCAATTCGCTGACCCAGGAGAACGTAACAAAGCGAATTGAAGCGGTCCTGGCCGGCGATCTCGATGACCCGTTAAAGCTCGCCGTGGAGGTCGTCGGATTTTACCGTGTCGGCCTGCTGCCCGAAGACAAAGTCGTCGAGGCGCTCAACAAGCTGCTCGGTGAAGACCTCACTGAAGCGATTCTCAACGGCAACGAAGGCGAGCGCGTCAACCAATTGCGAAAGCTGGCGGAAGACGACTAACCCGCATTGACTGGCCCCCCCATCGGGAGCCTCTCAGAGCGACCGTTGCGGCAAGCAACTGCTTCCTCAAGCAACGAATGAACTTGGCCCAATCCTTCTCCCCCCCGCATCCCGCCGGCGGTTGAAGGGTTGGGTTTTTTTGTTCCGATCGGCGGCTCGGCCAGCCCCGCGGGCGGGCAGGAAGTACCGGGCCTTGCCCACATTACCGCCGCTCGGCCTCAGGCCCATTCTGAGGCCTCGCAGATTTCAGGGAACTTTTTTGTTAGCCTGACGTCCAAGGAATGCCGTCTGGATGCCGCGGCAGAGCGCCCCGGCATGGTCCCCTCACTCGCTCCTCGGAGGCTCTCTGTCATGCGCTGCTTTGCTGCTCCATCAAACGTCAGCCAGATTGCAAACTCGCAGAATGCACCCTCCGAGCGGCTCCGATGGAGCCTGATGCTCTGCCTCCTGTCGCTGCTGCTGCCCTCACTGCTGGCCGCCCAAATCATCATTATTCCGGAACCGGGGCCACGTCCGCATCCATTGCCTCGACCCTGGCTCCCCTCGCCGACACAGGCTTACGCGCTGAAGGAGTTGCAGGTCGATGCTTCGATCAAACAGCAGATCGCCACGACTCAGGTCACGCAGGTCTTTCAGAACACCAGTTCAGAACCGATCGAAGTCAGCTTCGTATTCCCCCTCCCTTACGACGGTGCTGTCGACCGCTTGACCTTTTTGGTTGACGGCAAGGAATACGACGCGAAGCTCTTGCCGGCGGCTGAAGCTCGCCGGATTTACGAGGAGCACGTCCGCCGCGCTCAAGACCCCGCCTTGCTGGAGTGGGTCGGCACTGGCATGTTCAAGACCAGCGTCTTTCCCATCCCCGCGGGAGCCACCCGGACGGTTCAACTGCGGTATTCCCAGCTTCTTCGTCAGGACAGCCGATTGACGGATTACCTGTTTCCTCTGGCAACCGGCAAATACACCGCCAAGCCGCTCGACAAGCTCGCTCTCCGGGTTGCGATCGAATCCGTTGAACCGCTGAAGAACATCTACAGCCCCACCCATCAGGTCACGATCTCGCGCGACGACGACCGCCATGCGGTGGTCCAGCTGACGGCGACCAACGTCGTACCGAACGCCGACTTTCGGCTCGTTTATGACTCGGCGCCGGGAAATGTCGCCGCCAGCCTGATCAGCTGCTGGCCAGCGGGCGAACAGGCGGGTTACTTTGTGCTGCTCGCCGCTCCGGAATTAAAATCCAGCGGCGAACAGCCTGCGCGCAAGACCGTGATCTTCGTCCTCGATCAAAGCGGCAGCATGAGCGGCGAGAAAATCGAGCAGGCCCGCGAAGCGGCCAAGTTTGTGGTCAACAACCTTCGTCCCGACGACCAGTTCAACGTGGTCCGCTACGAAAATGACGTCCAATCCTTTGCTACGGAACTGCAGCGGTTCGGCAACGAATCCCGCTCCTCGGCGATTGGTTTCATCAACAGCATCACGTCAGGGGGCGGAACCAACATTGATGGCGCGCTCACCGCAGCCACAAAGATGATCACCGAAAGCCAAACGCCCTCCTACATCGTCTTTTTGACAGATGGCCTGCCGACAGTCGGCGAGATTAATGAATTGAAGATTGCGGAAAACATGCGACGGGGCAATCAACATCAATCGAGACTGATCAGCTTTGGAGTCGGCTACGATGTCAACGCCCGGCTGCTCGATCGGTTAAGCCGGGAAAATCGCGGACAAAGCGAATATGTCCGGCCAAACGAGAATATTGAAGTTGCCGTTTCTCGCCTGTTTTCCAAGATGTCCGCCCCGGTCCTGACCAACCTCCAACTGAACTACCAGTTCCCCCAAACATCTGTCGAAGCCGGACAAGCGGTTGATCGGGTTTACCCCAAAGATGTTCAAGACCTGTTCGCCGGTTCGCAATTGGTCCTGATTGGTCGCTATCGCAAGTCCGGAGCGGCCACCGTCCGACTCTCGGGAAAAGTCGGATCGACCGAACAAAGTCTTGAGTTTCCCGTCGAGTTTGCGGCTCAAGGTGGCAGCGATACGTTCGGGTTCATTCCCAAACTTTGGGCTGCCCGGCGAATCGGCGAATTGATCGACCTTCTCGACTTGAACGGCCGCAACGAGGAATTGATCAAGGAACTCGTTGAACTCTCCACCAAGCACGGGATAGTCACCCCGTACACCTCCTTCCTCGCGGATGAGAATTCTACCGTCCGGCAGCTGACCGATTTCAACTCCAACCTCGGTTTGACGCGCGACAATTTGAACATGCTCGACCAAACGGCCGGGTCCAGCGGTGTGTTCCAACGGGCCGCAAAGCAGCAGTTCAAGGGGGCTGAAAATCTGGCCCAGGCTGCACCCGAAGCGCGGGAATACCCTACCGCTGGCGCCGGAGGACTCGATGCTGAAGGAATCGCCGGAGGAGGAGGACGCCCTGGCAACGCGGGTTCTGCCGCCCCCAGACGAGCCGCTCAGGGTGTGCGACAGGTCGGCAATCAAACCCTTTACAAACGCGGCAAGACTCTGGTCGCCGAAAACGCCATTCAGATTGACTTGGAGAAAGATGCCTCGCGAATCGTGAACATCAAACGATTCTCTGCCGAGTACTTTGAGTTGGTGGCGGCAAACACCTCCGCTGAAAATCAACTCTTCGCCGAGCAAACCGCCGATGAAGAGTTGCTGGTACAACTTCGCGGCAAACTTTATCGGATTGAATAAGCAGCGTCCCTCCAAAATGAGCGTGCGGCTCGTTCTCCAGTCGGACGCTCATGAATTGGTTGCTGCAGCCTTCAGACGTCGCGTGTCCCCCTCGCGAACCGTGTAACCACTGGAGTCAAAGTACTCGCACAGCGGTACGGCATACTTGCGACTGGTTTCCAGCAACTCGCGAATTTCGCTGACGGTGAGACTCCCGCGACGGTGAAACTCCGGTTCCAGCTTTGCCTTGATTGCTTCCATCGTCTCCCGGTGCAGGAACAACTCCGGGTTGATTCCGACCAAATCGCCGGCGCCTTCGGCCAGCCGCAGCAACTGCGGAACGGTCTCCCGGTTTTTGGGCTGGGCATTCTGCAACTCTTTGACCAGAGGCACCGCCAGGCCTGCGGCCTTTAATGCCTCAACCAGCTGTGGCAGCAGCAGTCGCTCAGCCCGACTCATTTTCGGACCGTGACCTTCGAGTGCAATCTGCCCGCCGACAACCGAGACTTGATTGCTGCGAGTCAACAGCCCCAGCGCCGCCTGGACCACTTCCGGCTCGTCCAGATACTTTAGTTTGGAGAGTAAATCCCCCAGCGGATGGGCCAACTTCAATGGCGCAGCCGCGTGCATTTTCTGCAAGTTGGTTCGGATCTGCTCGGCCAACTGCTCAAGCCGCCTGCGGTGCAACCAGACTTTTCGTTGGGCCGACACGGGGACCTCGACGACCGAACCCGTCCGAACCAACTCCGCGACCGCCGCGGGCCCGTTGTAAACCCCAACCGTGGCCGGCAACTCGGCTGCGGTCCAGCCACAACCGGCGTCGAGGTAAATGGCCGCTTCGACCCGCTCCAGCTCATTTGCACTGGCCAACTGCCGGACGAAGCTCAACTCTTCGGTCATCGGTCGCCTTAGAGGCTCGGCGTGCGGGTCGAGGATTCGCCCTCCACCCAGCGTGATCAGCGGCGACTCTTGTCGAATCACGAAGGGCTGGCTCCAGGTTGCGACGCTTGGCGCATCGAGATAGACCTGAGCCAGGCAACGCTCGCCGGGGCCCATGGTCGCCTGCTCGAGCAAGCGGACGATGCCCAGATTTTCCTGGGTACCGAGATGAAAGCGAATTCGGGTGCGGTCATTAAATTCCCGCTTCAGATCGGGAAGGAGCAACAACTCTACAGTCATCACCGTTGCCGCCCGGAGGTAGCCGGGAGCCGCCAACTCCTGCCCTCGCTGCAATTCCTCGTGGTGCACTCCCGCCAGATTCACGGCCGCTCGCTGGCCCTGACTGACGAACTCCGCCTGCTGCTCATGGTTCTGCAAGCCACGAACGCGGACTTCCACCCCCGAGGGCTGGAGAATCAACGCGTCCCCAACCTGGGCGCGACCGCTGACGACACTGCCGGTCACCACCGTGCCAAACCCCTCGACCACAAAGGCCCGATCGATCGGCAGGCGAAACGGGGCACTCAGACGCCGCTGCTCTTGTCGCGCCTCGGCCCGGGCAGCTGCCCGCTCCAAAGCGGCCCGCAACTCGTCCAGTCCCTGCAGCGTCTTGACGCTGGTGGCAATCACCTCGCCTTCGGCAAACACTGTCCCCGCAACCAGCTCACGAACTTCCTCTCGTACAAGTTCCAGCCATTGCGGATCGACCAGATCTGCTTTCGTAATCACCACGATACCAGCTGCCAAATCGAGCATTCGCAGAATATCGAGGTGCTCGCGAGTTTGCTGCTTGATCGAGTCGTCCGCTGCGACAACCAGCATCGCCAAATCCATGCCGGTCGCGCCGGAGAGCATCTGACGGATGAACTTCTCATGCCCGGGTACGTCGACAACGCCGAGGCGATACCCGCCCACTTCGAGGTAGGCATACCCCAACTCGATGGTGATGCCGCGTTTTTTCTCCTCCGGCAACCGGTCCGTATCAGTTCCGGTCAACGCCCTGACCAACGACGTCTTGCCGTGGTCGATGTGTCCAGCGGTACCCAAAATGAAATCTTTGCTCATCGCCGAATTCTAATCGATTCGCAATCGGCTCGCGATTGAACAAAAAAACCGCCCTCAAGGGACGGTTCAAAAAGGGACTTTGCGGCTCCGCTGCGCGCGGTCACCTAGCGGTCTTTGTTTTTATTGAGCCAACTCTCATTGTCGCCCACCGGCGGCTTGACCTCGCCGGATCGCTGTTCACCGCCGGCCCCCCCACCAGTGATCCGGGCCCAGGACTCGCTGGTCGCAGTCCGGATATTCTGGTTCATGTTTCGAAACGACTCGCCAGTCTTGGTGCTGAAGTGCGACCATCCATCCTGCGTCCGATTCCAAAATGCCCGCGATTTCTCGCCAGCTTGCTCCATCAAGGTGGGAGCATTCGGGTCTTTAGGCTGCAACCAACTGGGACGAGGCAGTCCCATCCACCCCGCATTCGTACCCTTGGGTTCAACCACGTTGCTCTTGGCCGAATCGCCCCAAGGCATCCGCAATCCACCTCCGGTTGAACTGGAAGCTCCCGAGCCGCTGAAGGGCCACAACCCCTTTTTTTCCTCGCTCGAACTTCCTCCCGGTATTCCCGCTCCCGAAAAAGGCTGCTGACCAAACGCTTCTTTTTCCCCAATCCCGCCGAGGAAAATCATCACCAATCCCAAAGCCAACAGCAACTTGCTCCCAAACAGGTTCGCATTCATGGTCAACACTCTTGCAATTCCATTGGTCTCGATCTGTTTCCGTTCCGCCGAGCCAAACGCTCGGGGCAGCACGATTCGGGCGGGAGTTTTTCAAAACGTTCGCCCCCTGTCCAGCCCAAAAACGAGGCTAGAATAAACCTCCTCGCCAACCGCTAGCAACCCCATTTGGCCATTATGCAACCGCACAGCCTCCAGTCCTTTTCGACAATCGGGTTCCTCGGAGCTGGGCGCATGGCAACGGCCCTGGCCAAGGGAATTGTCGCTGCGGGGCACCTCCCGCCGGAGCAGATTTTCGCCTCCGACCTGTCAGACGAAAGTCTGCATAAATTCGCCAACGTTATCCCCGGATGCAAACTCCTCGGGAGCAACCAGAAATTGGTCGAACAGTCGGACTTGCTGATTCTGGCAATCAAGCCTCAAGCGGCTCGGGCTGCTCTGGGCGATTTGCCCGTCGCCAATCCGCGGACTGTCATTCTCAGCGTCATGGCCGGCATTCGCATCAAGTCGCTGGAAAGCTGGCTCCAGACGCCCCGCATAATCCGCTGCATGCCCAACACCCCCAGCCTGATAAGCCGCGGCGCGATCGGGCTGGCAGCCAGTCCCGCAGTCTCAGCCGAGCAACTCGCGGTCGTCGAGCAGTTGCTCCAGTCGCTTGGCTTGGTTGTCCGCACCACGGAAGCCCAACTCGATGCGGTGACGGGCTTGTCTGGTTCGGGTCCGGCGTTTGTCTTCAGTTTTATCCGCGGCCTGATCGCCGGCGGAGTCGCCTCGGGACTTCCGCCCGAATCCGCACGACAATTGGCTTTACAAACACTGGCCGGCGCCACCGCGCTGCTGCACGAGACCGGCTCCGCACCGGAGGAGTTGATTGCCCAAGTCACAAGCCCGGGCGGAACGACGCTTCGGGGCTTGGAGGTGCTCCGTTCGGGTGGTTTCGAAGAGTTGGTCTCCAATTGTGTTCAGGCTGCGTCTCAACGCGCCGAAGAGTTGGGCCGTGCCCCCAGCTGATCGGCCAACCTGAAGGTCGCTGAGCCATCACCCTCCCAGCCTCCGGTTCCGCCGTCCCGTCGCACCCCGATTAGGCGATCCGGTACAATGTCCTCCAAGCTGAAAACCTGGCACTTCCTGTATTCGCGATTGGAGCCCCTCGTGAGCTTGTTCGAAGACGACATGTATGTTTATCGCGACACCTTCTTCGTCTTGTTTGAACGCGGCCATCGCCCGGCTGCCAGCGAAGTTCGAGCTGCCTTGGCCAGTTTGGGCAAACGCTACGAACTGGACCCACCCAAAACAGAGGAACGAGCGGCCGGCCAAAACAGTTTGGAGTCGTTTACCCTCCGTTCGCCCTACGACTTCTCCGCCATGGACATCACTTATGTGGAGGGCGCTGAAGTCCAGCAACAGGTGCGCGAGCTGATCGATGAATTCAAGACAATGACTTTGGCTGGAGACGAAGCGCGCAAATTGTCCCGACTTGCCAAGTGCGATGCCCGGTTCGACATTTTTCATTTCGAGCAAGTTGACTCAGCTGCTGAAGACGACGACCAGATGGACCCCGGCGGACTGCTCCTGGTGATGGAAAAACTCGCCCAGCTCACCAAAGGCGTTGGACTCGACCCGCAAAGCCTGAGCTTGATGTAAGCAGCCGGCTCCAGGCTGGCTTTCCTCACCGCGACCGGAGCATGATCTCGCCACCGAACGCGGGCAACCGGTCGATCGCTTTGAGCTCCGCTCCCCGTACATTCTCCTCAGACGCGGATACGGTACACGCCCTCATCCTTTACCCAGCAACGATTCATGCAAGCGAAAGAAATCAAGAACGGCTCAGTCCTCGTGTTCGAAAGCCAGCCGGTGATCATCGAATCGGTCAGCGTCCAATCCCCCTCGGCCCGCGGGGCAGCGACCCTGTACAAGTTTCGGGGCCGCAATCTGATTACTCGCCAGAAGCTGGACATCACACTCAAGGGTACCGACTTTTTGCCTGAAGCCGACTTTCAACGCCGGCCCGTCAAGCTGATGTACTCAGACGCGAATCAATTGCATGTTCTCGATCAAACCGACTTCAATCAATACAGTCTCGACCTCGCCGATGTCGCGAACGAGCGACCCTATCTTACCGAACAGCTCGAGGGAATGACGGCTCTGATTTACAACGATGAATGCGTCGGCCTGCAGTTGCCCACCGCCGTGGAGTTGACCGTCGTCCAATGCGACCCGGCGGTTCGCGGCAACTCGGCCACTGCTCGCACCAAGCCCGCAACGCTGGAAACCGGCTTGGTGGTCCAAGTGCCCGAGTATTTGAAAGAGGGCGAGCGGGTCAAGGTGGACACGCGGACCGGCGAGTTCCTTTCCCGGGCCTGACGCAAGGCCTGTATGCGACCGCCCCGAGCTTGCGAACTGAAACTGTCTGACCCGTTTATCCGCATGGAGTTCTCTGGAATGAAATCCACCCTACTCGTCCTTTCGCTGTGGCTTTCCCTCCACAGCCTGAACTCGGCAGTTGCCCAAACGACGGCAACTCAGCCCGCTCCACCCAAACCGGCCGAAGAAAAGTGGGTCCCCCTGTTTAACGGCAAAGACCTCACTGGCTGGACCCCCAAAATCCGCGGCCACAAGCTGGGCGAAAACTTTGGCCAGACATTTCGCGTGGAAGATGGCCTGCTCAAAGTCCGCTACGAAGCCTATCAGAAGTTTGACGAAAAGTTTGGCCACCTGTTCCACGAGGGTACCTGGTCCAACTACCGGTTGCGAATCGAGTACCGCTTTGTGGGAGAACAGGTTCCGGGTGGACCTGGCTGGGCATTGCGGAACAGCGGCGTGATGGTCCACGGCCAAGCCCCCGAGACCATGACCCTCGACCAGGATTTCCCCTCCTCGATCGAGGTTCAATTACTGGGTGGGGACGGGACGCACGAGCGTCACACGCTGAATCTCTGCACCCCGGGAACCCACGTCGAGATGGAGGGCAAGCTGGTGACCCGGCACTGCACCGATTCCCGCTCGAAGACTTACCACGGCGACCAGTGGGTCACCGCCGAGATTGAAGTCTTCGGCAACCAGGTGATTCGCCACCTGATCGATGGCGAGGTCGTCCTCGAATATCAGCGTCCCCAATTGGACCCGAACGACGCCAACTCCAAACCACTCCTCAAAGAGAACAAGCCATTGCAACTCGACCGGGGCTCGATCTCGCTGCAAAGCGAGAGCCACCCGATCGACTTCCGCAAAGTCGAAATTCTGGTTCGGGAATAGTCTCTCGCCTCGATCGCCCCGGCATCAACGCGGTTGCCGGCTCGCTTCGCCCCCCAACCTCGTCGTCGGCCTGACGACTCCCCGGCTAAAGATACCATCCGGGCGAGGTTACTTTTCGTGGCGAGGTTACTTTTCGTGGCCAGGTTTCTTTCGGTCAGTCGCGTTTGGGCATGAATTGACTGCCGTCAGCCGGAGGAATCCAGGCCAAGCCAGCCGAATTCATCTGGTTCCGGAGATCGGCGACCTCTCCATTCTCCAAACCTTGCAG
>Ga0315904_10008997_pt1 | contig 13114 bp, 6 predicted proteins | sample LakEriMetagenome_6_FD_203529 | JGI IMG/M metagenome (GOLD analysis project Ga0315904, IMG submission 203529) | Freshwater fungal communities from buoy surface, Lake Erie, Ohio, United States - Buoy 12 MA120 | ecosystem: Environmental > Aquatic > Freshwater > Lake | place: USA: Lake Erie, Ohio... | reverse complement strand
GAGTAGGTTCTCGCCGTTACCAGTTCCTTCTATGCGAACCAATGGAACTCCATCGCCGTAGCCGGCATTGATGATAGTTCCGCCGTTCTCGGGTGATACATTGTGCGGGATAGCTGCAATTTTCGGTATCTGACCGATTGCGCTCTTACGTGAAGGTTTGAATACATCATCCTGACCGGTGCTTGTCACCAAGTCGTACGGTTGATACTCGTTATATCCATAGGCTATAGCCATGAAGTAATACGTCTTGTGGTTAATCAACGCAGGTGACCCCAAAGCAAACGCATCGGTGGTAACTCTCAGAGAATGTTGAATGCCCTCATTAGCACCTTGAACCATCAGTGAAGGAGTTATCAATCCGGTTGTTTGATCTCGGTTGTAGTTGATGATTTCCACTACATCATTCTGGATGTCGAATTGTGCAATAAGACGAGCCTTATTGATATCACTCAACTCCGCATTGCTCACTTGATCATCGAGCAATTGATAAATCATGTATCCTTCGAAGACGTAACTCCGATCATCTTGCGTAAGCGGAGTGCCATCCAACAACTCCTCAGGAATTGAAGGATCGAACTCTGTATACAGTTCATGGTAATTATTGGATGACGGATTGTCGTTGCTCAGCATCAAAATAATTTCGCGGTCGAGCTCTTGCACGGTTACATCCGGAGCATCCGGACCGTTAACCAATTCGAAGCAGTTATCGAACAATGACTGAGCCTTGTCGTCGGCGAGGCGAAGTAATTGAACGCTTTCGTATGGATCACCACCAATTGAGCGAGCCCATACCACACCGAGTGTGATGTTGTTATAGTCACCGGGCTGCAGAGTGAATGGTCCTGCCGACTGGATGAATCGACGGTCGTTTGGAGCGTTACCCGCCTCCTGTTCTGTCCAGGGAATAGAGGTTGACGGAGGAACCACGCCATATGTGCTCCAGTTGTAAGGGTCAGTATCGCCGGGGAACATGTATTGAGCAGATACCCCTGAAACCACACCTGTGCCGCTTACACCGTTACCACCGAACAACATTTCCTGACCGTTCTTCCAAATACCACGCATGTAGTTGTAATAATGCTGAGGGGAAGCAGGCTCACCGTTAATGGGGTTTGTAGAGTTGTTGTAGTAAACGAAGCGACGCATACCAAAACGTTCGTTATCGATAATGGTATCACCATAACCAATACCCAAGCCTTTGTAAGGAATACCAAGCTGATCCTCTGCAGCAAGAATATCTTCAGTAAGCGGGTTCGCCGCACCATCTTCATCCTGGTATGGGCCTTCGAAGAAGTCAACACCAACTGATGGAGGATTCTGGCCATAACCTAATGTACCGGTTGCTGCCTCATCGAAAGCATCACCATTGTAGCAATACCCCAAACCACGCTGAACGTCGCAACCTACGAAGTCATCATAAGCGTTACCCAAGTCAGGGTCAACCCAAGAACCGAAATACGTTTCAGTCAAGGTTTGTGAACCTTGGTTAATCAATACATAGTTCAAGAAGGTCATGTTGTTCACCTCGTCATTAGTTGTGAAAGCGAACGCCTGAGCACGCACTTCCATGCCGATTGGTTGACCTTGTGATTCGGTGTGAATATTACCCTTATCGTTGAAAATCCAGAAATAAGTTTGGTCACCAAACAAAGGAACCTGGTCTTCACGGCGGCGTTGAGCACAATCGATTTCACGCAAGAAATCATACCATGGGTAGTCACCATATTCAGGATCGTAAATACCATTGTTATTATAGTCCTTGAAAGGTCCTAAATAGAAGTCTTGACCTGCACCGGTATTACCATGAGCTGGGAAAGAAGTAAAATAGCTTGGCATTGCGTAGCCATCGGGGAATATTTCTGCAATGGCCTCTGCAGGGGCGCCGGCAGTTACCAAATCCCAATAGGTGCGATGACGGATGGCATCTTCGCGCAGGGTTACTGCGAACTTGTCATAATCGATACAGGTCTGCGCGGTGATCTCAGCGGTACCATCGTTGGTCAATGGACCTGTCCAGTAATCATTACCTTCAGTGCGGAAGCGCACAGCTGCAAGCTTCAAGGTTTGGTCTTGCGACTTTCCACCCATCCACAATCCACCAGCGTAAATAGAAGAGACTCCACCTACTCCGGTTTCTGTCTTCGGAACTTCATAAGCGGCTGTTCCGTTTGCACGGTTTTGCCACATGTTACCCCCGGTCTCTATGCGTGCACGCACATTGTTCCACTCCAGGTCGAGCAGAGCTGTTGCAGGAGCGCACGCCGCAGCGCGAGTAGCTGAAGGAGCATCATTGTTTTGAGTGGTCATGCCTGAGTTTCCGGAGCCCACATAACGGTAGGCTTGAGCACCGAGTGAAATCATCACTGCGGCAGAAAAAGCGGCTATTTTATACATGCTTTTCATATCGAAAATTTCCTTGAATATCCTTAACTATTAAACCTTAAAAATCCAAACGTACCCCTAAGCGAATCTGACGAGGCGCACCCAAACGGTTGGGGTCGTTCACAAACATTGCATAGTAATTACGGAAGCTGTCCGGATCGTTTTGTTGATTGATGAACTGCTGAGCAGGAGCTGAAGCCAAGTATCCATCATCTTCAGCGATACCCGTGAAACGGTGAACCGAACGCACGTTGCGTGTATTGAGCAAATTGGTAACCCACACATATACGTTCAAGTTTGCCTTAGGCTTTCCGTTCTTGTCTTCACCGAAATACAAATTGAAGTTACGGTCAGCCTGGAAGTCAACACCAAACTGCCAAGGCAAACGGGCACCATTAATAGAACCTTCGGTGCTTGGCGTAATTTCACCGGTAATCGGCGTAGCAAACTGCTGAGGTGTATAAGGCGTTCCTGAACCCAAGTTCGCAATAAAGTTGAAACCGGTATTAGCAAGAACCTGGAAGTCTTTGATCATAGGACCGTTGTAGTCTGTTCCACCGGCAAAACGATAGTCGGTAGTTACGATGATGCGGTGACGTTGGTCGTAGTTGAATGGATTGATGCTACGCAAGTTTGGGATACCCGCGTTAATAAGAGCTGCCTGCGACTGTGAAGTTGAACCTGTACCATCAGCGAATTGGAGCGTGTAAGATGCATTCAAGCGAATGTTACCTGTGCGACGGAGGTCATAGGTCAATGTCAAACCCTTTACTGTTCCGAAGTCAATATTATCAAACGCACGATATGCAATTGGATAAGCACCGTTGAATTTACGAATCTGGATCATGTTACGCAATTCACGGTAGAATGCTTCAATCTTCAATGAAGAAGTCTTCGAAAGCACTTGCTGGAATCCGAGTGCATAGTCAACAGTGCGCTCAGGCTTCAGAGAAGGATTGGTAATAAGCGGATCGTTCTGGAACTTCATGTTCAGATAATCCGTTGGATCGAAGCGTGAGAATTCAGTAGGACGCTGAGTCAATACGTCGTAGTGCGCAAAGAAAGTAGCCTCATCGCTGATAGGGAAAGAGAACGCGATACGAGGCATGATATTTACCGCAGGCGTGTAGTCTTTGAATGCGCTTGAAGTAAGCGGTGCGTCTTTATCATTCTTCAAATATGGCTTTGGGTTACTCGATCCACCAATTACGGTTGGGTCGGAAACCAATTGACCATCGGCCTTGTACCAGTTGTTTCCATCGCGGTAACCCATTACAGTAGTTGGGTTATTGAGATCATCAACATATACAACGAAGTCTTCTCCGATGTTAGCCGGGTGATCTCCGAACTGAGTTACTTCAGCTGCCGTGAAAGCCTCACCCACTACAAATTGGTCCTTCAATACAGGTTGGTTCGCATCGTAGCGGTCAATACGCACACCCAAGTTGAAGATCAAGTCATCAAACGCGAACTTATCCATCAGATAGCCTGAGGTATAAATCGGCTCAAATGCGCCAATTGGACGGCTGTAATAAGTAATGTCTCCTACCTTGTATGTAGAAGCGAAGAACTCATCTATTGTGGGCTTCTTACCTGTGAGTTTATTTCCGTGTGAATCATATCCGTAGTAAGAAACAACTTGATTACCGCTATTCAACAATTCATCCGAGTTGAACATGTCAATTGACAAGAACTCAGGGCTAAGATTGTCGACGTTTAGGTAATCACCACCACGAGGATCCAAACCGAGCGCTTCGCGCAAGTTGTAATCGAACTCAGACTGGTTGGTTACACCGACCGCGGTGTTGTAATACACGTAGTAGTTACCATCACGGTATACAATTGTTGAATCGTATCCGATACCTTGATTGTCTACTTTTTCAATGTGTGAGTTAGCATTCAAGCGAGCCAAGTTCCACAGGCTCACGGGAGACACGCTGTATCCGGCATCCTTGCGCTGCTCAAACTCGAAACCGATTTGTATAGCATGGTCACCGATGTCGGCAGAACCAATACCTGTAGCGCGGAATTGATTATTCGAGAATACCGCGTAGTTGTTGTTTTGTGCTCCCAGGTAGCTCCACAAGTTGTACGTTGCAGGCGGGGCATCACCATTTCGCAAACCATTCGCTGCAGTTAAATTATTGAGGTTTGCAGCAGGGTTTATACCGAGGAAGCCAATGGTGCCGGGGTTATCCAAAAAGATTTGATTTCTATCTGTGATAAGATTTCCGTTCGCATCGGTAATCTGTGCCAATGCTGCCTGGTAGAATATGGTTTGCTGTGCACCTTCGTAGTACTGATTGGTAATAGAAGCCAAATCAGGATTGTATTCTGACGGTGTAAAGAAAGTATGAATATCCTGGAAACCGGTCTGTTTGAAATACGAACCGGGAAGTTGCTCGTAGGTGTTACCGCGGTATATGTCAAAGTAGCCTACGTGACCATAATTGAATAGATTATCACCGTGAGTTTCATCCTGGCTATTCGCATAGTTGCGCGAGTAGTCTACCATTACGCTATAGAAGATATTCTTCAAGTTCGAAGCACTCGCCTCATCCCCTTCTGCATTTTTGAAGCGCTGACTGAACTTGGCATACGCTCTCCAGTCGAAGTTTGTGTTCAACTGGTTATTGTCCCAGTTCATAAGCTGGTTAGAACGAGAAGCATCGCGTCCGCGGTTGAATGCTGCAGTACCACCGAACGTAAGTGTAACGTTCTCCGAAGTGTTCACGTCAATTTTCGCAACAAGGTTTGCCGAACGATTGCGGGCGTTCATGCGTGTTTTCGTAATCTCAAAATCGTCCGATGTAAGGAAGTCGGCGTTGTAAAGAACCCCGGTAGCTTCACCTGATTCGCTCAAGTTTGGACGAAGTGGGTTACTCAACAGCTCAGTACGCACATCGTCTTTCATACGCATAACACCGCCGTATTGCGGGTCACCATCTACGATATCGGTATAGTTACCTGACACGAAGAAACCCAGCAATGGTCGTCCCTTCTCGCCATTCTCATTTTTCGAGAAAAGCAAAGGACCTGAGAGGGATCCTTCGAAAAGGTTATAGCCATAATGGTCGAGACCTATTACCTTATCTCCAACCTGGAAGCCTGAAGTAATTGCCTCGACGCCCCCTGTGTATTTGGCAGAAGCGTTACGCAAGCTTACGTTAATTACACCACCGGTAGCATCACCGATGTTTGCCGGAATACCACCTGTGATAACGGAGATTTCTTCAACCGCTGACTTGGGAAGAGCCGATGATCCACGCACTTTGATACCATCGATGTAAATCCATGTTGATCCTTCGCGAGCACCACGAATAGAGATACCGTTTCCGGTATCAGTAGCTCCTGCTACAGTTTGAGCGAGACCTGTTACCGAACGGCTCGGCATGTTTTTCAAATCTTCACGTGTTATTGTACCACCCGAAGATCCACCATCCTTGTCGATGAGAGGCACCTTGTAATCGAAAACTTCTACTGTTCCCAATTCTGCTCCCTGCATCATTTCCGCGTCGAGAGGAGTGATTTTACCACCTTTCACGACGACACCCTTGATGGTTTGTGGCTGGTAACCCACAAACTGGAAAGACACATCGTACGTTCCGGGTTCGAGCGGCTTCACGGAGTATTCACCATCGATATCGGTGGTTCCTCCATTGACTGTATTACCATTCAGGTAAACAATTACCGTTACGAAAGGAAGAGTTTCCTTCGTGTCTTTGTCCATAACCTTTCCTTTTAAGGAACCCGAGTTGGTCTGCGCCCAAGAGGCAGTGGTTAGGAGGAATAAAGCGATTAGCGCGTAAAACTTTCTCTGCATAGCAGATGGATTAAAGTGTGTTAAACAAGTCAAAATTTAGGTAACAATAACGACTTTCAATCGTAGTACAATGGAGTCGTGGGATACCCTAAAGGTTCGCAAAGAACAACGGATTTCTTAAAACGTGCAAACTTTTTTTCAACGACTTCGCAAACCGTTGATTTCCTGAATATTGTGAAAAATTGGCGGATTCTTCACTGCCTGCGGAACCAGCGCTTGTACCAAGGAACGTTTTTACCCCAAGACTGTCGACGCGCCTTGCGCAGATTTTTCTTCATTCGTTTTCGAGTGGCCTTGTCTTGTGATTCCAAGTGATGATCTTTTCTGGACTGATACTCACCTTGCTTTTTCTCAAGCGCATCGGATTCTTTTTTTCGAGCTGTTTGCGGAGTTACTTTTTGTGCGTCCGATTTCGGTTGAGCAACCACGTCGACAGACATTGTCAAAAGGACGGACAGCAATAAAAAGCTCCAAAATCGGAATGTCTTCATTAGTAATAATCGTAGCTGAATTTAGTAATAACAATATCACCTGTGCTCAGGTTATGATCCAAAAAAGCCTCTACAAGCAGCGTTGGTGAGTAGAGTACTTCAATTTCACGCATCATACTCTTACCATCGAAGTATTCCACCTTCTGTACATTGCCCAATCCATCGTAGACGAATGTTTGAGCCCTTTTACCCGACGACATATTATCCGACGACTCAATTTTCGAGATCCAGCCATGCTCGTTGTAGGTATAGGTCTTGGTCTTCGTTCGACCACTCATAATGAGCTCCTCAACCTCGGACTCAACAAAACCTTTCGGATTCTTTTTTATGGTCCAGTTCGAATAATGCAGTCCGTAATTGTTATACACACTTTTCGTTACCAGTCCATTTTCCTGTTCATTCCAAATAACAGATTCGGAATTTATGTTGACGGTTCTTCCGGGCTCCAGTTTGTTTTTTGTCGTTGCCACATTTTCGGCTGTACCATACTCAACTCGAATCAATCGTCCTTGGTCATCATACACAAAACCGGTACTGTAATAACCACGCGTACCCGACTCTTCGCGCAACTCGACCGACCCTAAATCATTTCTCTTGAACTTGATGGTTAAGCTATCAATCAAATTTTTCACAGAAGAAACTTTGTCCATGCGTGTCATTAATCCGACTTCATTGAATCGGTATACACTTAAATCGGGTCGCTGTTCTATTGGCTTACCGGGGCGCTTAACGCTTACAACGCCTGTAATCGTTTTAATCTTGTTCATCCAGAGAAATTGCTGGCTGAAAAACATTTCTTCGTTGAAGGCATTGCCAATGCGATTGTCAATAATCTGCGCATGAGCTCTTTCACAATGCAAAAGCATCATGACCCCTATTGCCAGAAGCGTATTAATGGTGTTTCTCTTTCTGATCATTCAAATTCGAATATCCTCGACACGATAAACCGGCAAGTCGCACGTTCGGTTTCGACAAACATAAATAGGAGAGTTCGCTGCAATACGTCCTTTGAACAAAGGCAATTCACTATCTGATGTTGATGCAGCTACCAGCGCGAAAGGACTCAGCTTTTCATGAAACTTCATTCGATTTTGCGAGGCCTGTTGACCTGTAAAAACAACATCTACCGGCTCGGTTATCCATTCAAGAATAGCCATTATCCAATTGCTGAAACCCGGGGCAAAGTCTATTGATTCCGACACTTCATTCAACATAGCGCTTGCATGTTGAGTGTATTTCTGATTATCAAGATAACGTCCCAATTTGATAAGACAGCGGCATGCCATGCTATTACCGGCAGGAACAACATTGTCGTTTATTTCAAATTTTACTCCACACACGTCGTTGACATCCATGGATCGATTTTGAAATAATGATGACTGGGTGCTTGTAAAAGAAATGAAAACATTATCCATTATTTGCTCTGCCAGCCTCAACCATTTTTCTTCACCGGAAACCTCGTAAAGCGAGAGGAGCGCGTCAATAAAAAATACCTGGTCCTCTAATAATGTAACACCCGTAATTTTTCCTTTTGTATAAGCGTGGGCCAAGAGGCCATTCGGTTGCATGAACCATTGGACCATTGCATCAGCCAGCATCTTGGCTTGAATTGCAAATGACTGCCGCTGATGCATTTTGGATGCCTCTGCAAATGCCTTAATCAACATTGCATTCCAAGAAGCGATGCATTTGTCATCGAGCGCGGGCTTTGAACGCTCATTTCGATATTCCACTAAAATGGCTTTCGCCTTTTCACGCAATTGTATCCACGTATCCAATTCCAGGTGTTGCCTTTGACACCAATCCAATTCCTGTTCCTTCAAGCAAAGCACACTCACATCATGTTCCCAGAAACCATGGCTTCCTACACCGAAATACGATTTCAAAAGTTCACTCTCATGGCCCAGTAACGAGTCAAATTCCTCTTCCTTCCAGACGTAATACTTTCCTTCTACTCCATCGCTATCGGCATCAAGAGCGGAATAGTAGAGGCCATCCGGCGATTGCCACTCACGCAGAATGAAAGCCAGTGTGTCGTCGACCACCCGCGCATATAATTCTTCCCCAAAAGCCCGATATGCCTGTGCATACAGAGTAACCAACTGAGCATTATCGTACAACATTTTCTCAAAGTGCGGAACCTTCCAGTCGGCATCCACACTATATCGAGCAAAGCCACCACCAAGCTGATCATAAAGCCCACCCATAGCCATTTGGTTGAGTGTTTTACGTGTGTGGATTATTGCTTCTTCCCGCTTGAAATACATCGAATACTGAAGCAATAGCTCCCAATTATTGGGCATTGGAAATTTTGGTGCCTTGCGATTCCCACCTCGGTCTTTATCCCAGAAATTCGACCAGTGATCCATCCACTCGTGTATCCGATTCATGTCGGGTATTTGACCACTTCCCTTCAGCCCTGTATTGAGTTCAGCCAATGCATTCTGCAATTGCTCTGCGTAATCAATCGCACGAGATGAATCTTGTTTCATCACTTGATGCAGACTTTCGAGCAACTCCATCCACCGTATTTTCGGGAAGTAAGTGCCGCCATAAATAGGCCGACCATCGGGTAGCGTGAATACATTGAGCGGCCATCCGCCTTGACTACCCATGAGATGAACGGCATCCATAAACCAACTGTCTACATCAGGACGTTCTTCCCGATCCACCTTGATGCAAACGAAATGCATGTTCATAAATTCAGCACATTCAAAATCTTCGAAGACCTCGTGCTCCATGACATGACACCAATGACATGCGCTGTAACCGATTGACACCAATACCAATTTGTTCTCTGCGCGAGCCTTTTCCCAAGCTTCATCGCACCAGGCCTGCCAATGAACTGGGTTATCTTTATGCTGAAGTAAATAGGGGCTTGTCTCCTGCGCGAGGTGATTCATAGTCCCAGAAGCTCTTTAATTTCCGATTCTATTTTGCTTCTTGTAATGAGTCGTTTTAAGACCACTCCATGTTGATCAACAGCTAAGAGCGTAGGCGTGCTTGGCACGGGGAATCGTTTATTAAAATCCTTTCGTTGATCGTAGGACAGAAAAACACTGGGCCACGGTGACTCATTCAGTTTATCTTGAACAGCCCATTCTTCCTGTGTTTTATCTGTTCCAATAGCATAAACACCCAAGCCCTTTGAGTGATACTGCGCATAGAATTCTTCCAGCTTAGGTTCAAACTCTTTGCAATGCGAGCAGTTGGCACGCCAGAAAAGAATAATTGTCACTTTGTTTTCAGCAAACACCTTTTTACTCGCTATCATTTTACCATTGACATCGGGCAGGGTTAAGAACTCAATGGTTTTTCCAGGCTTACAATTATCAAGTGCGGTGAGAAGATTACGCGTATTTTCTTCCATGTGACCTTCCTCTGTGCAATCGTCTGCATACCACGTTATGAGATAACTCAAACCCTGCTCATTGCGAAACGTAATCATTTTATCGAGCAAGAACTTGAACATATAGCTCGTCATGTTTTCACTAACCAATACCTTCTTCATAAGCGCATCGATGTATGGCTCCGGCTGCTTCGTTTTTTCAAAGTATTGATACGCGAGATTGATACGTCGGATGAAAGCGATATGATGCAACAAATCAGGATGTTGAATTGGCATATTATCCATCACATGCATGGCGGTGAACCGTGTTAGGGTATCCGCATTTTGGGCGAAATCCGGATTCCCTGTATAAACTGCAGCAGGCGCTGCCTTTGCCAATAGTGTTGCTGTGAATGTACCCGGATATCTAGCCGCTATCTCTTCGCATGCCTGAGCAAAGGTTTGTTCACGCAGTTGATACGGCAGCGCAAATCGATCGAGAGAATCCTTATTCAAACTAACTTCATTAAACTTAGGGATAATGTCCATGTAGGCATTTTGCTCAGCCGATTCGTACAATTTCACAGGATGGCCTTTCAGTTGAGTGTATTCGAGCGTTAGTTCAATGCCGTTCAGGGGTATATCCTTCCGCACAATGAGAAACTCACACCACCTTTTGGGATCACTGGAAAATCGGAATCGATACTGTCCGTCGTGCGGAAAAGCGACCTTGGCGGAGTATGTTCCATTCTGCGGATCCTTTATGGTTTGTAAGTTCTTCCAGTTATCTTCTGAGAAATACTCAACAATCATTGTTACCGTTGGCGCCTGAAGCCCATTGACTTTAACGGCAACAGGAGTTTGAGCACCGAAGCGCTCAGCAGCAAATACAAGCAGTATGACAAGGAATATCCGATGGAAAAACATCTTCATAGCAATACGGAAATAGGCAGGTCAAAAATACGTTGGAGGCGTGCGAAACTATTGAATTAGTCTTTTTTGTGTTGAAAGGCTGCGCCTTACATTCGCAACATCAAAATTACCTTCATGCGCGACACCACTGTTTTCAACCTTATACAACACGAATTTGAACGCCAGCGCCAAGGCATTGAGTTAATTGCTTCCGAAAATTTTGCAAGCAATGAAGTCATGCAAGCAATGGGCAGTGTGCTTACCAACAAATATGCGGAAGGCCTTCCATCCAAGCGTTATTACGGAGGTTGTGAAGTGGTCGATCAGGTTGAGCAATTGGCTATCGATCGGTTGAAAGAACTTTTTGGAGCATGTTGGGCCAATGTGCAGCCTCATTCCGGAGCAAATGCAAATAGCGCTGTAATGCTCGCTTGTCTGAAGCCGGGCGATACAATACTCGGTCTCGATCTCTCACAGGGAGGCCACCTCACCCATGGTTCTCCGGTGAACTACTCGGGCAAATTATATCGCGCCACATTCTATGGCGTCGAAAAGGAAACCGGTCGCATCAACATGGATACAGTAGCCGACATTGCTCGGCGTGAAAAGCCGCGAATGCTGATTTGCGGGGCATCTGCATACAGCCGCGATTGGGACTATGCACGTTTTCGCTCTATAGCCGATGAAGTTGGCGCTATCCTACTCGCCGACATTTCACATCCGGCGGGACTCATTGCCAAGGGGCTGTTGAATAACCCTATGCACCATTGTCATATCGTGACGACTACAACACACAAAACGCTGCGCGGGCCTCGCGGAGGAGTAATTATGATGGGCAACGATTTCGAAAATACGATGGGTATAAAAACACCCAAAGGAGACTTGCGTATGATGAGCTCCTTGTTGGACAGCGGTGTTTTCCCGGGTATGCAAGGAGGTCCTTTAGAGCATGTTATCGCGGCAAAAGCGGTTGCCTTTGGTGAAGCCCTATCGCCTGAATTCCAGGTTTATGGCGAGCAAGTAATTCGCAATGCGGCCGCATTATGTGAAGCACTTCAAAACCTGGGGTATCAAATTGTGAGCGGAGGCACCGACAATCATTGCTTTTTAATTGATTTGCGCAACAAAGGTATTTCAGGTAAAGAAGCGGATGCTGCTCTTGTACAAGCGCATATAACCGTGAATAAAAACATGGTACCCTTTGATGACAAATCTCCAATGGTAACAAGCGGCATACGTATAGGAACACCCGCTATCACAACACGTGGTTTAGTAGAATCAGATATGGAAACTGTTGCCTCCTTGATTGACGAATCACTGATGAATGCTTCGCAAGCCGGTGTGCTGAGCAATGTGAAGAAAAAGGTAATGGAGTTCATGTCGGAACGACCACTTTTTGTCGGTAATGAAACCTTTGTGCACGCTTAAGTGTTTTTTCTAAGCTCATCCGAACTCGAAAAGAAAAATTATGATTGCTCAAATTCTCTTCATACTTCTGCTGGCCATCGCCTCTTATTTCTCTTTCAAACGCTTTGCGTTCGTGAAAAGAAACATACTGATTGGGCGCGACATACAGCCTACAGGATCAAGTAACGAGCGGTGGTCGACCATGGCCCGTGTAGCATTAGGTCAGGGTAAAATGTTTACGCGTCCATTCGCGGCTTTCATGCACTTGATTATCTACGCCGGTTTCATCATCATCAATATTGAGTTGCTGGAAATCGTATTGGATGGCATTACCGGTCATCACCGTATTTTTTCCTTTCTCGGTGGTTTCTATGATTTTCTAATTGGAAGTTTCGAAATACTAGCCTTGCTTGTTCTCGTTGCATGTGTCGTTTTCCTGGCGCGCAGAAATGTTATGCGAATCAAACGCTTTTGGATGCGCGAAATGACTTCGTGGCCTCGCACTGATGCCAACCTGATACTTATTGCGGAGGTATTATTGATGTCTGCATTTCTTACGATGAACGCATGCGATGCAATTCTGCAATCGCGCGGTGCTGAGCATTATGTGGAAGCAGGAAGCTTCCCCGTTTCTCAAATGCTTATTCCCATGCTGGATAATTCTTCAAGTGATGGGCTAATCTTGATTGAGCGTGGTTGCTGGTGGTTTCACATCATTGGCATTCTTGCTTTTATTGTTTACGTAACTTACTCGAAGCACCTGCACATCAT
>Ga0315904_10008995_pt1 | contig 13120 bp, 14 predicted proteins | sample LakEriMetagenome_6_FD_203529 | JGI IMG/M metagenome (GOLD analysis project Ga0315904, IMG submission 203529) | Freshwater fungal communities from buoy surface, Lake Erie, Ohio, United States - Buoy 12 MA120 | ecosystem: Environmental > Aquatic > Freshwater > Lake | place: USA: Lake Erie, Ohio... | reverse complement strand
GATCCATGGGGAATCATGCCGTTCTCGGTTATTATGCCGGAGCCATGGGATCGCTTTCATTTGAGCGAAATCTGAATGAAAAATGGGTGCGAATGATCAGATTATCGCTTGGTGCTTCCTGGTTCAACAATCCTTACGATGAACAATCCAATCCGGAGAATGTGGTGATCGGCAGCAGAGTCGCTTTTCTGGCTTCTGCCGAACTGGGAATCGGTTATCAGTTGAATTCAGACTTGATATTCAAAGGCGGTTTGACCATCCTACATGCATCCAATTCACATTTCAAATTGCCCAATGTTGGCATGAATCTTCCTGCTGCCACTTTGGGAGTACGTTATAAACTCAATAAGTCAAATCCTCAGCTATCTGACACTTCAGTTATCAATGTATCAGGCAGGTTTCGTTTGAATCTCCGTATGGCTATCGGAATGAATGAATCGGGCTCATCTACCACTCCTGTCAACGGACCGAAGTACCCGATTTACCTGGCCTCAGTTTCGGTTTCAAGAATGTTCTCTCCGGTCAGCAAGGTTTCAGCCGGTTTGGAGGCCTGGTACAACAAGGGCGTTTATGATTTTATTGTCAGCCAGGAGTTTTATAATGATGACAGACACAAAAACGCCATGGCTGCCTGCCTGACATTTGGCCATGAGTTTCTGATGGGAAAATTTGGTATTCTGACTACCGGAGGGATTTATCTTTTCAATCCGTTTTACAAAGACCGGCTTGAACGGGACGGGAAAAGGGGTGTTAAGGATAAACTCAAATCATACATACCGGCCAGGCTGGGAGTTCAGTATCATCTGAAGAACACACATTATAATGATCAGAACAATCTTTTTTTTGGTGTGTACATCAAGTCTAATTTTGGCCAGGCCGATTTTCTTGAAACCGGAATAGGGGTGGTACTGTAGTTCAAAAGACCTCAGTTAATCCGGACCAGATAAATTCCATTCTGACCTGCGCAGGCGAGAGTTTTTTCATCCAGCCATTTTACTTTGAAAATATCAGATCCGTTAAAGCTTTGCCGATCATTCCAGGAGCTTCCGTTGTCGTTACTCCAGGTAATAAATCCTGAAGGACCTGCTGCAGCAATTTTTCCTCCGGGCGATAGTGCAATTGAATTCAGCTGTCCCGATTTGATCGTCCAGTTTGATCCGTCCCGAATCAATAGCCAGTTGTTTTTCGGATTGCTCGATTGATATATTTTCCCGTTCAGATCACAGATAAAGAAATTCCCGAACTGGTCGCTTGCCGACCCTGTAAAGTAATGATCCTTTAAGGAAGCAGGATAAAAGTTGTTTCCGCCGTCATTAGTGTACAGAACAGAGCCGTGCCCGCAGATAATTCCGTTGAGTGAATCGCTGAAAGTGACCGACCTGTATTCATGTTCAAATTCAGTCCATGTCCAGTCATTTCCGGTGTTGACGGTTGTATATAATACCCCGTTCCCGAGATTTTTGCCACCACATACAAAACCTTTTTCTGTTGTGGTGAACCAGATACTCCGTAGATTCCGGTTAACGGTAAGCGGCCATGAGTTGTCATAAAAGGGATCCCAGCTGGTGCCCCCGTTCATAGTCCGGCTGATGATGATATCGCCGTCTGCACAAAAACCGGTATCGCTATTGATGAAATGCAGTGCATTTACCTGATCATTGAAAGTGCCGATTGCTGATGTCCAGGTTTGTCCAAGGTCGTCGGAATACAGAATGAATCCTTTTTGTGCCTCTCCTCCGCAAACAATCATTCTGTTTTTTGATGTAAATGATATATCTCTGTAGGTGTTGTTCTCCGGCAGGTTCATGCGGGCAAAAGGCATGGATTCCGGTTCTTTGGTGCAGGATAAAAAAAAGAGCGGTAAGAGAAATAATAATAATCGCATCACTCAAAAAGAAAAAAGAAAAAGGAAGAACAGTAAAACCCAAAGGACATCGATGAAGTGCCAGTATACTGATGCCAGTTGTAATTTGGTCAGATGATTTCCGTTGGAAAAATAGAGAAGCGATTTGACTGCATCTCCGGTACTGAAAAAAATATCAAAGGCGAGTACTGAAAGAAATATGATGCCGCCGGCAACATGCAATAAATGAATTCCGGTAATGACATACAGGTAGGCCACACCGACATTGGAATTGATAAAAAATCCTGCTTCATACATTTGAAATAACCCATAAGCCTGCGTCAGACAAAATAATGTTCCCAGGGCAAGGGTGGCTGACAGGGATATTCTCAGATTGAAAACTGAATCATTACGAAAGGCTTTTGAAATGCCGGACATGAAATAACTGCTGACCAGCATCAAAACAGTACTGACAGTAAAAATCTTCGGGAAAACAAAGCTTTCAGGTATGCCGGACCGATTGATTGTGACAAAATAAAGGAAAGAGAATGAAAGGAACATGACTGTACTTCCCACTAACCCAAGAAACATGACGGTCTTGAAAGGATGCATCCGTTCAATAGCGGAAAATCCGGATTCTTTCTCTTCCCGTTTGTGGGTTTTATTATTTGCATCCATGCCGGCAGCCTGAACAATTCTATTATCAAAAATACAAAATCTTCTAACAAAATTGGGGGGCTGAAGGTTCAGATCATTATGATCTGTTCACCCCACCGGGCAACAAAGCCTTTAAAAACGAGTACCGGTTTTCATTCGGGTTTTCCGGAAACACTCCCATGCTTGAATTTCGTATGTCTTCCACAGTATAAAAGGCTCCTGGCGTGTGCTGGCTGATCATTTCATCCACGATTTGTACATCTTTTCGTTTCAAAGTGGTAAAAATGACCTTAACCGGTCCTTTGGAACCGTGACCGTCGATTACCGTCGTGCCCATATTGGCATTTCTAAGGGCAGAAATCAATCCGGAGGTATCCTGATTGGTAATAATTCTGATTACCTGCTTGCCCAAAGCCAGTCTTTCTTCAATAGCAAGACCAACATAGATCCCCATAGAATATCCACCTGCAAAGGCTATATAACTGACGATATTATTCAGATTTTTAACGGTTTGTGTGATAGCCACCAGCCAGATCAAAACTTCGAAAAAGCCCAGAAAAGGCACGATTTTCCGGATGTTTCTGGCAATAAAAACATTCCGCAAAGTGGCCAGGGTCACGTCACAGGTTCGTGCTAAAAAAATAAATAACGGTAAAATCAGCCAGTTAAAGAGATCAGACTGAAGAAAGGAAGCACTTAACATAATTTATTGTGTACTGAGTTTTTCAATTAATAGAGGCAATGCTATTCCGGCTTTTTCAGCGATCACGGTCAGATTGCTGATGCCGTTCAGAGGTTTGGCCACAGGATCGATAAAATATTTTTCAGCCTTTTCAGGGGCGTAATGAATCAAATTTGCAGCCGGGTATACCTCAAGTGAGGTACCAATCACCATGAATATATCCGCTTTAGCAACCTGCAGTATGGCTATGTCCATCATGGGTACCTGCTCACCGAACCAGACAATATGGGGGCGAAGCGGAAAACCTCTTTCACAAACGGCCCCTTCGGCTATTTCCCATCCCTCGATCGGATATACCAGTTCAGGATATGCCGTGCTGCGTGCTTTGGTGATTTCGCCATGCAGATGGATGACCTGTTCAGAGCCTGCTCTTTCGTGCAAATCATCGATATTCTGAGTAATCACAATGACCCTGTGATACTTTTGAAGCTTTGCCAGAGCGATGTGTGCCTGATTGGGTTCTGCATACAGAATCTGCTTTCTGCGTTCATTGTAGAATCTTTGAACCAGAGCCGGATTGCGTTGCCATGCTTCTGGTGTGGCCACTTCCATGATATCATATTCTTCCCACAATCCGCCGGATTCACGGAAAGTCCGGATGCCGCTTTCAGCACTGATCCCTGAACCTGTAAATACTACAATTGTCTTCAAGCTAAATACAGTGCCCCGAATGGGGGGCGATGTCAATCTACAAAGATGGGCTAATTGAAAAGGTAAGCGGTCAAAGGTAAACACACTCTTATCAACACCATGATGTCAATTGCAGGTTTCAGTAAAAAGCCTGAACATCTCATTTCAAATGCCGGAAAAAACGGAAGGTTAAAAAGAATTATTGCCAGGTGGCTTCCCAGCCTTTGTCAGCCCTGAAGCCTTTGATGAACTCTGAAGCCGGCAATCGCTTTTTCCCTTCCTGCTGCAAATCCAGGATTTCGATCAAACCGTCTCCACAGCCGATAAAAAGTCTTTTATCCATCAGAAGCAGTTGTCCGGGTGATGTTTCCTTTTGAATCAAAGGTATCGTAGAACGGTAAATTTTCAATTTGATTTGCTGGCCATCTGATGAACGAAGGTGAGTGAATGCTCCCGGAAAGGGGCTTAATCCCCTGATCATGTTATGAACTTCAGCCCGTGTTTTTGACCAATTGATCTTGCAGTCATCCTGGAAGATTTTTGGCGCATGGTGAAGTGTTTTGCCGAACTCCAGATCATCCTGAGGAGTGGGGTGGACTTCATTTTTTTCGATGGCTCTTACTGTTTTTAAAACCAGATCTGCACCAATGATCATCAGGCGATCGTGGAGTTCACCGGCAGTTTCTTCATCCCCAATAATGGTTTCAACTTTAAACAGGATATTCCCTGTATCAATTTCATGTTTCAGAAAAAAGGTGGTGACCCCGGTAACATGTTCTCCGTTCATAATGGCTCTGTTGATCGGTGCTGCTCCGCGGTACTGGGGCAGGAGGGAGGAATGAAGATTGAATGTCCCCAATGGAGGCATTTTCCAAACTGATTCCGGCAACATTCTGAAGGCTACCACAATAAACAAATCAGCGCCTATTTCCTGCAGCTGACGAAGGAATACAGGGTCGCTGAGCTTTTCAGGCTGAAGAATCGAAAGGGACAGTTTCTCTGCTGCAATTCTGACCGGTGGCTGCCTGATTTCAAGTCCCCTCCCGGCGGGCTTCCCGGGTGCAGTAACCACAGCAGCAACTTCGTAGCCGTTCCGCACAAGGATTTCGAGTGAAGGAACTGCAAACTCGGGTGTTCCAAAAAATACGATTCTCATAATTATTCTTTTTCTGCTGCTAATGAGATTGAAGTCAGCTCCACCATGGTTCCGGTCATGCATATGCCGGCACCATCAAAGTTTTTCCAGGTAATCCTGACTTTTAACTGATCTTTTTTATACTTGTTATCCAGATTGACAGGCTGCAATTTTGTGCCGTCCTGTAGTTCAATCAAATATTCGCAGCCATCCAGCTCCCTGTAATCAACAACCGTAGCCTGGATACCCGGCATGGTTGTATCGTTCGTGCCCCTTCCGCTTTTCTGACCGGAGCAGGCGACAGCCTGAATCAGGATCAATAAAATGATAATATTACTGATCAGATTTTTACGGGAGCCCATTTGGTGTATTTTAGGTAAAGATATGACAGTAACCCCATCAGGAACCAGTAAATGATTTCAGAGAACCACACTGCTTCAATTGAAGTGTTGAATTCGAAGACGCAAATATAGATGTAGATGATGTAGATGGAGATATTTACGATTTCAATAATCATTGCCGGTTTGGTGTTGCCTGAACCGGAAACTGTACTAAGCAATATAATACTGACCGCGAAAATGAACATCGCACTCAGCACGATGAAATAACTGGTTTTGGAATCATCAATAAGGATTTCATCAGAGCTGATAATCCTAAGCATCCATTCAGGTGAAGCAAAACTGATGATAAATAATACTGAGGTAGTTAACAGAGAAAGAGTGATGATTTTTTTTACCAGTAATTTCACCTCTTCCGACTTATTCTGACCAATGATGTTACTGACCATGCTGCTGGTTGCAGAAGCATATCCCCACATCGGTGTCATCAATACCATATAGGCGGACCGGATGATATTGGATATGGCCAGTTCTCGTTCGCCAAGATGTTCGATTACAACAAAAAAGACAAACCAGGCTCCCATGGAAAGAGTGTTTTGTAAAATGATAGGTGAGGCCAGGTCTAAAATAGAGGCCAGTCTTTCCCGTGTCATGGAAACAAATCTGAACAGATTGTATTGCTCGAATTCATGCCTGAATTTTGAATAAATCACTAAAAACCCCAATGAGGCAAATTCAGAAATCACCGATGCCACGGCAGCTCCTTTCAGACCCATTTCAGGAAATCCGAAGTGACCGAAAATCAGTGCATAGTCGAGAAATGCGTTCAGCAACAGCATGAGAAAAGCCGAATAAGTTATGACCCTGGTATCACTGATTCCGATGTAAAATGACCGGAAGGCTATTGTAGTGATGGCCGCCAGTAGTCCGAAACTTCTCGGAATCATGTAAGTTTCGGCCGCTTTTTGTATATTTTCTGAGGTGAGTATCAGACTGAAAAACCATCCTGAAAAGAAATAGGTAATGAAGAAACAGATTGCTGCAAGTCCCAGAAGTAACAGAAAAGTGTGATCGAATAATCGTCCGATTTCAGGATGATTGCCTTCACCGGCTCTTCTTGCCATCATGATCTGAGCACCAATACCGATTGAAATGGCAATCATAATCATCACTCCGTAAAGTACGGTGGTAATTGCCATGGAGCCGAGTGCTACTTCTCCGACTCTTGCTATAAAAGCGGTATCGGTCAGGTTCAGAACCGTAGTGGCCAGACTCCCCAAAATGATGGGGTAGGAGATGTTCCAGATATCCTTATAGGTAGAAGTAACCTTCATAAACTTTGCCAAAGGTCGTGAATATTGCCAAGTAAGAAACGGCAGCAATTTTTAAATTATCCGCGATTTGGTAAAACTAACTTTGTCCCAAGCCCTGCTGTAAAGTCACGATAGGGTCGTTTTACAATATCAATATGACATCACGAGAATCCAAAGAAGTTTTTTCATCAGTTCACGCTTATTTGCGAGCCATCACCATTGCAGGCGGAATCGCTGCCGCTTCTATGCCAATGGCTCTGCATTCTATGCTGGAATTATCTGTGAAAGATCCCACTGCCACCATTGTCCATACATCAAGTGTAATAGGACAGCATACATTGCCGGTTATAGAGGTTGTTGGCGTGGCTATAGTTGAACCAACTGATGTCAGTACTTCAGAAAAACATGATTTCAGTGAGTCTTTAATCCCGGAACAAAATCCGGATGTAACTGATTTGGATCAAAAATCTGCCAATCCTCTTCCCGAACAAGCTTTTGTACATGAGGCTGTAAATGAAGAAAAGATAATACCGGAAATACTTGTGGTACCTCACGCCTCCGTGGATGTTTTTCCGGTTGGTTATGGATCGTTCAAAATTGTTATTCAGTCGGATAGTGATGGTCAGTATCAGGCATCTTTGCTCGATCACCTGAACAGAGAAGTAGCTGCAGAAAACTATGATGTTACGATGGGGGAAAACACCTTTATCATGGAGTCGGGCTCCATTCCCAGGGGCGAATACTTGCTCAGAGTAACTAACGGAAACGTTGTTAGTGAAAAAAAGGTAAGAATGAAGTAACCGGTTATGGTCGGTATATCATCTTAAAATGATCGATGTTGGCTTCCACGAAAAGGGGGCCAACCGGTTTGAATCCATACTTTTCGTAAAAGCCCATGGCAGATACCTGAGCATTGAGGTAAATTTCATGACCCAATGGAAAGGTGTCTTGCAAGACCTTTTGCAGGATAGCGGATGCCACTCCTTTTTTCCTTTGCTCGGCTAAAACAGCGAACCGCTCCAGTTTGATGCCGTCAGACTTAATTCGCCATCTGGCAGTACCTGCAGGCTCACCATCAACCATTCCCAGGTAGTGAATACTGGTGGCCTCATAGTCGTCAAATTCCTCCTCTCTGGAAACCTGCTGTTCATCAACAAAAACCAACTTTCTGATTAAAAAAATCTGTTCGCAAAGCCCTGAATCAGAGTAAAGAGCAGATTTTACAGTTAAATTATTCATTACTTTTAGAAAGGTTTATTTGTGCTATTCTAACAATTGAATTGAATAGTGTTTTCTAAGTTACTCTATTTCAGTATCTTAATATCTTTTTGCAAATGTATTAATTTCTTAGTCCCCAGAATTTTCCTTCTGAAAATCTTTCTACATTGCGTTAAATTTGAGTTAACAAATCATGACCATTAATCAACACATGAAAACACGTTACATTCTCATCCTGAGTCTTCTCCTTGGAGCTTTCACAGGTGCTTCCGCCCAGCAGGTGGTAATCAATGAATACTCCGCTTCTAACCTGAATCAGTTCGCTGACAACTATCAGGACTATGAAGACTGGTTCGAACTTTACAACACCACTTCATCCGCCATCAATCTTGGTGGATATTTTCTTAGTGACGACTCTACCAACCTGACCAAATGGCCTGTTCCTTCAAGTGTGAACATTGGTGGAAACGGTTTTGCCAGATTCTGGTGTTCCGGAAGAAATCAGGTCTCAGGAACAAATTATCACACTAATTTTAAACTTACTCAAACCAAAAATAATCCGGAGTTTATTTTACTCACGGATCCGCTTGGCAATGTAGTTGATTATGTAGTGCTATCCAAGCGTACACAATTAGGTCACTCCCGAGGCAGAACCTTGAATGGCGCCAGTGCCTGGAGTATTTTTACCAGTCCTACTCCTAATGCATCCAATAATACCGCAGTTCCAAAAGCATCCTATGCCAATAAACCGGATGCCAGCATTTCTGGAGGCTTTTATCCTGGTACGGTAACGGTTACACTCACTACCACTGAGCCTAATTCAGATATATATTATACTCTAAACGGTAACCTACCAACAGGGACCTCTACAATTTACACCGGTCCGATTACAATCTCTTCAACCACCATTCTAAAAGCCATTACCATTAGTTCAGATCCGGAAGTACTCACCAGCTTCGTGGAATTTCACACCTATTTCATCAATGTAAGTCACACCATGCCGGTGGTTTCTATTTCAGGAACTTCTCTTACCACGCTGGCTAATGGCACCGGATCACTTGAACCAATCGGTACCTGGGAGTTATATGAAAATCAGGTTCGTGTTGCTAAAACTTATGGAGGATTCAATCGCCATGGTCAGGATTCATGGGTATTGAGTCAACGAAGTTTGGATTTTGTTTCCAGAGATGAAATGGGGTACAATCACTCTATCGAACATCAGGTTTTTGCTTCGACTCCCAATGAAAACTATCAGCGAATGATTTTGAGGGCGGGAGGTGATGATAACTATCCTGCTGATCACCGTCCTGCCAATCAGGGAAGCGCTCATATCCGCGATGCTTATATTCAGAATCTGGCCATTGAGGGAGGACTAAAACTTGACGGTCGCCGCGGAACGAAATGCATCGTATACCTGAACGGTGTTTATTGGGGTGTTTATGACATGCGTGACAATCCCGACAAACACGATTACACAGATTATTATTACGGGCAGGATAAATTTAATTTGTACTTTATCGAGACATGGGGTAATACCTGGGCTGAATATGGCGGACAAGCTGCACTTAATGCCTGGAACGGTTTCTACAATTATGTGATGTCAAGTAACATGAACGATCCTGCCGTTTGGCAATATGTTACCGATCGTTTCGATGGTGCAAGTCTGGTGGATTATGTGATTGTGAATTCCTTTACGGTTTGCTCCGACTGGCTCAATTACAATACCGGCTGGTGGAGAGGACTTGACAGTACGGGTACCCATTTGAAATGGGGTTATATACTTTGGGATAATGATGCCACCTTTGGCCATTACATCAACTATACCGGTATTCCAAACACCGGTCCGAACGCAGCTCCCTGTAATGTGGAAGGTTTGTCCGGTAACTCAGATCCCAAAGGACATATCTTATTACTGAACAAGCTGCGAACCAACCCTGAATTCAACACCTATTATATCAACAGGCAAATAGATCTTTGGAATACTGTGTTCAGTTGCGATCACATGCTTTCGCAGCTCGACAGCATTATCAACTATTTAAGTCCTGAAATGACACAGCATTCGAACCGTTGGAATGGTACATATACCGAGTGGTACAACAACGCACAGGATCTGCGCGATTTTATCTCACAGCGCTGTAACAACCTTGCCGGCGGATTTGTAGGTTGCTACAATGTTACCGGTCCCCATGAATTGACTCTGAATACTGATCCTGCAGGTGCCGGAACCATTCAACTTAATTCCTTAACCCTGACCGATTTCCCATGGACAGGACAGTATTTCGGTAACATCACCACCAGTATCACCGCTTCAGCCAATGCGAATTATGCCTTTACGAACTGGACTCCCGGTTCGCAGGTCTTCAATCCTGGAAATACCACTGCAGGGGTTGAATTCGATCTCACCGGAACCGACAGTATAACCGCACATTTCATTTCATCAACTTTCCTTCCTGAAGTTCCCGGTGCAGAGCCTTCTGTGATGATTTTCCCATCTCTGGTAAACGCTCAGGCCACCATTGATATCAATCTGCCGGAAGCGGCCAAAGTATCGATGAGTGTCATATCTGTTTTAGGTGAAAAGGTACTCGATTTGAATACCAACGGCGTCTATATGAGTCCAGGTCATTACCAGGTTAATCTGGATATGTCTGCTTCATCACTGAGCTCCGGTATTTACTTCCTTGAATTTTATGCCGGCGACCACAGGAAAACAGTAAAATTCATGTATTCACCGGAGTAACATTTAAACCTGTTTGCGCTTTAAAGGTCAAAATCCGATCTAACTCAATTTCTCAATTTTAATCTATGCGATTGTCCGTTTCCATTGCTCTTCTGGCATTGTTCACTTCTTTATTTTTTCAGTCATGTGAAAAAGATGCCGGAGAAGGAGGGAATTCTTCCATAAGAGGGTACGTTCATGTAACAGATTACAATTCCACTTTTCTGGTTGTGCAGGGAGAATACCCGGGTGCTGATGAGTATGTGTATATCATTTACGGTAATGATGTGTCGTACGGAGACAGAATCAGAACAAGCCCCGATGGTACTTTCGAATTCAAGTATCTCCGGGAAGGGAAATACACCATTTATGTCTATCAGGATGATACTACCTTGTCTGGCCAGTCGGTTGTGGCCAGAAATGTAGAGATCAACAAGAAAAAGCAATCGGTTGATTTAGGCAGAATAGATATCAAGAAACAATAACAGACATGATGTTGCGTCCATCGGTTCTCCTGGCTGCCGTTTGTTGTTTTATTCTGTCCTCTTTTCATGTAAGTTTCGGTCAGAGCCGGAAAGATATCATCAAGTATGATATTAAAAACGTCACTGCCACGTCCACTATTAATAAAGATGGAAAGGAAGTGAGTTTCATTGATTTTTCCGAGAGTTACGATAAAGACGGAAATGTTATTGAAGAGAAGGAGCGTGACGCCAAAGGTAATTTCAGAAAACATGTTACCCGGAAATTCAATCGTGCCGGCAAACTACTGGAAGAAATAGACTGGAATGAGAAGGGTGGCGTGGTTAAAAAGTATGTAGCTGTTTATGATTCAAATAATGAACGAATCAGTGAACAGACAATCGATGAGAACGGTGTTATTAAGGAGTGGAGTAAATCAACTTACGATGCCGACGGAAACAAGGTAACTGAAGTCCAGCTCGATGAGAAAGGAAAAGTTTTGCGTAAGCATGTTTACTCATATGATCGGAACGGTTTCAGGAAAGAAAGAAAAACATATACACCGGATGAAAAGCTGATCATGGTCAGAAAGTACACCTACAAGACATCTTCTGATCAATAACCATGAATTTCAGATGGAAAATATAAGTAGCATCCTTGAATCTTTCACTCCGGTATCTTTAGGAGAGCTTGATAAAGTGGCACTCCTTGACAGGATGGATACGAAGTATGTGTTTTCGCGTGACAGGCTTCCGTTTTTTCTCTCAAAGCTTCAGGAAAATTATTTTGTACTCCAGATAGATGGTAACAGGATGTTTCATTATAATTCACTTTATTTTGATACAGAGGGTTTTCATTTATTCAATTTGCATGCCAGTGGCCGTACCAACAGGTACAAGGTCAGGTGCCGAAGGTATGTTGAGTCAGGTCTGGTTTATTTTGAGATCAAATTTAAGAACAACAAAGGCCGGACTATTAAGAGCCGGGTCAGGCTAAATTCCGAAGATGATATTGATGAAGGGGCTCTTGAACTTCTCAAAGAAAAAACTCCGTTTTCAATTGAAGATCTGAAAGCCATGATCTGGGTGAATTATGTCAGAATTACCCTTGTCAGCAGAGATTTTAAGGAGCGACTCACTATAGACCTGGATCTGTCTTTCAGGCAGGGTAGTGAATTCAAATCGTACTCCAACTTAGTCATTGCTGAGCTGAAACAGAATCGTTCCTGCAGTTCCTGCTTCAGTAAATTGATGAAGGAAAATCATGTGAGAACAGGTTCTTTGAGTAAATACTGTTTCGGAATCGCTTCCATGTTCAGTAATGTTAAAAGTAATAATTTCAAATATCAGTTTTTAAGTTTAAACAAAATTATCAATGCTCCTGCTGCAAGCTTTAGACCCTGAGATTACCGGAGGCGGATTTGAACTCTTTAATAAATTATCTGAAAAGTTTTTTATCAGACTTGGAGTAAATCTTGTTTCGGTATTTATACTGATTCGATTTGTTTATTTCCCGATCTACAGAAGCAGGGAGTATATATTTACTTTTTTTATTTTCAATTTGATCATCTTTTTGATTACCCACCTGCTTAATAAAGTGGAAATGAGTATGGGTGCTGCTTTTGGATTATTCGCGGTTTTTTCCATGTTGCGATACAGAACAGAAGATATTTCAATCAAAGACATGACCTATATGTTTCTGGTGATTGCCATGGGGTTGATCAATGCAGTGACCAAAGGCAGCTGGGATGAACTTTCACTTATCAGTTTGATCATTATCCTTATTACTTATCTGCTGGAAAGTAATATTCTGATGAAAAAGGAAACATCCAAAATTGTGATGTATGAGAATATTGAGAATATCAAGCCGGAGAACCGACATTTGCTGATAGAAGATCTGGAGAAGCGAATGGGGGTGAAGATCAATCAGGTGACCATTGGGAAGATAGATTTTTTACGCGATGCTGCACAGGTACATGTTCATTACTATGAATAGATTTTTTGTTGTCCTTTTATTCTTTAGTTTACCATCCCTGACATTTTCTCAGGTCAATGATGCGGGTA
>Ga0315904_10008993_pt1 | contig 13121 bp, 10 predicted proteins | sample LakEriMetagenome_6_FD_203529 | JGI IMG/M metagenome (GOLD analysis project Ga0315904, IMG submission 203529) | Freshwater fungal communities from buoy surface, Lake Erie, Ohio, United States - Buoy 12 MA120 | ecosystem: Environmental > Aquatic > Freshwater > Lake | place: USA: Lake Erie, Ohio... | reverse complement strand
AGGCGTTTGCGGGGTGATTTTTCTCTCACCCGCAGGGTGAGCCGAAATCATCGACACGGATGCTTCCATGTCCCTGATACAAGCGGGTTTATGGCGTTATGACCAGATTCCCATTTTCCTTTTTAGGTTCATGGAATCGACCGGCGTTCGAGGACGCCGTCGATGAGGGCGGAGCGGGTGTCGATGGCGGTGAGGTGGCGCTGGGCGGAGGGGCGTTGCAGCATATCGCGGAGGCGCATCATCGACTGGCCGCCGGATTGGGCGTCGTAGGAGTTGAAGGCGATGGTGAAGGTGGCGTCGGGTTTCACCTCCTCGCCCTTGCGGGTGAAGCGGGTGACATCGCCGGCGCGGTTGGTTTTGAGATCGAAGGGCCAGAGGATGCGGTCGGAATTCCGGACGCGGCGTTCGTCCCTGATGATATCTATCAGATCCGCGGTGCCGAGGCGCGCGGTGAGCAGCAGGTTTTCATAAGGCAGAAGTTTCCAACAATCGCCGACGGTGAGATCGCCCGGCTGGAGGTCGCCGGTGCCGAAGGTGCCGTGGAAGACCCCGTCCACCGGCGTCTTGTTCTTGGCGAGGGCTGCGGCGAAGAGTTCGCAGAAGAGCGTGGCGAGTTGGTTGTCGCGCGCAGCGCTGGGGATCGTGCGGGTCACGGTCCCGAGCTTGCGCGCGAGTTGTTCCGCGCTGGCGCGCAGGGCGGGATCGGCCTCCTCCATGACGGCAGGATCGGCCTCGATGGATGGATCCATGAGCGCGGTGACGGCCTCGCAGGCGATGAGTTTGCGGGAGTGGGCGTCGAAGGTGAGATCAAGGCGGCCACAATGGATGCCGTGGTAGGAAGCCTGGGTGCAAAGGGTGGGTCCGGTTTTCCACGAAGGCCGGTCCTGGTGGGTGTGGCCGGCCAACAAAACATCCGCGCCGGGGGCTTCCCTGAGCATCTGGCGAATCGGATTGGCGAAGTCGTCCTCGTTGCGCCAGCCCATGTGGGCCATGACAGCGATCGCATCCGCCCCGGCCGCGCGGGCCTCGGTGATGCAGCGTTTCAGCACCTCGGCAGGCGGAGTGGCCTCGACACCACCGAGTGTCTCGGGTGCGAGCCAGTAGGGAAGGCCGGGCGTGATGAGGCCGATGAGGGCAATGCGAAATCCGCCGACCTCGCGGAGGGTCCACGGTTTCACGGCGGCCCATTCGCCGGTGGCGGAGCCTGTGGGTTTGCCGGCGATGCGGAGGTTGGCGGCAAGGACTTGGGATTTTGAGAGGGCCAGGTTGCTGCGGGTGGCGGCGGGCCCCCAATCGAAGTCATGGTTTCCCGGTGCCCACGCGTCGTAACCGAGGCGGTTGAACAGGCGCATCATGATCGCTCCCCCGTCGGCATGGCTTTCGGGAGTACCCTGCCAGACGTCGCCGATATCGAGCAGCAGCGAGTCCGGGTGCTCGCGCCGCCAGCGGCGGATCATCGTGGCGCAGCGTGCGAATCCGCCGACGTTTTCCGTGCCGGAGTAGGTGCGGGTGGGCGCGATGTGGCCGTGAAGATCGGTAGTGTGAATGAGCGAGATGGTTTTCCGGTTCTCCGGATTCGCGCGGACGCCAGTACCGCAAGCCGCCAGCCAACCTGCGGAGGTGGCAAGAAACGTGCGGCGGTTGATGCGGGTTCCATGCATGTTCCCGCACTGTGCCACGGCGGCGTGGCATGGCAAGCCGCGCTCACTCGAAGCCGAAGCTGCGGCGTCGTTCAGGGCGGAGCGGGTGCCGGCCGCCGCGGGCCTGGCGCAGGGGATCGAAGACCGCATCCATGCCCACCTCCTTGATCTCATACACATGGGCGAGCAGTTCGCCGAGCCGGCCCTTCGGGAAACCGCGCTGCTGGAACCAGGCGAGATACTCGATGGGAAGATCCATGATCGGCACGCCGTGCGGGGGGTATTCCTTGCGGCCGAACTTGCCGAAGGGCATGTGGGTTTTTCCGATGTCCGCGAGCAGATTGCGGAAGTCCTCGCGGTCGATCTCGGTGATGTCGCGCCTCATGGCGGCAGCATGGCGTGGCGTGAGGCGATGGAAAGCCCGGGTTTCTTCGGCTTGATTGACGTTTCGCTTTGACGAACTACGAGGCACTCCGTAAATACGCCCGAAACAGAAGCGATGAAGTGTCCCCGATGCGTCCAGCGAATCCACCGCGCGGCGTCATCGTGCCCGCATTGCGGGTTTTCGCTGGCGGATGCGGACATGAGATTCGGTGGTGACGATGTGCGGTTGCGTTGTCTGACCGATGCGGCCGGGATCTTGCGGCGCGGTGAGCGCGAGCGGGTGGAGCTGGCGATGGAGCGAATCTCGAGGAGTTTTCCGCAGGTGTTTGTGGCGGTTTACACCGGCGCGCTGGGCGAGGTGGCGAACATCCGCCAATTCGGTTTCTGGCTGCTGAACCGCTCCGCCTTCGAGGATCTGCCTGCGGAAAAACCGAACGAGGCGGGGATTCTCCTGACGATTGATCCCGAATCCAAAGCGGCGGGATTCGTTTTCGGATACCTGCTCGATGCGTTTCTGGAGGAGACCGACACCTTCGAGTGCCTCTCACGCGCCCATGCCTATTGGCTGGAAGGGCGATATGCGGACGGCATCGTCAAGGCGCTCGCACATCTGGAAGGCATCTTGCGCAAGCGCAGCCGTCAGGCGAGGCGCGATCCCGAGCACTTTCAGAAACGGGTGATGCCGCCCGCGATGATGGACGATCTGGTCCGCCGCATCCGGTCCGGCCACCGTCATGCCGAGCCCGCATCCGCGGAGGTGAAGCCATGAAACCGCGCGCGGCCATGCTTGCCCTGGGCGTGGCGCTGCCGCTGACGGCGGCGGAACCCGGGCTGCCGACATGGGACGAAGGCGAGAAGGCCCGCCTCGAGGAAAGCGGCTGGCTGGCCGGCGGACTGTTGCTCACCGACGAACCGGTGCCCGAGGAGGACGCGAAGAAAGAGGAGGAAACCCTCGATGTCGCCCAGCCGACCGCCGAGGAGATCGCCGAGGCGGAGATTCCGCCGGACTTGATTCCGGAGAAATTCTGGCCGGTCTACTTCGATGAGCGCCCGAAGACGTTTCTCGTCGATCCCCAGGGTCTGTTAGGGCCGGTGGACTACCGCGACCGGTTGGGCTTTCTCAACTACCATGCGGGGGATTCTTCCATCGACCTCTTCGTTTATGTGTTCAAGGGCGAGCAGGACATCCCCGGCGAGGTGCGCGAGGAGGAACTGATCGAACGCTTCTTCGCCGAAGGTCGTCCGGCGGCGGTGGTGTTCTACTATCTCGGCGCGCCCCAGCGGTCGGTGCTTTATCTGAGCCCGTCGCTCACCGATGCGGTCTCCGCCGCCGAACAGCGGCGCGCGCTGGAAAGCTCGGTGATGCAGGCCTTCGAGAAAATCGAACCCGCCGCGCAGATCGAGGCGTTTCTGGTGCAGATGTCGATCCGGCTTTACTGGATGGAGCGCATGATCGGCGGGGATCCGGTGGCGGAATCCGAGACCGCGCCCGCAGCGCGCGCCAAGGCTGCGGCAGCGGAAGAATCGTCGAAATGGGAATGGCTGAAACCGCTGGTGGAGAAACTGCGACCGCACACCATGCCCGCGGCCGTGCTGCTGGGCGCCGCACTCGCCGGCCTTGGCGCCACGGCGTGGATGAGGCGGCGGGCCCGGCATGTGTTTCCCGAGTTCGATGTGGAACCCCGCCTCGGCGGTGCGCACGCGGCCGGAGTGGGCGCGGTGATCTCATTCGCCAGCGCTTCGATCCCGCCAGCCTCGCAACGCGATCAGGTGCCGGACTATCTGCGGCGCATGTGAGTGGCTTTCGCTCGCTTTCCATGGCTTCGACGCTCGCAGAGCGCCGCTACATGCATCTCATGGGCGAGATTGTGTCGCTATCATGACAATGCTGTTTTCATTTCGCTAGCCATGAGTTCCAAAACCCTCAAAGCCTGACCGCAAGGCGCGTCTGGCGGTTGAGGGGGAATTCCTGGACCACACGGGCGTGGGAACGGCGGTGGATGCCGACGAGCATGCCCACTGCGGCGAGGCTGAAGACGAGGCTCGTGCCGCCGTAGGACACGAAGGGCAGTGGCAGGCCGTCGTTGGGTACCAGCGCGGTGGTGACGGCGATGTTGATGCCGGCGGGCACCACGATCAGGCAGGTGAGGCCGAGCGCGAGGCAGCGGCTGAAGACATCACGGCACTGCAGGGCGATGCCGCAGCCGGCGACGGCGACGAGCACGAAGGCGAACACCACACCGAGAGTGGCGGCGAGGCCGAGTTCCTCGCCGATCACCGGAAAGATGAAGTCGATGTGGGCATAGGTGAGCGTGCCGAATTTCTCCACGCCATTGCCGAGTCCCACGCCATGGGGACCGCCGTTGCCGAGGGCAAGCAACGCGCGCCACTGCTGCATGCCGCGATCGAGCTGATGCACCGGGTTTTCAAGGTCCAGCCATGCCTCGATGCGTTTCCAGCGCACCGGATCGTTGAAAAGATACCAAGCGACGGCGGAGATGCCGGCCAAGGCAGTGGGGACGGCATAGATCAAACGCGTGCCGACGCAGAACATCACGGCGGCCACGGTGATCGCGAGCGAGTTCGCGGTGCCGACGTCGGTCTCGATGGCGATAAGGCCCAGTGGAAGCACGACAATCAGTCCGGGCAGCACGAAGCCGCGCCAGAAGGTGTGGGTTTCGCTCTGCCAGCGGGCAAACCATGTGGCGAGACAGATGACCACGGCGATCTTCGCGGGTTCGGACGGCTGGAAACGGCCGACGAACGGGAATTTGATCCAACGGTTGGATCCCAGTTCCGGCGCGGCGATACCGGGCACGAAACAAAGCGCGAGCAACACGCAGGCGACCACGAACATCACCGGCGCGAATTTCCTCATCTGATCGGGAGTGATCTGCGCGGCGAAGAACGCGGCGATCAAACCCAGCACCACCATCATCGTCTGGCGGCTGAGGAAGTGATAGGGCTCCTCCACTCCCCTCACCCACGCGGAAGTGCTCGCGAGCATGATCAGCCCGAGGGCGACCAGCGCGGCGACCGCGACGCAGAGGATGGTGGAACAGTGGCGGGCCATCTAACAGGGTTATTGCGGAATGACGAGCGAATCGCCGGGGCGGATCTTGGTGGCGTCCTTGATGCCATTGGCATCCATGATCGCCTGGTGGTTCACCTTGTGGGCGGTGGCGATTTTCCAGAGCGTGTCGCCTTTGCGGATCACATAGGTTTTTCCGGAAACGGGTGTGGCGCGGGTTGCGCCGACGACATTGCCGGTGATGGGCGGCACGGTGTTCGGCCTGATCAGCTGCGCGCGCGGGGCGTTGGAAACATCCACCGCCTCGACGAGGCCGCGGTCGGTATCGGGCGGGGTGTTTTCGCGGATGGCGGCGACTTCGGGCGGTTCCTCGGCGATGATGCGGCGCGGCGGGATCTTGAGCAGCGAGCCGGGGCCGATCTCGCGGTGTTCGTTGACGAGCTTTAGCTCGTTTTCATCAACTTGCTCGGCAAGAGCGATGCGCTGCCAGTTGTCGCCGGGTTTCACCACATAGATGCGGTCGTTGCTCGAAAACTTGGGCCCATCCACGCGCGCCGCCGGTGCGGGAGCGGCGGCGACCTGCTTGATGGCGGGCACTTCGGACGTGCGGCCCTCCAGGAATTTCTGGTGTACGAAGATCAGCCCGATGGCGACGATGTGGATGAGGAAGATGATGGTGAGAACGCGCGAGATCTTCGAGCTGCCGTCGTCGATATCCATATCGGCGGCGGCGGCGGGAGCGGCGGCGGCCACACGCTGCTTGCGGCTGCGGGTGACGGCGCTCAGACGGCGGAACAGGCCGGTCTGCACGGGGCGGCGTTTGACGGGAAGGGTGCGTGGTTTCATGCGTTTGATCGGTTAGCGAAGCTGGTGGACAAGATCGCGGAAGGTGTTTCCGCGTTGTTCGTATCCGGAAAACTGGTCGAAGGACGAGGTGCCGGGAGACATCAGGACGGTGGAACCGCGCGGCGCGAGACTGCGGGCGACATGGACCGCATCGGCGAGCGTGGAGACCGACTCGACGGTCACGGCCTCGCCGAAGAGCGCGGCGAGCGGTCGTGCGATTTGGCCGAAGGTAACGGCGGCGAGCGCCTTCTGTTTGAGCAGCGGCACCACCGGCGAATAGTCGAGGCCCTTTTCCTTGCCGCCGGCGATGAGGATCACCGGGCGCGTCTGCGAACGCAACGCGCTTTCGAGGGCGTGCAGATTGGTGGCCTTGGAGTCGTTGAGGTATTCCACTCCATCAAGCGTGCGGATCAGCTCGCAACGGTGCGGCGGAGGAGCATAACCTTGAAGCGCCTGGCGCATGGTGGCGGCGGAAACCCCCAGCGCGGCGCAGGCGGCCATCGCTGCCATGGTGTTCTCGGCGTTGTGCAGCCCGCGCAAGGCGGTCTCGTGGTCGAGATCGATGACGGCTTCGCCGCGATGAAGGATGGCATGACCGTTCGAGAACCATTCGGTTTCGGGATCGAGAGTTGAAAAGACGACCTTCACGCAATCGGGCAAGGCCACCGTTTCTCCGGCGCGGATGACCACGGTGTCCCCGATCCGGATGTTGGTGAAGATCCGCGCCTTGGCTGTCAGATAGGCCTCCACCGTCGGATAGCGGTCCATGTGGTCGGGCGCGAAGTTGAGCCAAACGGCGACATCCGGGCGCAGCGTGCGGATGGTTTCGAGCTGGAACGAGCTGAGTTCGAGCGCCACGGCGGCGGGAGGATTCGGCTGCATGGCCACCTCGGCGAAGGGCGTGCCGTAGTTGCCGCACGGTGTGCCGCCGAGCCCCGCGTGGGCGAGGATGCGGCCGACGAGTTCGGTGGTGGTGGTCTTGCCGTTGGTGCCGGTGATGCCGATGATTTTGCCGTGATAGTATCGTGCGGCCAGTTCCACCTCGCCGATGACTTCGCCGGCGTTCTTCGCGAACGCGGCGACGTAGGGTCCATAAGTGTCGATGCCCGGGCTCACCACCAGCAAATCGCAGGAAACCGCGGCACCTTCCGCTTCGGTGGCATTCGGATGAAGCTCCACGTCCGCGGGCATGCCGGTGAGGGCCTCGGGACCGGCGGCATCCCAGGCGGAGACGCGCGCGCCCTCGCGCAACGCGAGCGCGGCGGCGGCCCGGCCGCTGCGGCCGGCTCCGAGAATGGCGACGTGTTTTCCGGTAAGGGACATCTTCAGGCGATCTTGAGAATGGCGAGGCCGAACAGGGCGAGCATGATCGAGAGGATCCAGAAGCGGATGATCACCTGGCTTTCATGCCAGCCTAACAGTTCGAAATGGTGGTGGATGGGCGACATGCGGAAGATGCGTTTCTTCCGCAGCTTGAAACTGCCGACCTGGAGGATGACCGACATCGCCTCCATGACGAAGATGCCGCCGATGATGATGAGCAGCAGTTCCTGCTTGGTGCAAATCGCGGCGGTGCCGAGCGCGCCGCCGATGGCAAGCGAACCGGTGTCTCCCATGAAAACCTTCGCCGGATGGCAGTTGAACCACAGGAACCCGAAACCCGCGCCGGCGAGGGCCATGAGAAATACCGCCAATTCGCCGATGTAGCGGTTGTGCGGGATGACCAGATACTCGGTGGCCATGAAATAGTGACCGGCGAGGTAAGCGAGGAGCGCGTAGGCCAGCGCCGTGCTGATGGTGCAGCCGGTGGCCAGTCCGTCGAGGCCGTCGGTGAGGTTCACCGCATTCGACGTGCCAACGATGACGAGGGCGAAAAACGGAATCGCGAGCAAACCGAGATCGACGAGCGGAATCTTGAACAAGGGAAAGCAGATCGAGCCGATGCCGATCGGGTTGTTGCGGCCGAGGGTGAAGCCGGCCTCGCCCGCGTCGATCTGCGCCTGGCTGGCGCCGAAGCCGGAGATCTCCGGTTTGAAAAAGATGAACGAGGCGGCGATCAGGGCGATGGTGAACTGCCAGAACAACTTGGTGCGGCCGCTCACGCCGTCGGACTTCTTCTCCTTCACCTTCTTGTAGTCGTCACACAGCCCTAACAGCCCGCAGGCGGCCATCGTGCAGGCGCAAACAGCGACGAAGGGATTGAGCGGCCGGGCGCAGACGAGCACCGCGAAAAGCACCGAGCCGAGAATGAGCACTCCGCCCATGGTGGGCGTGCCGATCTTGCCACCGTGAAGCTCGGCGAGTTTGTGAACCTCCTCCGCGCTGCGGATCGGCTGGCCGACCTTGAGGGATATCAGTTTGCGGATCACCCGCGGGCCGGCGATGAGCGAAACGACAAAGGCGAGCAGCCCGGCGCAGGCGGCGCGGAAGGTGATGTATTGGAAGAGATTGAGAAAACTGCACGACACGGCCCACGGCTCACCTTGCTTGAAGGCGTCGAACCAGAAATCGTAAATCGCGGGAAGCATCGGTTAGGGATTGGGAAATGCGGCGTGCATCGCCTTTTCGACGGTGGCGGTGCGGCTGCCTTTGAAGAGGACGACGTCTCCCGGTTTCACGGTGGCGGAGAGCCATTGCCCGGCCTCGGCGAGATCGGTGAAATGCGGAGCGCCCTTCGCGCCTTGGGCGATGGCTTCGGAGCCTTCGCCGACGGCGATGACGTTGAGGCCTTTCGCGGCGGCGAGTTCGCCGGTTTTCAGATGGGCGGCGGGGCCGTGCGCGCCGAGTTCGCCCATGCGGCCGAGCACGATGAAGCGGCGCGCGCCGTTGGTCAGAGGGGTGTCCGCCAGGGTTTCGATGGCGGCGGCCATTGACTCGGGATTGGCGTTGTAGGTATCGTCGATCACCGAGATGCCGTTCCAGACGAAGCGTTTCATCCGCCCGCTGGTGAGCGAGGCGTCGGACAGCCCGGCGGCGATGTCATCGATAGGCACACCGAGTTTCCAACCGACGGCGGCGGCGAGCAGCGCGTTGGTGATCATGTGCTTGCCGGGCACGGGAAGGACGACCTCCGCGGTTCCCGCGTCCTCAATGACGAGGGTGAACGCACTGTGATCGGCTTCGATGCGGAGATTCTCGGCACGGACCAACCCGCGACCGTTGCCGACGGAAACGATGGCTCCCTTGGTACGGTGGCGCAGGTATTCGTGGTAATCGCAGGTGGCGGGCAGAAACAGGATGCCGTCAGCCGGAAGCGCGCGGGCGAGCATGCCCTTCTCCTCGGCAATGGCATCGCGCGAACCGAGGAACTCGATGTGGGCGGTGCCGATGTTGGTGATGATGCCGTATTTCGGCTTTGCGATCTCGCAGAGCGGCGCGATCTCGCCGGAATGGTTCATGCCCATTTCCCAGACGGCGGCGGTATGATCTCCGGTGGTGCCGAGAACGGTTAAAGGAACGCCGATGTGGTTGTTGAGGTTCCCCTTGGTGGCGGAAACGCTGAACTTGCGCGAAAGCACCGCGGCGGTGAAGTCCTTGGTGCTGGTTTTCCCATTGGAGCCGGTGATGGCCACCACCGGGAGGTCGAGTTGCTTGCGCCACCAGTGCGCGAGTTTCTGCAAAGCGCGAAGGGTGTCGTTGACGACAATCACCGCACGGCCTGCCGGAACCTCGCCGCTCCACTGATGGACGACGGCAGCGGCGGCACCGTCGATAAGCGCTTGGGCGGCGAAGGTGTCCGCATCGAAGTTTTCACCACGCAGCGCGATGAACAGGCAGCCGGTTGTCAGTTTCCGCGTGTCGGTTCCCACGCCGGCGGTGACGAGCACGGAGGGATCGCCCGCGGCGACGGATGTGCCGAGGATCTCCGCGATCTGGCTGGCGGTGAGGGGTTTCATCGGTTTTCGGCAATCGCCTGGGCGCGGTCGCGCAAGGCTTTCGAAGCGTGCTTGCGGTCATCGAAGTCAATCGTCTCGGTGGCAAACTGCTGGGTGGTTTCATGGCCCTTGCCGGCGATCAGGATGATATCTCCGGAGAGCGCGTTCTTGATCGCATGGGCGATGGCTTCGGCGCGGTCAGGAATACTGAGGTGCCCCATGCCGCCCATGCCGGTCTCGATCTCGCGGATGATGGCGAGAGGATCTTCGGAGCGCGGATTGTCCGAAGTGATGACCACTGCATCGCTGTGGCTCGCGGCGGCGGCGGCCATCAGCGGGCGCTTGCCGCGGTCGCGATCACCACCGCAGCCAAAGACGGTGATGAGGCGGCGGGGATTGAGTTCGCGCAGGGTGCGGCAGGCGTTCTCCAAGGCATCGGGCGTGTGGGCGTAATCGACGAAAACCGTGGCACCACCCGCGTTGCCGACGTTTTCCATGCGGCCGGGCACCTGGGGGGCCTTGCCCACGGCGGCCACCGCTACGCGCGGGCGGATGCCGCAGGCGTTGGCGGCGGCGATGGCTCCTAACAGATTGTAAACATTGAAGCGGCCGATCAGCGGCGCGCGGACGAGGAAAGCGCGGCCCTTGGCGGAAAGCTCGAACTCCATGCCGCGCGGGCTCTGGCGGAAGTTGTTCGCGCGGTAGTCGCAGTGAACGTTGAAGCCGAAACGGATCACCAGCATCTTGCCTTCGAGTGCGGTGGCGAGTTCGGCGCCGCGGGCGTCGTCGGTGTTGATGACAGCGACAGGCTTGCGCCCCTCGAAGGCGGTGGCGACATCATGAAACCACGAGGCCTTGGCCTCGAAGTAGGCTTCCATGGTGCCGTGATAGTCGAGGTGGTCCTGGGTGAGATTGGTGAAGACACAGGCGTCGAATCCGATGGCGGCGACGCGTTTCTGGTGAATGCCGTGGGAGGAAACCTCCATCGCCACGCCGCGGCAGCCGTTGTCGCGCATGCGGGCGAGCAGGCGGGACAACTCGATGGAACCCGGCGTGGTGTGTTTCGCCGGGCCGGAGGTTTCCCCATCATCGACCAGGATCGTTCCTAACAGACCGGCGCGATGCCATGCGGTCCGCATGATGTGATGGATGAGGAAGGCGGTGGTGGTCTTGCCGTTGGTGCCGGTGACACCGGCCATGGCGAGATCATTCGACGGATCCCCCTCGATAAGCGAAGCCATCGCCGCAAGGGCGGAACGACTGTCCGGAACGTGGAGCCAGGCGATTTCCGAATCGAGATCCGCAGGTGGCGCGATCTCGGAAAGGATGGCGGTGACGCCGGCATTGAGCGCATCGTTGATGAAACGGTGGCCGTCGATCGAAGTGCCGCGGATGGCGGCGTAGAGCAGTCCAGGCGCGGCGGTGCGGGAGTCCGCGGTCAGCGCGGACACCTCGATGTCCATCGGCCCTGAAGCCGTGACTTTGTCGAGACTTGAAACCAGGTCGCGGAGAATCATCGTTTGGCGTCGGCGAGTGGTTCGGGAAGGGGCTCGGTGGGCGGGAGATTGAGGTAGGCGGCGGCGCGGGCGGCGATGCGGCCGAAGGCGGGTGCCGCGATGGTGCCGCCGTAACGGCTAACCTTGGTGGTCTTCGGATCGTCGATGACGACGATGCCGACGAATGCCGGATCGTGCGCGGGGAGCATGCCGGCGAAGGAAACGGTGTAGCTGTTAGGCAGGTAGCCGCGGCCGTTCGGGTTGTGACGTTTGGCGGTGCCGGTTTTGCCCGCGACCTTGTATCCGGGCACGGCGGCGAGGGTGGCGGTGCCGCCGGTAACGGTCACTTTGGCGAGAGCGTCGCGCATTTTCCTGGCGGTATCGGGTTTCAACACCTGGGCGACGGTCTCGGTGGGAAAGGTTTCGATCACGGTGCCGTCGTTGGCGACAAGCGACTTGATGATCTTGGGTTTGAGCAGGCGTCCGTCGCCCGCGATGACGGCGTAGGCGCAGGCCATCTGGAGCGGCGTGACATTGAGCGCGTAACCATAACTGGCGCGGGAAAAATCCACGGCGTTGTTGGTGTTTCGCGCGATGCCGGAGCTTTCACCGCTGAGCTGGATGCCGGTCTTGCGGCCGAAGCCCCAGTTGCTGGTGTATTCGAAGAAGCGCTTCGCACCAAGCTGGCGGGCGAACTTGTAGGCGCCGATGTTGCTCGATTTGATGAGCACGCCTTCAAGCGTGAGGCTGCCATAGGGGTGATGGTCCGGCACCTGGATCTTGCCTTCGGAATACATGCCGTTGTGGCAGAAGACCGAAGTGAATGGCGTGGCAAGGCCCTCGTTGAGCACACCGGCGGTGGAGAGGATCTTGAAGGTGGAGCCAGGCTCGTAGATCGCCTGGATGGCGAAGTTGAAACCATTGGTGGCGATGTCGTCGCGGCGGTTGAGATCGAAGTGCGGACGGCTGACCATCGAAAGCACCTCTCCGGTTTTCGGATCCATGAGGATCACCGCTCCTCGAACGGACTCGAACTCCGCGAGGCAGGCGTCCAGTTCCTCCTCGACGATGGCTTGCAGGCCCATGTCGATGGTGAGCTGGACGTTGAGCCCGGCGCGCGGCGGCATCAGGCTGGCGGAGTTTCCGGGCACCACGAGTCCGCGCGCATCGCGCAGGTGCTCGCGCCAGCCGTCGCGGCCGGCGAGGTATTCCTCCATCGAGGCCTCGATGCCGAAACGTCCGCTGACTTTGGGCTCGGGTTTTCCCTCCTCGTTGAGGATTTCGGTTTCGCCGGTGAATCCCGTCAGGTGGGTGGCGAGGTTGGGCGAGGTGTACCAGCGCTTGATCGAGTTCTGAAACTCGAAGCCGGTGATCCAGTGCTTGTCCACCGCGTCGCGAAGGCTGTCGGCCACGTCTTCGGGCAGCTCCTTGGCGACGGGCACCCACTTGCCCTTGCTGTTCTCGATTTTCTCGCGCAGTTCCTCGCGGCGCATGCCGAGCGGACGTGCCAGCACGCCGATGGCGTAGGCGAGGTGCTTGCCAGTGATGGCCTCGGCGGTTTCGGCGGCGAGGATCTCGCCGCGCAGGCCGTTGATGCGGCGCCGCTGGGCGGTGGCTTCGAGTTCGTTCCACCCGGGTTCCGCGCTCGCCTGCTGATAGGCGAGTCCGTAGGCGGCGAGCTTCGGATCGTAGAGGTGGTTCTTGTCCACATAGACCGTGGACACCGGGATGCTCTTGGCCAGCGGTTCCTCGCGGCGATCGACGATCATGCCGCGCAGGGCCGGCAGTTTCTCGATGCGATGAAAGGCCTTGCGCGAGCTTTCCGCGTAGCGGTGGCGGTCCACCAGCT
>Ga0315904_10008992_pt1 | contig 13124 bp, 8 predicted proteins | sample LakEriMetagenome_6_FD_203529 | JGI IMG/M metagenome (GOLD analysis project Ga0315904, IMG submission 203529) | Freshwater fungal communities from buoy surface, Lake Erie, Ohio, United States - Buoy 12 MA120 | ecosystem: Environmental > Aquatic > Freshwater > Lake | place: USA: Lake Erie, Ohio... | reverse complement strand
CATATCTTAAATCTTTCTCCTCCCATCAATATGGATCCAAAATGGTTTGGTGCTCATCTCGCTTATACTATAAGTAAATATGGGATGAGTATGGTGGCACATGGATTAGCAGAAGAACTTAAACCATTTAAAATAGCTTCCAATACTTTATGGCCACGCACTACGATCGCTACTGCTGCTGTTCGTAATTTATTAGGTGGGGAGATGTTGATGAATATGAGTAGAAAGCCAGAGATACTTGCTGATGCTGCCTATCATATCTTGATGCGCGCTTCTGATCAATGTACTGGAAATTTTTTCATTGATGATGAAGTATTAGCGCAAGAGGGTATTACTGATTTAAGTGCATATTCAGTAGTACCAGGGGCAACATTATATCCTGATTTGTTTCTGTAATGATAAACGTATGAAAAGAAGAAATTTTTTAAGGAACTCTGCTGGTGCAGGTATAACAGCATTAGCTTCTAGTCTCATTTCGGCTATTCCAAATGAAGTTGATGCTTTTGCATTAAATGAGGTGACGATCGATGCATTGCAGGAGAAGATGAGAGCAGGACAGTTGACTTCTCAAAAGTTGACAAAGATGTATTTGGATAGAATAGCTACTGTTGATAAAAAAATAAATGCCGTGATCGAGTTGAATCCCGATGCCTTATCCATTGCAGCACAACTAGATTCAGAACGAAAAGCTGGAAGGGTTCGTGGACCTTTACATGGTATTCCTGTATTGATCAAAGACAATATAGATACGGGAGATAAAATGATGACTACAGCTGGAGCATCAGCTTTGATTGGGAACAAAGCATCTAAAGATGCTTACATCGTTTCAAAACTTCGCGAAGCAGGTGCAGTTCTATTGGGAAAGACAAATCTCAGTGAGTGGGCAAATTTCAGATCCACGCGTTCTACCAGTGCTTGGAGCAGCAGAGGAGGTCAAACCAGAAATCCCTTTGCATTAAATCGGAATCCTTCAGGTTCCAGTTCAGGGTCAGGCGCAGCTGTGTCTGCGAATCTTTGTGTTGTAGCTATTGGAACCGAGACCAATGGTTCTATCATTTCTCCTGCTTCTCACTGTGGTGTGGTGGGAATAAAACCTACAGTTGGACTATTGAGCAGAACGGGCATTATTCCGATTTCAGCAACGCAGGATACGGCAGGTCCTATGACGAGAACAGTCAAGGATGCTGCTTTGTTTTTAGGCGTATTGGCTGGGGAGGATTCAGCTGATGAAGCAACTAAGTCCAGCGTTGGAAAAAGTCAAAAAGATTATACCATGTATTGCTCTGTTGACGCGTTGAAAGGGAAACGGATCGGAGTGGAGAAAGTCAATCAGAATGGTAATCCGGATGTGTTGGCTTTGTATAAAGCGAATGTAGAAGTTCTAAAAAGCTTAGGTGCCGAAATAGTAGAGGTGGAACTGCAAAAGCAAACTGCCGTTTTAAGTGCAAGTTCATATCTCATTTTACAATATGAATTCAAGGATGGGGTAAATGCATATTTAGCTAAGGCTACGGCTAAAGTAAAAAATCTGAATGATGTGATCTCGTATAATAAGGCTAATGAAATAAAAGCAATGCCTTATTTCAAGCAGGAATTACTAGACATGTGTGCGCTAAAAAAAGGGCTTGATGATCCTGAATATAAAGAAGCATTAAAAAAATCCACGAGTGCCCGTCAGATCATTGATGAGATGATGAATTCCAAAAAACTGGATGCGTTATGCTCTATCAGTTCTGGTCCTGCAAGCTGCATTGATCAAATTAATGGCGATTATGGAACGGGGTATTCGTTTTCATCGCCAGCAGCCATGGCCGGTTATCCTCATATTACGGTACCGATGGGATATGTACATGGCATGCCAGTTGGCTTGTCATTTGTTTCCGGTGCATGGAAAGAAGCAGCGATTATTGGTATGGCTTATGCCTTCGAGCAAGCCACAAGACAGCGAAAGGCTCCAGCTTTTAAAGCTTGGATTTAATAATGAAAAAGGAGCAGATTTTCTGCTCCTTTTTCATTAATGATCTCCGGCAATCGGGAACATAATATATCCTCTACTTTGTAGATCAGCGAGAGCGGATCTTGCTGAATAAGCTTTCTGAACGTCCTCTGGAAAGTTTTCTATTTTCATTCCGCGTAGTTCCAGAGTTTGTCCGCATACCACAAATGTCACTCCTTTCTCCATTAATTTTTTTACTAATGGAAGATTTGGATTATCCATATTGAACTTCTTACGGTAGGTCTCATCGTTGGTGAGAAATTGTGCAGCGCCTCCATGGAAAATAATATAGGCTGTAATATTCTTTGCTCCAGCAACGGCTTGTAAATTCAACTGACGAGCAATTTCTTCCAGACCCTGATTGAGCTCCCCCTTTGAAGGATCGCCAGTAGGTTGGGTAAGATCGTAAACCAAACGTGTTGGCCCCTTATGTGAAAAAGTAAAATTTACTTTTTCAACAGGCATAACTCCAGTATTCGTGCTTCCTTTCACAAAAGGATAGAGTAAGCGTTGTTCGTTAGCCTTAAGGACTGCTGCTCGATTTGCTGCTGAGGAAGTAGGTTGTTGGGCTTTTATAATAACTGGAAAGGTTAGTAATATGAAAAATATTTTATACATACATAAAGTTTAAGGATTTAACGAAGCCTGTCGGTATTGTCCAGGACCCAAACTCCTCTGCCATAAGTAGCGATTACCAGGCTAAGATCGCGTGGATGAATAAAAAGATCATTTACAGAAACACTGGCGGGCAGATTATTTTGAATCGATTGCCAACTGCGGCCTTTATCTCTGCTTACATATACGCCCATATCTGTTCCACAATATAAAACTTCTGCACTTCGAGGATCTTCACGAACCACATTTACAGGCGATGCTGGAAGATCAGTTGTTATGTTAGTCCAGGTAGCTCCGTAATCTGTACTTCTGAAGATATGTGGAGTGATATTATCTTCTCGTCGGTCACTTAATGTTATATACACTGTAGCAGCATCGTATTTTGACGCTACCAATCTGGAAACATGAGCATTGACCGGTAGTCCTGTACCAATTTCTTTCCAGTTCGCCCCATCATTTTGTGTTACCCAAACTCTTCCGTCATCGGTTCCCACATACAATACACCTGCTTTAAGCGGGGATTCATCTATTGCTGTTATGGATTGGTGGTTGATAGCATAGGGCGTTTTACCCATTTTCTCTTTGTCATTATAGGTAAGGTCTCCACTAATACGTTTCCATGTTTGTCCCTGATCTGTACTCTTGAACAAATATTGAAATCCGTGATAGATCGTTTTTTTATCATGTGGCGACATCAACGTATAGGCCAGCCATTCTCCACGATGTATTTCTTCATCATCTGCTTTTTTAGGATAAATATCTTTATAGCTGGTAGAATCTTTGTACAAACGTGCGCGAGTGAGTCTTCCATAAAAAGTACTGGAATAGATTAGGTCTGGATCAGTAGGGTCAACGGCATGAATAGTTCCTTCACCGCCTGGTGCTCTTTTCCAGTTTAGGATAGATGAGTCTTTGTTTCCATATGAATTTTTTATAGAACCCATAAAGCTACCATGGTCTTGAACAGACCCGATGATATTGAATGGTTGCTTCATATCGTAGGTGATATTGTAAAATTGAGTAGTGGGGATCACATCAAAGAAATTATTCCAGTTCTTACCTCCATCATAGCTGGCCATTACGCCACCATCATTGGCATTGATCAGATATTTAGGATCTGTTGGGTCTATCCATAGATCATGATTATCTCCATGTGTCCATTCGCTGGTTTTTTCCGTACGCATGATTGAAAATGTTTTACCACCATCCGTACTTTTTGCCATTGGCACCCCCATGATATATACAATATTTTCATTCGTTGGGTCAACCCGAATTTGTCCGAATACCCAACCATAGGTGCCCGCAAATCTTTCCAGCTTGTCATCTTCTGTACTTACTTTTGAAAAGGAAGTGCCTGCATCAATAGATTTCCAAACTTGTACACCCGAAGGGATAACCGTAATAGGACGACCATAAGGATCCAATTCACCAGGTTTGGGATCACGTTTGGGAGTATGGTTATCTACAAAGGCATAAACCGTGTTTGGATTTGATGCAGCGATCGATAAACCGATACGACCGGTAAATTTCGTTTCCGGCAGGCCATTAGATAATTTCGTCCATGTTTTACCTGCATCTGTCGTTTTCCAGATATAGTCTCCATCCTGGGGAGTAGGATCACTCCAGCGGAGGCGAATGCGGTTCCATGAGGAAGCGTAAAGTGTATTTGGATCATTTGGATGCATGACAAGATCAATAACACCATTAGGATCTTCATTAAGTAGTCGCTTCCAAGTTTTGCCACCATTCGTTGATTTATATACCCCTCGTTCTTTATTATAACTCCATTCGTTGCCAGTAGTAGCAGCATAAACAATATCGGGATCTGTAGGGTGGATAATCACACGACTGATTGTACCTGTTTTTTCAAGTCCGATATGTTTCCAGTTTTTACCTCCATCTGTAGATTTATAGATTCCCATTCCCGAAAGCGAGGCGCGAAAAATATTCGATTCTCCAGTTCCAACATACAACACATTAGGGTTTGATGTGGAAACAGCGAAAGCTCCAATACTTTGTGTTCCTTCTTTATCGAAAAGAGGTTCCCAGCTTTTTCCAGCGTTGGTTGTTCTCCAAAATCCTCCTGTGGCAAATGATGCGAATAAAATATTTCGATTGCCTGGAACTCCAATAGCCTGGGTTGATCGCCCTGAAACGAAGTCGGGTCCAACATTTCGCCATTGCAGATCTTTATAAGGAGATCTGGCCATCAATTTTTGATGAGCTGCAAATGCTTTCTTTTTTTCTATTCCGGTTGATGGGCGATCTTGAGCTGAGGCTGAAATCAGCATCAGCATTCCAAACAATAAGTAGATTATTGATCTCATATCTTTAGTTATAAGTATTAAATTTAGCAAAAGATTAAATTGCTGTCATGAGATATCTTATTTTAGTTTGCTTAGCCCCTGTTTTGGCATTTGCGCAAAAGAAGAAAAGCCCTGTAGATCCCTATTTACAGGCGAAGATGACGATGAATGAATCGTTACAGAAAAAATATGATCATTATAAGGATATTGCCTTGAAGATCTGGGATTTTGCTGAAGTGGGGTATAAAGAAGAGAAAAGTACCGCTTTGTTGCAAAAGGAGTTGCGAGAAAATGGATTCCAGGTAGAAGCTGGTGTGGCAGGTATTCCAACTGCTTTTGTGGCTACATATGGCAGTGGTTCTCCGGTAATAGGGATACTAGCTGAATTCGATGCTTTGCCAGGAATTATGCAGGAAGCAGTCCCTGAGCGAAAAATTGCTGAAGGGAAAATTGCAGGACATGCCTGTGGGCATCATTTGTTTGGAACGGCATCCGTTGCAGGAGGTATTCAGTTAAAGCAACAGATGGAGGCTGCAGGCTGGAAGGGTACGATCAAAATTTATGGATGTCCGGCAGAAGAAGGCGGAAGTGGTAAGGTTTACATGACACGTGCTGGATTATTTAATGGTGTAGATGCGGTTATTCATTGGCATCCGGGGAATAGCAATGCAGTGAACACACAAGGTGCTCTGGCCAATAAATCAGCTAAATTCCGTTTTTATGGCTTATCAGCACATGCAGCTGGCGCACCCGACAAAGGTCGATCAGCGCTGGATGGTGTTGAAGCAATGAATGCCATGGTGAATATGATGCGGGAGCATATTCCTTCGTCAGCCAGAATACATTATGTGATTACCAGTGGTGGGAAAGCACCAAATGTTGTTCCAGATTATGCAGAAGTGTATTATTATGCCCGTCATCCCGATAAATCTACTGTGGTAAGTATTTTCAACAGGCTGGTAAAAGCTGCTGAAGGAGCGGCATTAGGGACTGAGACCACTATGAAATACGAGATCATTGGAGGCACTCATGATCTGCTTTTGATCGATACCTTAAATGTAGCTATGCATAAAAACCTAACTCTTTCGGGAACCATGCAATACACTCCTGAAGAGATCGAGTTTGGGAAAAAGATACAAAGTAGTTTTACTTTCAGTTATCCCGAACTTTCGGAAGCGTCCACCACGCGTCCGTTGAAAAAACCAGAGAATGCAAGCCCTGGTAGTACGGATGTGGGTGATGTATCCTATAATGTTCCAACCGTTGGATTTTCAACGGCAACATGGGTTCCAGGAACCCCAGGACATAGTTGGCAAGCCGTTGCCTGTGGTGGAACAGAGATCGGAACTAAGGGAATGATGATTGCGGCTAAAGCTATCGCATCTATGGGTGTCGATCTGTTACATGATGCCAAATTGGTTGAAGCAGCGAAACAAGAATTCAAAAATAAATTGGGTTCTTATCAGTATAAAGCCTTGTTAGGAGATAGAGCTCCTGCATTAAATTATCGTGATTAAAACGTATGCAGCTGAAAAAAGGTGTTGTGCCTTTTGAAATATTCAATCTACGGGTTAGTCGTAATACTGACCCTAGCTCTTGGTATTATGATCTACTGCAAACTCCTTTTGGAAATCTTATTGTGGCTGGTGAACGTTCATCAATAACATATATTGCTTTTTATGAGAATGTTCATGATGCACTGGCTCTGCTACAAAAAAGAGAAGGTGATATTCCACTAACATTCAATAAAGGCAGTTTTAGTGTAATTGATCAACTGCTCCAAGGTGGCAAAATCAGTTCTAAAATTTTACTGAATATTAAGGGTACTGATTTTCAAAAGCGTGTTTGGGAGCAACTGATGAAAATACCTTTTGGAACTACTATTAGTTATGGCGAGATAGCGGCAGCTATAGGTCAGCCAGGTGCATCAAGAGCTGTAGGTTCAGCAGTTGGGAAAAACCCCATAGCCTATTTTATACCATGTCATCGTGTACTAGCTTCGGGAGGTAGTATTGGGGGTTATTACTGGGGCCTGGATGTGAAGAAAAAGATAATTGATTGGGAAAATAGTTTGCTCAGTCATTAGATGTGTCATTCAATTGATTCTATTTCTGTTAATGACTAATTATTATATTTGATGCATGTTCCTGTTAGCTTCTTATCTATGTTTTTTCACCGTAGGGATTGGTCTTGTTTTCATAATTTTCTTATGGTTACGTTTTAGGAAAAATTATCCTCGAAGATTTCTGATGGTGTTGATCCTTGCTTTTTGTGGGGTAGAGTTTTATATGTATGCCCTTAGTTCAAAGACTATTTTGGACATGCCTTTTTTATATCGATCCGCATTTCCCTGGAGATTTTTATTCGGTCCTCTATTGTGGTTATATGTATTAAATATGATTAAGCCAGACAGAGGTTGGAAAAATATTGATTTTATACATTTTGTTATTCCCTTATCCGTTATTATAATTTTGATTCCGGATTTTTTGTTGTCTAATGATCAAAAAAGGATGATTTTGGAGAAGTTTTATTTACAAAATACCATATTGATGACTCGTTCAACGGGTATTCTACCAGCGGGTTTCATTCAACCATTTTCATTATTTCATGGATTTTGTTATTGTATAGCTACGATAGTCTTAATCACTACGAATCGTAGCAAACATAAAATGGTAGTATTGTCTGTAAATCAAGAGGTATGGAAATGGGTAGGTATGGTAACTGGTGTTACTACGATCTTTCTTTTATTTCAAGTGATACAATGGTTATCGCTAAGTATTGAAAGTCATTTCAGTGTATTCGCACAAGTGACTCAAAGTATTTCATTGATTATCATGAAAGCGTATCTCTTAATCCATCCTGTGCTGTTAGACAATATGGATGGTGTAATACCATCTTCCTCTGTGCAACATGATGATGCATTAAAAGCGGTGTTACCAGTAGTAAAATCTTCTTCTCGATATGCTCAATATGAAAAGGATTTTGAAAAATATTGGGGGGAGCATAAAAAATTCCTAGATCCTGCGCATAGTATTGGGAAAATGGCTGAAGATTTGGGTATGAGCAAGTCTAAGTTGACAATCGTTTTTACGGAATTATATAAAATGCCTTACACGGAGGTTGTGAATCGGTATAGGATAAATCACTTCTTAGAACAAGTGAAAAGAGGAGAGGGTCAAAAGCTTAAATTGGAAGTATTGATACAGAAAAGTGGATTTCAATACCGATCTACGTTCTATTCAGCATTTAAAAAGATCATGGGCAATAGTCCGAAAGAAGTACTGAAAATGTAATTAGCCATTGATATAGCCTAACTTCTACCAATGGCTAATTACTTGTGGTTATTTAATTAATTCTTTAGGCGTTTCTTTATTCAGCACATTTTTATACACCCATCTATTGATCATGTTCTGGCTGTGTGCTTGTTGAGGGCCACCCCAACCATGTCTGCCACCAGGATAAACCATGAAGTCGAAATCTTTTTTCAATTCCTGCATTTTCTTGACCATCTGGATGCTGTTCTGTAAATGGACATTATCATCCATTGATCCGTGATAGAGCAACAGTTTTCCTTTAATCTTAGGGGCATGCGTTAGCACTGAACTCGACTTATATCCTTCGGGGTTATTTTTAGGTGTACCCATGAAGCGTTCTGTATAATGCGTATCATATAAACTCCAGTCGATAACAGATCCACCGGCAATAGCATGCGTAAAATAATTAGGTGCATATCCTAAAGCATAAGAACTTATGTATCCGCCATAGCTGAATCCTTGAATGATTACACGCGTAGAATCTCCGCCTTTACTCCTTAACCATTTTACATGTTCTATCCAATCTTGCATTTCCCAATACCCGAGGTTGCGATGTAAATGATCAAGGCCAGCCTTTCCAAAATGTCCGCTTCCTCTGTGATCCATAGCTACTTGAATAAAGCCTTCTTTTGCCCACCATAATTGCTGAGCATTCAATCGCCATCCATCCGAAACGGTTCCTGCATTTGGGCCACCATAAATGGATATCCAAACTGGATAGGTTTTCGTAGGATCGTAGTTCATTGGCCAGGTGATACGCATAGGCAATTCGTATTTGCCATCTGCGGATGGGATACGAACGATTTCTGTTTTGGGGAGTTCATATTCCTCAAATGCAGAACCTTTTGCATTAGCTAATTCACGGATCAATTTACCATTTGTATCATACAATGCCATCACGGGTGGTGTTGAAGCATTTGAGTAGGTTGCGATGAAGTAAGATCCATTTGGCGAAAGGGAGATACTATGTGTATAATCGCCAAATGTTAATCTCTTCAAGTCTTTTCCTTCAAGTGAAACTCGATAAAGGTCAACTCTTGTAGAGTTTTCTTTTTTGGCAGTAAAAAATATAACTTTCTTTTTCGCATCTACATACAGTATGTCTGTTGCCCAGAAATGACCATTTGTTAATTTTCTTTTTTCTGTGCCATCTTCATTTAGCAGATAAATATTTTTCCAGCCATCTTTATCAGAGAGCATAAACGACATGCCTTCATGGTATTGAAAACGATCATTATCATCCAGGTCGATCCAGGCTTTTTGTATTTCTTCGTAATATTTTTTCTTAGATCCGTTTGTGGTATTCACGTCCCATACGATAAGAGTATTCTGATCGCGATTCATCCATTTTACCAACAAGTTTTTTCCATTAGGTGCCCAAGTAGGCATACCGAAGTACTGATCATCTTTTTCGTTGAAATCTGCCCAAACAATTGGAGATCCTTCGATGGATACAAATCCTATTTTCACTTCCGGATTCTTATCCCCGGGTTTTGGATAGCGGGTTTCTTCTAAGTATCCATGCTGTCCTTCTTCACTATAAATAGGGAACATAGGAATCATACTCTGATCCATACGCATGAATGCAATAGTTTTATTATCTGGGCTCCACCAAAATGAGCGATACCGCGATGCACGCCCTAGTATCTCTTCAAAATAAATCCAGCTGGCATATCCATTCAAAATAAGATTACTACCATCATGAGTTAGCCTTGTCTCTTTTTTAGAATCGATATGGATGGTATAAAGATCATTGGCGCGTGTGAAGGCGATATATTGAGAATCCGGAGAGAAGGTTGGATTCATTTCAGGAGTAACATCATTCGTTAAACGAATTGGAGTTTGAGTTCCTACTGCATAATAAATATCATTATTCTGGGTGTACACGATTTTGGTTCTACTTGCACCAGTGATAGGGGCGGATGCTATTATCTCTTTGCCCGTTGTTGCGTCAAAACAATTACTACCCATACAGTATGTGTTAGGGCCAGACCAACGCGCTGGACTGAGCATTTTACTGATTTCCGGAAGTTTATTTTGAAGAAGCTGGGCTTCGCTCAATTGTTTTTTTTGAGCGAAAGAGGCCATCGGAATGGCTAATAATAGTAGAAGTTTGTATTTCATGATTGTTGGTTTGGGCTATTCTTGTTCGGGTTTCATCATTGGGAAAAGCAAAACATCCTGTATGCTAGGCGAGTTGGTCATCATCATACAAAGTCTGTCGATTCCAAACCCAATTCCCGCTGTAGGAGGCATTCCATATTCAAGGGCACGAAGGAAATCATAATCAATGAACATAGCTTCGTCATCACCACGCTCCATCAATTTTACTTGCTCTTCAAAACGTTCACGTTGATCTATCGGGTCATTCAACTCAGTATAGGCATTCGCAACCTCTTTACCATTCACCATCAATTCAAAGCGTTCTACCAATCCATTTTTACTTCTGTGTTTTTTGGTAAGCGGACTCATTTCAACGGGATAGTCGATGATAAAAGTGGGCTGAATGAAATTCTTTTCACATTTAGCTGAAAAGATTTCATCAATCAGTTTTCCTTTTCCCATAGAAGGTTCAACATCAATATGAAGTTGTTTGCACATATCACGTAGTCCCGCTTCATCCATATCGCTGATATCCACTCCCGTATATTCCTTGATAGCGTCATACATGGTAATTCGCTTATAAGGTGCTTTGAAATCTATTGGTTTACCATCCACCTCAACTACTGTATTTCCATTTACAGCCATTGCCGTTCGTTCCAGCATTTGCTCTGTTGTTTCCATCATCCACAAATAATCTTTGTACGCAACATAGAACTCTAATACAGTAAATTCTGGATTATGTGTACGATCCATTCCTTCATTGCGGAAGTTTCTAGAGAACTCATATACCCAATCGAACCCACCCACAATCAATCGTTTCAGATAGAGCTCATTAGCAATCCGCAGATACATAGGGATATCCAGTGCATTATGGTGTGTTGTGAATGGGCGAGCTGCTGCACCACCTGGTATGCTTTGTAATACAGGCGTATCTACCTCTAAAGCCCCGCGTTCATTTAAGAAATCACGCATGGCATTGATGAGACGGGTACGTTTTAAGAAGGTATCCCGAACATGAGGATTAATGATCAGATCGGCATAACGCTGACGATAGCGGAACTCAGGATCGGTTACTGCATCAAATGTTTCGCCTTCCTTTTCCTTAACAATAGGAAGCGGTTTCAATGATTTGGTGAGGATCACCAACTCTTTGACATGTATAGACGTTTCCCCCGTTTTAGTATGAAATACATATCCTTTTACGCCAATAATATCTCCAATATCGGTCAGCGATTTCCAAACTTTATCATAAAGCGTTTTATCCTCATCAGGGGCAATATCATCTCTACGGACATACACCTGTATTTTACCGGTGCTGTCTTGTAGAACGGCAAAACTCGCTTTACCCATATCCCGAACAGACATGATCCGTCCGGCAATGCACACATCTTCAAAATCGGTCTTATTTTCTTCTCCTTTAAAGTTCTCTTTAATATATGCAGCCGTAGTATTTACAGGGTATAGGGGTGCAGGATAAGCATCGATACCGAGCGATCCCAGTTCTTTTAGTTTGTCGCGACGAATGATTTCCTGTTCAGATAGATGTTGATTATGCATAATTCTTCAGTGCAATTGAAAGGCAAAAATACATAAAAGGCCGCAGGGCTGATTGTTTCTGGCCTCATTTGATGTATTTTTTTAAATACTATTAAATCTTCCATCATGGAGATAAGTGGGTGATGGTATAAAATTTGGATTGCCATAACCTATACAATCCACTGCATGAAGAGAAAGGATGACCACGTTAATCATATAAAACCAAAATTTTCAGCAGGAACCCATGAGTTTATTTTTCAGTTATTACGTAAAGATGTACAGGAAATCGTAGATCGGTCTGCTCGTAACCGACAGTGGGAGATTCGCTCAAAAGCCATTTTTTTCCCTCTCCTGTATTTGTTTTTTTGGCTTATTGCCATGATGTGGTCAGACCGGCCATTTATTTTTTACGGAGCGTACATAGGTCTTGGATTGATGGTGGTGATCATTTTTTTGAATATCATTCATGAAGCCGTTCATAGAACGATTTTTAAGAGTAAAAAGCTGAACGATCTTTTTGTTTATCTATTTGATCTACTAGGGGCGAATAGTTTTATATGGCGACTGAGGCATGTTCGTTTTCACCATAATTATCCTAATGTGAATGGATGGGATACCGATATCGAGCAAAATGAAATGGTTAGAATTTTTCCAAGTGGGCCACTATCCCATCTTCATCGATATCAGCATATTTACCTTCCTTTCCTTTACCCTTTTTTTCTATTCAATTGGCTATTGATCAGAGATTTCAGAGATTTTTTTAATTCAGCAAAAACAGTTCGTAAGTTGATTACGATACCTGCTAAAGAATATGTGAAGCTGTTTATTTTTAAGTTTTTCTTTTTCTTTTATTTGATCTTTTTCCCGATTTTATTTTTAGATATAGGCTGGATCCAGGCCCTAACTGGTTTTATTTTGATGATAATGACCGCTAGTGTATTTTCTTTATTGGTGTTGTTGCCCCCTCATGCCAATATCCATGCTGAATTTCCAATACCTGATGCGCAACATCACTTACCTCAAAACTGGTTTATGCATATGTTGATGACCACCAATGATGTGGAAGAGGATAATTTATTTACCAGAGTTTTTATGGGCTGTTTTAATTACCATGTAGCTCATCACCTATTCCCGAATGTGAATCATATTTATTATCCGGAGATCACCGAAAAGTTGAGGGGATATGCCGCTCAATATGGTTTGCCATATCGCAGGCTGCGATTGATCAGTGCCTTATATGGACATTATAAATTG
>Ga0315904_10008991_pt1 | contig 13125 bp, 10 predicted proteins | sample LakEriMetagenome_6_FD_203529 | JGI IMG/M metagenome (GOLD analysis project Ga0315904, IMG submission 203529) | Freshwater fungal communities from buoy surface, Lake Erie, Ohio, United States - Buoy 12 MA120 | ecosystem: Environmental > Aquatic > Freshwater > Lake | place: USA: Lake Erie, Ohio... | reverse complement strand
CGCCAATCGTTTGGAATATGATTCTGTTGGTGGCTTATATAGCAAAACGCTTCCGTTGAAACAAGGCTATTACTGGTACCAGTATGGTGTGTATGATGGCAAGCAGGTTGATTATGCACCAACAGAAGGTAATTTCTGGGAAACAGAAAATGATTATACCATCTTCGTGTATTTCCGCTCTTTTACAGGCAGGCATGATGAGCTGATGGCTGTACAAAGCATCAATTCCAGATTCGGCAGAAGATAAGGATTATGCAAAAGCTTCGATCAATTCCTGAGGCTGGCGTGCGCCTGCATAGAAGCCTGCAATCTTAGCGATCACTGCTTCCACCAATGCGTCGGGACAGCTAGCCCCACTGGTAACCAGAATACGCAATGGCTTTTGATCAGGCAACCAATTCGTGATTTCGCTGGTTTCTTTGGTGCGCCAGTTGCAATGAATCAATTTGGTTTTATCGATAATCTTCTCAGCACTATCCACAAAATAGGTAGGCAGTTTTTGTTCGCAAAGCTCAACGAGGTGTGAGGTATTGCTGCTGTTGTAGCCACCAATCACCAATGCCATGTCTGCTGGTGTATCCAGCATGCCGGTAACAGCAGTTTGGTTATCATTGGTTGCATAACACAAGGTGTCGCGCGTGTCTGCAAAACGCGTATCGATATTTTCTTTGGTGAGGCCATGTTGTTTGATCATCACGGCTTTTAGGTAATCTGCAATGGCTTGTGTATCTGTTGCCAGCTGTGTTGTTTGGTTAACGACACCAATTTTCTGCAAATCTTTTTCCGGATCAAATCCTGCAGAGCATCTGCCAGCAAATACACTGTGGAATTCAGCTGCAGGTCTTTTTCCTGTGATGAAATCTGCCAGAACAATTGTATCATCCATATCATTCACAATCACAGTAGGTGTATGGGAAGCTGCGTGTGAAAAAGTGGCCCTTGTTTCTTCATGCTTGGGTTTGCCATGCACCACAATGGTGTATCCTTTGCCTGCAATCTGCTCGCTACGGTTCCAGACCTTCTCTACAAAAGGACATGTGGTGTTATACTTTTCAGTTGGAATCCCTTTTTCATTCAATAGTTTTTCTATTTCCAATGTGGTGCCAAACGCCGGAATCAATACTACATCGGCTGAAGTAATATCGTCAAATGGAATAAGTTGTTTGCCGTAAGTATCCTGCAAAAATTGTACACCCCTTGCCTGTAGGTCTGCATTCACCTGTGGGTTGTGGATCATTTCACTGAGCAGAAATATGCGCTTGCCCGGATTTTCTTCAATGGTTCTGAAAGCAATTTCAATAGCGTTCTCCACACCATAGCAAAAGCCAAAATGTCGGGCCAGATAAATATGCACGGGGCCAAGATCGAGCAAGGTGGGACTAAAATCCTTTTTCAGTTTGTCTTCCTGCTTGCGCTTTTGTTTTATGGCACTAATCAGACTGCTTCTGTAGATGTTGGGAACCTGAAACTGTTTCATGTTTGTATTAACGGCTGCGAAGGTACAAAGTTCAGGGCTTTGTTAGGGTGAAGGGCTTTGCACAGCTATCTTTGCGGCATGCATTATGTTTCCGCTGAGGGTCTGGTAAAGAGTTATGGCATTGCTGCCTGTTTCAACAATATTTCCTTTCACATCAATGAAGGCGATAAAATAGCTCTTGTGGCGCGTAACGGCGTGGGTAAGAGCACTTTGCTGCGTATTCTGGCAGGTAAGGAAACACCGGATGCAGGTAAGCTTTGGATTCACAAGGATGTAACAGTTGCCCTGTTTGAGCAGGAACCGCAGTTTGACGAGACCAAAACAGTCTTGGAAAACCTTTTTCATAGCAATCATCCCATTATGCAGGTGATTCGTCAGTATGAAGCGGCTGCGGACAGCCAGGATGGTCATGCTCTGGCTGAAGCCATTGTGCAAATGGATGAATTAGGTGCCTGGGATTTTGAGGCGAAAGTGAAGCAGATTCTAGGTAAGCTGAATATTCATCACTTGAAGCAGCCTGTTGCAGCTTTAAGTGGAGGTCAGCGCAAGCGCGTGGCATTGGCCAAGACCTTGATTGATATTGGCTTCGATCACAAGCATACTTTACTGATGATGGATGAGCCTACCAACCACCTGGATGTGGAGATGATTGAGTGGCTGGAGCATTACCTGAATCAGGAAAATGTAACGCTCTTATTGGTTACCCACGATCGTTATTTTCTGGACGCCGTTTGTGAAGAGATATGGGAGCTGGAGCGGGAAGATCTATTTGTGTATAAGGGCGATTACGAAAATTATCTCGATAAAAAAGCCGCCCGCATTGAGAGTGAGCAGGCCAGCATAGAAAAAGCGCGTAATACATATCGTAAGGAACTGGAGTGGATGCGTAAGCAGCCCAAGGCCAGAACCACGAAGAGTAAATCGCGTCAGGATAATTTTTATGAAGTGGAAGCCAGAGCCAAGCAGCGCATTGAAGATGCACAGCTGCAGCTGGATATGAAGATGAGCCGATTGGGTGGTAAAGTGGCTGAGTTGAAAAAATTGTACAAGTCTTATGGCGATAAGCCTATCCTCAAAGGCTTCGACTATACATTCAGTAAAGGAGAACGCATTGGCGTGATTGGTAAGAATGGCGTAGGTAAATCTACTTTCCTGAATATGCTGCAAGGCTTGGAGCCTGCCGATAGTGGTAAGATCAATATCGGCGATACAGTAGTGTTTGGTAATTTCTCCCAGCAGGGCCTGGTGATCAAGGAAGATATGCGGGTGATTGAATACGTAAAGACCTTTGCAGAAAGTTTTCCTTTGGCCAAAGGTGGCAGTTTAAGTGCCGCACAATTCTTGGAATTATTCTTATTTACGCCTGATAAGCAATACACGTATTTGTCTGCGTTGAGCGGTGGAGAGAAGAAGCGTTTACAGTTACTCACAGTACTTTTTCGCAATCCAAATTTTTTGATTCTGGATGAGCCTACCAATGATTTGGATCTGCCTACACTGGCTGTGTTGGAAAATTTCTTATCTGACTATCCCGGTTGTGTGTTGATTGTGTCGCACGATCGTTATTTCATGGATCGTTTGGTGGATCACTTGTTTGTGTTTGAGGGTGATGGTGTTATCCGTGATTTTCCCGGTAACTATACACAATATCGTCTTGAACAAAAAAGAACCGAGCTGGTAGAAAAAGAACAGCAACAGCAAATGTTTGCAGCGGCTGCTAATGCAGCTGTTGAAAAGAAGAAAGCCGGTTTTAAAGAAAAAAGAGAGTTTGAATTACTTGGAAAAGAAATACCCGCATTAGAAGCGGAAAAAGCAGCTGCAGAAGCAGCACTTGCTAACCCTGAATTGGATTATGAAAAGCTGCATTTGCTAAGCAAACGCATTGGCGAAATCTCTGCCGAGCTGGAACAAAAAGAGCTCCGTTGGTTGGAGCTCAGTGAAATATTAGGCTAAATATTGTTGATTGATTATTGACTATTGTTAATTGAGTGTTTGCTGTTGCTTATTTAAAGCTGATCAATTCCACATCAAATATCAGGGTGCTGTTGGGACCAATTTGTGCGCTAACCTGTCTTTCCCCATAGGCTAATTGTGGTGGAATGAAGAACCTGAATTTACTTCCTGCCGGCATCAATTGTAAGCCTTCTGTCCAGCCCTTAATGACCATATTCAAAGGGAAAGAAGCAGGTTGTCCGCGCTGTACAGAGCTGTCGAATACAGTACCATCAATCAAAGTGCCGTGATAATGGCAGGTAACCGTATGTGTAGGCCATGGTTTATCGCCTTCGCCCATGGTTAGGACTTCGTATTGTAAGCCACTTGCTGTTTCTGTTACACCTGCTCTTTGTTTGTTTTCAGCCAGAAATGCTTGTCCCGCAGCCATATTGGCCGTAGCTTTTTCAGCACGCATTTGTGCCAGTTTATCTGCAACGCTCATGATATTTTTTTTACGAATGTACAATGCATATGCATTCTCTTATGCGCAGGCTAGCTGAATTACCCTATATTTATTTCATCAACCAATATGAAGCGTCCTTATTTTCTTTTTGTATGGCTCTTGGCCATTCTGTTTATCATGGCTTTGGGTACGATAGGCTTTATAGTCATCGAGTCCTATAGTTTTCTGGATGCATTATACATGACTGTTATTACCATCGCATCAATAGGCTATCTGGAAGTAAAGCCTTTGTCTGATGCAGGGCGTATTTTCAATATTTTTTTCATCATCACTTCATTTTCTACGTTTACGTATGCGCTCACGCAGTTGACTTCTTTTCTGGTAAGCGGAGAAATGCAGTATTACCTTAAAAACAGAAAGATCATGAGTGCATTGGATAAGCTCAATGAGCATGTCATTATCTGTGGTTTTGGCAGAAATGGACAACAAGCCGGAAAGACCTTGCGTAGTCATCGAGAGGATTTTGTGGTGATTGACCACCGCGAAGAAAATATTGATGGCTTTCTGCTGCATGATCCTCAATTGCTATATATCAAGGGGGATGCAACGGATGAAACTACGTTGTTGAGAGCGGGAATCCTTCGGGCCAAGAGTCTCATTTGTGCTTTGCCTACAGATGCCGACAATGTTTTTATCGTGTTAACTGCAAGAGAACTGAATCCTAATATTCGAATTATCAGCAGAGCTACTTCTGCAAATGCGGTGCCTAAGCTGCGTAAAGCCGGTGCGGAGCATGTGATTCTGCCGGATCGGATAGGCGGTACGCATATGGCCACACTGGTTAGTAAGCCAGACGTGGTGGAGTTTATTGATTACCTGAGCGGGGAAGAGGGAGAGAGTATCAATATTGAATCTGTGGGATACGAAAAATTACCGCCAGAGATCAGGGGTAAGAGTTTGAAAGTGATCATGGATTGGAAGAAGACAGGTGTTACTTGTATAGGCGTAAAGGATACTTATGGAAGATTCATTATTAATCCGCCTAATGAGATATTAATTGAACAAGGTATGAAAGTGATTGTGCTGGGTAACAAAGTACAGATATCCAGTATGAAACACAATGTGGATGAAATCTAAATAAAAAAGAGGCTGTTGCGCAGCCTCTTTTTTATTATTTGTTTCCATTACCGTTATCAACTTTTCGTCCGGTAAGTGTTCTGGTTTTTTTATCCATTTTGTCCATCTCACTCTGCTTTACCACTAGTTTGGCTTCTGCAACGCTGCCGCAATTGGCGCAGGAAGCACGATAGGTTTTCTCTGCATATTCCACTTCTGCTGTACCATTATTCCAGTTGGTACCGGTGAAGATGAAAAATTTAGGCGAGTAGGTCTCGTCGTTCAAAAATTTGATACTACCACCTTGTCTGTCGAAGCTGATGCGTAAGCCATCGTCTTCAATTACTTCGCATACACCTGGTGTGTAGGCTGGTATCACAATCTCATTCACAATTTTGCCCTTGCTCATTTTGATAATACCTGCAGATACCAATGTCTTGGCACTATCCAAATAACGGCTCAGCACAATTTTCTGATCAATAAAGAACTGCACTTTCTTGATGTCTATGCCTTCATCAATCAATCTGTCGTACATCTCTCTGGTAAAAGGAACAAATACCGCTTTTTCTTCAGGAGGCGTGAAAGTGGGGGCCTGTTGTTGTGCAGGAGGCTGCACAGGCACAGGTTTACTCTTCTTGCTGCCAAGACAGCCCACGAGTAAAATCGTGCTGAAAAAAACGCCAATGGTTATCGAACGCATCATGTTTATTCAGTTTCGGGCACAAAATAACAAAGAAAAGCCATTGCTTGGGTCTCAACCATACCCTGTAAGTTAGGGGTATGGGCAAGAAAAAGTCCCGCTGAGGGCGGGACTTAACAATATTTCAGCATTTTTTGCTTAGTTCATATAGCTTTCAACAGGCTCGCAGGTACAAACCAGGTTTCTGTCGCCATGCGTATTGTTCACCCTTGCTACACTTGGCCAGAACTTGTTCTGGGTAACATAGTACAGAGGGAAGGCTGCTGTTTGTCGGCTGTAAGGACGATCCCAGCTGTCTGCACATACCACAGCTTGTGTATGTGGCGCATGTTTCAGCGGGTTGTTGGCTTTATCTGACTTGCCTGATTCGATATCCTGAATTTCTTCATAGATGCTGATCATTGCATCACAGAAACGATCCAGCTCAGGTTTGTCTTCGCTTTCAGTTGGTTCAATCATAATGGTACCTGCAACTGGGAAGCTCATGGTTGGTGCATGGAAACCATAATCAATCAAACGCTTGGCAATATCTTCTGCCTCAACACCTGATGTTTGTTTCAGCGGACGCAGGTCAACGATGAATTCGTGAGCCGCTGTTCCATTGGTGCCGGTATAGAGAATCTTATAGTATTTCTCCAGACGAACTTTCATGTAGTTGGCGTTCAGGATAGCGTATTCAGTAGCCATTCTGATACCATCTGCACCCAGCATACGGATATAGCCATAGCTGATCAGCAGGATGCTGGCACTACCAAATGGTGCAGCACTTACCGCAGCATTGGCGCGCTTTGCTGTACCATCAGCCAGTACATAGTGGCCTGGGAGGTGTGGAGCCAAATGTGCAGCTACGCAGATAGGGCCCATGCCGGGGCCGCCACCACCGTGCGGAATAGCAAATGTCTTGTGCAGGTTCAGGTGACAAACATCCGCACCAATCATACCCGGACTGGTTAGACCAACCTGTGCATTCATGTTGGCGCCATCCATGTATACTTGTCCGCCATACTCGTGAATGGTGGCGCAGATATCTCTGATGCTTTCTTCAAATACACCGTGTGTAGATGGATAGGTAACCATCAAGCCAGCCAAAACATCTTTATGCGCAGCTGCTTTTTCTTTCAGATCAGCCACGTCAATATTACCGTGATCATCGCATTTCACCACCACCACTTTCATGCCCGCCATCACTGCTGATGCTGGGTTGGTACCATGCGCTGAAATAGGAATCAAGACTACGTTTCTGTGTGTATCGCCATTGGCTTTGTGGTAAGCCATGATGGTTAAGAGACCAGCGTATTCACCTTGTGCACCACTATTGGGCTGGAGGCTGCAGGCAGCAAAGCCGGTTACTTCACAGAGGTACTGGCCAAGCTCTTCAATGATTTGCTGGTAGCCCTTAGTTTGCTCTGCAGGTGCAAATGGGTGCAACTTGCTGAAAGCAGGCCAGCTTACAGGAATCATTTCTGAAGCTGCATTCAATTTCATGGTACAGCTACCCAAAGTAATCATGCTGGTGTTCAAAGAAAGATCTTTGTTCTCCAGTTGTTTGATATAACGCATCATCTGGCTCTCACTATGGTGTGTGTTAAACACAGGGTGTGTGAGGTAAGCGGATGTTCTGGTAGCGTAAGCAGGAATGCCACTCAGGTTCACTGCATCTTGATCAAGGCTGAATGCTGCATCGCTGAAGCCTTTGGCTGAAGCAAATACAAACAGGATATCCAGCAGATCTGCTGCAGTGGTGGTTTCATCCAATGAGATGCTCACATGATTGGCATCCGCATAATGGAAATTGATACCGGTTGCAACTGCCTGATTGCGGATGGTTGCTGCATCTGTAGCAACGGTCAAAGTATCAAAGAAGTGGTTGTTGACGATGGTATAACCCAACGTCTTCAATTCAGCAGCCAGTGTAGCCGTTAAAGTGGCTACGCGTGAAGCAATTTTCTTCAGTCCGTCTGGTCCATGGAAAACTGCATACATCGCTGCCATATTGGCCAGCAATGCCTGTGCAGTACAAATATTGGAAGTGGCTTTTTCGCGCTTGATGTGTTGCTCACGTGTCTGCAGGGCCATACGCAGTGCGCGGTTGCCTTGTGCATCAATACTTACCCCAATCAAACGGCCGGGCATGCCTCTCTTGAAATCATCTTTGGTGGCAAAGAACGCTGCGTGCGGACCACCAAAGCCCATGGGTACACCAAAACGCTGTGCAGAACCAATGGCTACATCAGCACCCAGTTCACCGGGTGTGGTAAGTAAGGTTAATGCTAAGAGGTCTGTTGCCATTACCACAAAGCCACCTACACCATGCACTTTCTCAATAAAGCCGCGATAGTCTTCTACAGAACCTTTGCTGTTGGGGTATTGAATGAGGGCACCAAAATAAGTATTGTCAATTGTTGCAGTAGTATACTCCCCATAAACCAGTTCGATGCCGATAGGCATGGCACGTGTTTCCAGTACATCAATAGTTTGAGGGAATGTGCTATTGTCTACAAAAAACTTTGGCTGGGTAGGATTGTCTGTTTTGTTCACGTGGTGAAAGAGCATGGCCATTGCTTCGGCAGCAGCAGTCGCTTCATCCAACAGAGAGGCATTCGACATGGGCAGACCCGTAAGGTCTGTAATCATGGTCTGGTAGTTTAACAGACTTTCCAGGCGACCCTGTGAAATTTCTGCCTGATAAGGCGTGTACTGGGTATACCAACCTGGGTTTTCGAAAATATTGCGGAGGATTACACTTGGCGTGATGGTATCGTAATAACCCTGTCCAATGTAATTCTTGAAAAGCTGGTTTTTGGCAGCGATACCCTGCAGGTGCTGCAGGTATTCAAATTCGCCCATGGCAGCAGGCACATTCAAAGGTTTTTTGATGCGGATGCTGTCGGGTACTGTTTTACTGATCAATTCTTCCATGGAGCCCATACCAATGGTCTCCAGCATTTGCTGTGTATCGGCTGCGTTAGGGCCAATATGTCTGCGTTGAAATTCGGTACGCTGGTGTTCGAAAAGATTCATAGAATGACGGCCTTTTTTGGTGGTGCAAAGTTAAGCCACTACAACGGGATAAACAGCCTTTTGTTGAATCTGTGAACAGCCTGTGGATGTAAAAATTTGGCTTATTGCTCCAGTTTGTTCTTAGGTTGCCAGCCGGGCGGGCCAAAGATGTACATGAGTTTGGTCTTCATATCCGGTGCCTGACGTACATCGTTGAACATATTGCGGAATTCGTGCAGGATTACTTCATCAGGACGGCTGTTTTTGGGCGGTTTGGTGACGCCATATTCCACCGGCTCGGTTTCCTCCGTGAAAGTGCCAAAGAGCCTGTCCCAGATAATCAGGAACATACCCATATTCCTATCGATATACTGTGGGTTTTTACCATGGTGCACGCGGTGGTGCGATGGGGTAGCCATGAACCATTCTAAAAAGCCCAGTTTTTTGATGTATTGGGTGTGAATGAATATGCCATATAGCTGGGTAAGAGAAAACACAAAAAAGATATCCAATGGCTGTAAGCCCAATAAGGCTAAGGGGATGAAGTAGATAAAACGATATATTGGTTCAAACACAGACGACCTGAAACCAACAGCAAGATTGAATTCCTCAGAAGAATGATGGGTAATATGAACCGCCCAGAACAAACGCACTTTGTGATCTACATAATGCATGGTATAAAATGCCAGATCCTGCAGAATGAAAAGCACTACCCAATAAGCAATAGGGTTTTGTATGTTCAGTACACGATGATCAAAGCACCACAATAAAGCCATCAATGCTATACTGCGCATGGCCAGATCAATGATAATATTGATGACCATGATGTAAAAATGCTCAATAGTGCCATTCTTGCTATAGCGGCCATGGTTGTGGATGTTGGACGCAATTATTTCAGCTGCTATGAAAAACACATAGAGCGGCGTGGAGATCAGGAAGAGTAGGGTTTCTCTGTACGACTGAATCATCTTTGCTTGTTTGCGGTTGCAAAAATATCTGAATGGTAGAAAATATCCCTATTGAAAGGTTAGTTTTGTTTCAGATATGGCATATGCATTATTGTATGGCTTAGGTATTGGCGTGATACTCAGCAGCATGCTGGGCACTGTATTCTTTTTTTTGGTCCAAAACAGTATCGCCAATGGGTTTAAAAGCAGCATATTCATTGCGGCGGGGGTTATCAGCTCTGATGTATTGCTCATCGTTTTGAGTTACTTCAACGCCAATTTATTTCCATCAGGTGGTTATGCTGAGAGCCTGGTGCGTATTGGTGGTGCAATTTTGCTGTTGGTCATGGGTATTAGCAATATCCGTAAACATAGTAAGCCTCAGTTTGCCGTGCCGGTGTATCATTCACCCTGGCTACTGGCATCCAAGGGTTTTATGCTGAATGCACTGAATCCCGGAAATTATATTAGTTGGTTGTCTATTTCGGCCCTGCTGATCAATGTGAATCACTATTCCCTTGCTGAGCGCTGGTGGTTTTATACAGGTGCATTGCTGAGTATTTTTGGTATGGAAATGCTGATTGCAGTAGGTGCAGCTAAGATCAAAGCCTATATCAGTGAAAAATTTATGCGCCGCTTAGATTTGGTACTGGGTATTGTCTTCCTTGTTTTCGCTTTCGTATTGCTCTGGCCAATGTTGCGCGAGCTGTTTAAATAAGCAGGTGCTGTTGATGCGGCGGTAATACAAATTGCTCAAAATAATCGGTGAGTTCTGCAAATTCTTTCAAAGCCTGTTTGCTGTGTAGCAAAGTTTGTGGCGATTGTTTCAATTGTTGATAATCGAGTAGTTCTAAGGATTGTACTGCTTGATTGCTGATTTGTGCATACATGTACGCAGGCTTTAGGCCGATGCGGGTAACCCTTGTTTCCTGTTTGCCATTGCGCATGCCTTTGCTGATCTCGAGATGCAGTAGTAGCGTAAGATGCCCCCATTTGAAAATATCGTAAGCAATAAAGTCGCCAAGCGAATAGATGATTACATGCTGCTTGCCGGTAATGGCTGATGTGTAGAATTCAATCGGCTGGGCATGATGCGGGTGCCCGGCAATAATGATGTCTGCATTGGTTGCATCACAGATGCGGTGAATATTGTTTCTTACGATAGAACCCGGAAAAGCCTGGTAAGCGCAGCCCATATGCAACATCGCTACCACGCAATCGGCTCCATTGGCTATAGCCTGTTGGGCTTGGTTCACCAATCTGCTGATATCCGGATTTGCTTCATTCAACAGCATGTGGTTACAGAGCCAGGGTTGGTTAGCGGGTACCTGCATTTTATTGAGGGAGAAAGTAGCCGCAATAAATCCTGTTTTAATACCCTTTCTTTCAAGAATGGGCACTGTATGAATACCAATGGCTGATTCTGCCGCACCGGTCCAGGCAACTCCTTGTTTATTTAGAAAGGCAATGGTGTTTTGCAAACCTTCCTCACCTTGATCAAGGCTGTGGTTATTGGCAATTGATACCAAATCATATCCTTTGTATTGTCCGTTTCCTCTGAAGATATCCCAAGTTGGCGCATCGATGTTGAAGTACATGTCATTCAACATTACTTCCGGTGCAGCTGAATAGGGCTTGGAAAAATCTGCCGGACTTTCCAGATTGGCTACCACCAGATCAGCATCAAAAAAGAAATCACCTACATGGTTCCATAAGTGCTTACAGGTGTTGGGTGTAATAGCGGTGTAGGGAATCAAATCGCCGCCGGCGTGTAAAGTATAGGTATTGCTGATTTGGAAATCTGCCGGTATATCCAGTTTCAGCTGACTCTTGAGCAATGCATCTTTGATGCCACTGGCTGTTTCATCTGCCACCATGGCTTTGAAATAATATTTGTAGCCAAGATAGAGTTGCATGCGCCTGTTCATCCGGGCAGGGTCTTCATGGTGTTCCCGCCAGGGCTTTGGAAAGCGCACAATGCGCAAGAGGTAAAGTAAATGATATAAAAAGCGAATGCTTTTCACCAGTAGCCAGCCCTTGCGGCTGATGGTGATCACCGGCTGATATGTACGATAGTTGATCAAGCGGCGGCAAAATACAGGATAAAGCGGATAGTTGTAGTTTCGCAATCATACTAAGCAGCATGACAGACAAAATTCTCGATGGCAATTGGCAGAAGCGTTCTGCAGAGCGACAAAAGCAATACAAGCAAATGTTGCAGCGTGCAGACAAGAATAAGTTCCTGCGTGCCCTGCCTGAATTGCATGAAGCTGCTTATGAGCAGGTAGATTGCCTGGGCTGTGCCGCCTGCTGCAAAAACTATTCACCCCGCTTTAAAACGCCGGATATCAAACGCATCAGCAAATACCTGAGAATGCGTGAAGGTGATTTTATTGAAACCTATCTGAAGCTGGATAGTGAAGGCGATTATGTGTTGCAATCCACACCCTGTCATTTTCTGAATGAAGACAATACCTGTAGCATTTATGATATCCGACCTTCCGATTGCAGTCGGTTTCCTTATACCGATGAAGATGTATTATTGAAGCGTCCGCAGATTACGTTGAAGAATAGCAGCTTTTGCGCGATTACTTATTATGTCTTGGAGAAGATGATGGAGAAAATGGAACGATAATTAGTATTCCATCTCGCGCAGCTTGGGTGCTTTAAACCAGGTAATGATCACCACCAATAAAGTCATGCTACCACCAAAGATGACGGATGGTACTACGCCTAATAGTTTTGCCGCAACGCCACTTTCAAATTGTCCTAATTCATTGCTGGAGTTAATGAACATAGAGTTCACACTCATTACACGACCACGCACCTGATCGGGTGTACGTAGTTGCAGAATGGTGCCGCGTACCACTACGCTGATCCCATCCAGAATACCGCTCAGTAACAATACCGCAAAGGAGAGCCAGAATTGTCGGGATAAAGCAAAGACAATGATGCAGGCACCGAATCCTGCAACGGCAAAGAATAATTTTTTACCCTGCTGTTTGCGCAGTGGAAAGAAAGTAAGGTAAATGATGATGATGATGGCGCCGAGATCGGAAGCGGCATTCAGCCAGCCAAAACCCACTGGGCCAACTTTCAAAATGTCTTTGGCAAAGACCGGAATCATGGCCACTGCGCCGCCGAACAATACTGCAAACAAATCGAGTGAAAGTGCGCCCAGTACTTCTTTGGTGTTAAAGACAAAGCGCAAACCTTCTTTCACGCTCTCCCAGGTTTTTTGTTCACCCGGTTCATTCAAAGCAGGTTTGGGTTTTAGTCGGGTCATAAACACAAAGCCAATAGATACAAGTACAGCAATCACGGTAAGTGTACCTGTATTGCCTAAGCCTGCAATCAAAAAACCAGCGGCAGCATGTCCCGTTACAGAGGCAGTCAGCCAAGTACCTTGGTTCCAAGTAGTGGCGTTTTGCAGCAAGTCGCGCGGCACAATATAAGCTACCATGGTGCCAAATGTGGGTCCGGTGAA
>Ga0315904_10008990_pt1 | contig 13127 bp, 7 predicted proteins | sample LakEriMetagenome_6_FD_203529 | JGI IMG/M metagenome (GOLD analysis project Ga0315904, IMG submission 203529) | Freshwater fungal communities from buoy surface, Lake Erie, Ohio, United States - Buoy 12 MA120 | ecosystem: Environmental > Aquatic > Freshwater > Lake | place: USA: Lake Erie, Ohio... | reverse complement strand
TCAATGGAATTATGAATCCGGACATACTACATAGGAATGGTATTAAAAGAAAAAAGCCCTGATTACTCAGAGCTTTCATTTTTGTTTGGCGGTTCTCGGCTCAGCCCAGAGGACTCGAACCCGTCTCGGCTGAGCCGAGATGACAGGCACGTATTCTAAACTGAAGAACGAAAAAATTGGACTCTATTTCGAGGCTGAAATCGAAGCCATTCATAATATTCCGGCTTGCACCGTTTCAACGATTTTTCCCGAATGAGCGCTTCACGCTTCGTGTCAAAGACCTCAAGAATCAATAACTCCCAAGGCCCCTTTCCCGAAGTATACCGGCTCTTATTGCTACTGTGCTCGATTAATCGCCGCTCAACATCCTGCGTAAATCCCTTGTAATAGAGACCATAGGATGCCGAGTACAAAACGTAGACATAATACATAGGAATGGTATTAAAAGAAAAAAGCCCTGATTACTCAGAGCTTTCATTCTTGTTTGGCGGTCGGGACGGGACTCGAACCCGCGACCCCGTGCGTGACAGGCACGTATTCTAACCAACTGAACTACCCGACCGTTTCACAACAGTAACGTTGTTCTCTCCTCTTCTTGCGATTTGGAGCGGCAAAAATAATCAGATAATTCCTTTTTGCAAGCGATTACGAAAAATTTCCGGAATTATCGAATTATCTGAACCTTCCTAGAAACCGACCGATCGCCTGCCTTCAAAAGCAATATATAATCACCCGCATAGAGTCGCTGAACATCAATTACTCCAAGAGTTGCTCCCGGATAAAGCTTGGTGGTTGCAACAACTCGACCTTGAGCATCATACAACCAAGCTTCCCAAACCATGCGATTCAAACCCTTAAACTGAAAAACAAGAGCATCGCTCGTGGGATTGGGGTACACATTGAAATCAATGGAGGCTAACAGATTGTTTACCGCATTCGGTGCACCTAAATAGACATCCACCGACTCCGTGATGCTTTGCACTTTAACTCCGGTCTTAACCCCATAAAACGTTGGCCCAACCACATAGGGATAGGCCGAGTTCCAATTCTCGTCGACCGTGCAGAAATAGGCATAGATACCATCCGGATATTCCGGAGTAACACAGAATCGTCCATTGTGCTCGTCTAAGTAATCAGGCTCAGGGTGCTCGATGTACTCGTAATCCTCGCGATATCGACCAAGAGGATAAGTGTCATTAATCGGTGGTCCTGCAGTTACAGATGTTCCATCAGCGTAAGTATTGCGCACGGTGATGTTGCGCAATTGATAACCCGACTTCATGCGTGTGATACTGCCGGATCCATCAGTGTTGGCAAAGCCATATGCACCGTAGATGGGGAAACCGTCATAAGCAAAGCCCAATAAGGGTGAATGCACCGAAGCATCAATTACATAGAGTCCATCTGCAGCGTAGATATCGCACACATCGCTTATTTCAACTAAATCCATATCAAACGCACTTGGATTCTGATGATGATGATAGTTGCCCATAGCAGGGTGTCCTTTGGCACAGTCAAAACCCGCACGCTCTGCTACAATTGCATCTCGATTCCAAACCCCTTGACCAGGCGGACCTTGTATAGGGCCGCCGCCTTCCGACTGACTCATATTATTCCAACTCACTCCATCACGGTAGTCGAAAAGCGAAACGCCGTTGATGAAGATACCGATGTTGCCGCCATTCGTATTGGTAGGCGTACCGTTATTGGGCTGAGGGTTCAATGAGATTTTATAAATCGCATTTTGATCGGATGCTTGTGACGGATTGCCATCTTGATAAGGCCCTGTGATATAAGCGGGTATACCATTCGTGCTAACGTAAACCCAGTTGGACGAATATTGAACTGTTTGAACGTTCACCGGAACATTATCCTGAATAGGGGTGGGATTTCCGGCCATGTAATGGCTTCCCGTTGTGCCTGCCGGGTTTTGCAGCCAAGATAAAATTGCAGGATTGGTTTGCGCTTCAACAAGGCTCGATGTTAGCAGGGCAAGCAAGAGTATTGATTTTGGATTCATTGTGAGAAGATAATCACTGTTGGACACTAAATCGTTCGTAAAGTTTAAACGGATATTGGAATCTCTTATCGAATACAAAAGCACTATCCGACAAGGTCAATAAAAACGACGTCAAATCAATACAATCCCTTTCATTCATAGGGTGTACATTTTCCATTTCCAAAGAGGTTCCTGGTGAAAACGCGCCTTGCGAATAGTGCTTTATAACATCATTCAACTTAGCGAATCGTCCATCATGCATGTAAGGTCTAGAATAGAAAATATTACGCAGAGTAGGCACTTTAAACAAACCACTATCGGATGCTATTCCGGTTATTTCGCCTCTTCCAAAATCATCTCCGTTCAATGCTATGCCGTTGCTTTCAAATTCTCCGCTGGTAAACAAAGGCTCCGTATGGCAAGCATTGCATTGCTTTTTGAATAATTGATAGCCGCGCTCCTCCTGCTCACTGAAAAGAGCCTCTCCCCTTTGCACCGCGTCGTATTTACTCCGATTGCTTTCCAGTGTAATTAAAAATGCCGCAATCGATTTGAGCATACGTTCAGTGGTTACGACACTATCACCAAAGACTTCTCTAAACAATCGTTGGTACATTCTCGATGCTTGAAGTTTCGAAATCACATGCGGCAGCTGTTCATCCATTTCCAACGCATGGGTGATGGGCGCCAGCGGTTGCATGTCGAGGTGGTTTATTGCTCCATCCCACATAAACGTTTTGCTCCATGATAAATTCATCAGCGCAGGCGCATTGCGACGACCAATGCGATCATCGATGCCATGACTCACTTTATGATCGACATGTGTAAAAGCGACATACGAACTGTGACAGCTCGCGCATGAAATGGTGCTGTCGCGCGAGAGGATCGGGTCATAAAAAAGCGCTCTACCCAACTCAATGCACATCGAATCCAATTGCTCACCACTTGCGTAATATACTTTGACCGGCCACTCAGAGCGACGCGGAGCGACGGCTGCCATGAGCATAATTATACTTATGATTATAGCGGGTATGGCTATCGACTTAACCATTGAAAACAGGATGTAAATTCACGGGACAACTCCAACGCTTGGCCGGAGGGTGACATGATGGTGCGATTATTTTTCGTGTTTTCCGTATGGAGCAAATGACTCAATTCAACAGCTATCCAAACTTCACCGAAAGAATTAACCTTAACAGGCAGAGATATTTTCTGCAGCGTATTAAGCGGATTGCGATAACCACCTATATGCCACGTAATGGTATCCTTTTGTTCCAATAATCGAATTTCAGCTTCGAGCTTCCAATTGATGTATCCGCTCTGCCATGTCCAGTACATACCTTCAATAGGATCTAATACGCCCGAGTGAGCTCCATTCTGTTGCAAGACACTATCGACACCAATTGTGAATTGCAATTCATCAACTGACACTGAATCAATCAAAGTGAAATTTAAATGCGTTGATTCAGAATGTTCAACATCAATCAGGAAATGTCCGGAAGGATTAACCGTTACACTTTTTCCTTTGCTCTTAAACCGCACGTCATGAATATAAAAGCGGAACACCTGCAGGCATATTTCGGCAGAATCTGAAGGAGATGAACAGAAGGGTTGCTCGTTTATAACGACTCCTTTTAAATTGGGCACAAAATGCAACTCGATATCATGCTGTGAATACGCGCATAAGGATGAGCAACATACTGCAATCAAAAACACGCATATGTGCCGCATTCGGAATTCGAAACCACTTTGCATTTGCAACATCATTATTTCGACTCCATTCGTATCAACAAATCAAAAGTTTCAGGAGTATCCAAATATGCTTCGCACGTTTTAATGTAGTAGTATGTAGCAAGGTCGTCAGGCATGATAGACTGACAGCATTTCAGACATTCGAGTGCTTCCGGTAAATCGCGCGATTCCATCCATTGAAATGCCCTAACCCAATGACTGAGCCATGTCTGCACCATTGTATCGTCATTGGACATGCTTAGTAACTGATAAATCTTAACCGGCAACTCCTTGCCTTTAACAATCACATTGCCCAATTCTCGAAACTGCAAATGTGTCTGTCGGACAGCATCGCGCGTATGCTGCGAGACAATAATTTGTACGTCAAAAAATTTCGTCAATCCTTCTAACCTCGCCCCGAGATTAACGGCATCACCGATGACGGTATAATCGAAACGACGATTCGAACCTATGTTTCCTACAGTCATATCGCCTGTATTTATGCCAATGCCTATCGCAATTTTAGGAAAACCGAGCTTTACATTTTCTTCATTCACATCCTTCAGATTGTCGACCATACCTATAGCTACCAGACATGCCTTCTCGGCATGATTGGCTTGTGGCACCGGAGCGCCGAAAACAGCCATAATTGCATCTCCTATAAATTTATCGATAGTGCCCTGATACTTAAAAATCACCTCCGACATGGAGCTCAAATAATGATTAAGAAAAGTAACTGTCTGCTGTGAGTCGAAACGCTCTGAGAAATAGGTAAAATCGCGAATATCCGAGAATAAAACAGTCAACTCTTTTTTCTCACCTCCTAGTTTTAAACTCTGATCCTGCTTGGAAATTTGCTTCACTATTTCGGGCGACACATAGGTGCCAAAGGCATTTTTGAGAAAACGAGTTCGCCGTTCGCGAATGAAATAGGCGTACAGAACACTTGCGACGTAACACACCAAGGTAAGTGTCATCAGTGATGCTATCGGAACAATTGTTTGTTTGACCGGTAAGAGCCAGAGTTCAAACGTAAATCGGTATGCGAAGTAAAACAGAAAGGCCAGCACCACTCCTACAATCGGATGAGCCCAAAGAAAAACAAGTACCATTATAAATGATAATGCCAAATAAGCCAATCGCACTTCAGCATTCGTAAACTCGTTCAGATAAGCAGCGTTCATAATATTGAGGAATGCGGTAGCGTGCACCTCCACCCCCGGCATTTTATCGTCTCGCGAAGGAACCGTTTTCAAGTCCTGCAATCCGGAAGCACTAGTTCCCAGAAAAATGTATTTACCCTCAAAAAACTCTGCAGGTACTAGCTCATCCCAAACCTTGTAAAACGAGATGTATCTGAATTTCTCTTCCGAACCCAGCCAGTTCAACCGAAATGAACCATCGGGGTTTAGCGGAATGAATACCTCTTTCGAATGTTCCAAACCACGCTCTGTAACCACCACGCTTGACAAGGGAATATCCATGGCATCCAATGCCATATATATAGGAAAGTTTGCTGCCGCGGATGAACTCTTTTCATCGGCATCCAATTTGGCCAATGCCTGATAATAGCGAACGGTACCATCGTAGGTTGTTGGTACGTTGATTCCACCAACACGCTTCGCCGCTTGAGAAAAAGGTGCAATGGGCAGTACAGGATGATTCCATTGATTCAATTTTCTCGAAGCACCTTCACAGCGTATTAGGGGCAATGACTTATTGACTTCAAAAGTTGAATCTCGTCTAGCTGAGTCATCATCGAAAAAAGATAGATAAACACAACCCGCAGACTGTATTGCATCTCGCAGTATATGGTCTGTACTAAGCGCTCTGCCAACATCATCTGCATTCGCCACGCCGGCTTCCGAAAGCCGATTAATAAATGTATCTCCTAAACTGTCGCTCTCGGTGTAGAGGTAATCAATGGCAATGGCCTTTGGTTTGCCGGAAGCGATATAATCGATAACACGAGCGTCATAACTGCGCGGCCATGATTGACTGCGCCCCATCTGAGCAATACTATAATCGTCTATATCGATAATGACAATATCCTCCGGCAATACCTTAGAGTGAGCCGGATTGTTGCGTCGGATATGATAAGACAAGTCGACCACCTCATCGTCCATAGCTTGGAGCGGCGATCTAACCATATTCGATGAAGCATACTCGAGTAATTCAACGATTATCAAACAACCAATTGCTATTAAGGCTGCTACTCCTATCTCTCGGGCTACCGTGCGAATAAACTTAGGTTTGAGCATGCCTTTCAATAGTTACTGAAGCAATTCAAGTACTTTCTCAGCATCTGCTTTGAGCGGATCATTCGCATACATGATAACGAAACTCTTGAAAATTTCGCGCGCTTTAATGGGATTGTTCGACATGATGTAGCAATGTCCTAAAGCAAAATATGCATACTTCGTACTTTCTGCTTTTGGGTTTTGGTCGATGTATGCGTGCAGACCCGGTATAGCTTGTGAATAGGATTTTTGCTCGTAAACAGAGAATGCCTGTTCAAATGATATGATGCCTTCTCGCTTCCAGTATACCTCTTCGGGTTCCGACTGCTCCGCATTATCACGTCGAACTCCGCCTTCTTCGCTTTTAGTATTACCAGCGCCTGTTTTAAACACATTCATAAAATCTCCAAATACTCCTTCTGTGGCAACCTTTGAATTGCTATTGCTTGCCAAAGCGAGCGCCTTCACTTCCACCTTTGAATTAGGTCCGACAACACTGGTAGAACCGTTTAACCATTTAATCTCCACCATTGCTTCGGCAGAGGTTTTTATCCACTGGTTGCGCTTTACCGGTGATTTGATTTTGGCACGCACCCAGTTCGGGTCTTTACCCAGCTCAACCTTTCCTTCGTAATAGGTAATGTTTCCTGCAGCAGTCGTATCGGACTGTGCAACCATGGTATAAGTAACCATAATAAAAAGCAGAGAAAGCAAGTAAGTTCTCATTGTATTTGTTTTTTAAGTTCCTGATAGATATCGGAGACACTCGTATCGAGTGCTGCTGCCTTTTCAAATTCCTGCCGCGCTTTCGTTCTTTCTCCCATCTGCAAATAAGCTTTGCACAAGTTCACTCGTATTTGAGCATCATCCTCATCCAGTTCAGCCGCATGCTCGTAATGCACTATGGCTTCAGAATATTTTCCCTGTAAAAATTCTATGTTACCTAAATTATTAATGACGATAGCACTCTCAGGCGTCATTTCAAGCGTTTCCAGAAATACTTTTTTCGCCTTTTCATATTGACCGGATTGCGTTAACAATGTGCCATACGAATTGCGTATGAAAACATTTTCCGGCTCTGAACTCATTCGAGCAGACAAATCGTCGAGCGCATTTTGCTTGGTTTTACTCACAAACTGCACTACAAATTGCTTGTATTCCTCTTTTACGCTGACATCGGAAGGGACATCCAGTGCCAAACCCTTAGGTTGATAACTAGCCGGCTTGTAGATATTCCATGCCTCGCCAAACGGAATAAGCTCGGGGAAGTGACCGGCCTCCAGTTCACGATAGTATCGATCAGCCGCAGCCTTCCACGCCGGGAAAAATCCGGCGACACCTATTTTGGTAGCCTCCACCGGAATCCATACCCGATCGTTCATCACAATGACTTCATTGGGCAATAAACCATTATCGGCCATATCGGAAGGTTTGATTCCGCAATCAAAGGCAGCCATCACGTGACCCGGAACATCAATGTAAGCGGCTGCTACACCACCGCTTTCCAACAACGAAGCATAAAGAGCAACTAAATCATCGCAATCGCCTCCTCTTCGTTCAAATGTTTCCAACGGAAATTGAAGGAAGTCCTTAATCTCCGTTTTCAATGATAAGCTCGCATATCCTTGATTAGGGTCACTGCTGTAGGTAAGGTCCGACTGATTGAGGACCGTGTATAACTGACCGGCCTTCAACACAGATCGGTTTAAGCCAAACTTTGGCATTCCCTTAAATACTTGATCAGTTCGCTTGTTGAAATCAATCAACATCTCATTTCCCGGAGCGATAAACGAAGCCATTCGTCGCTTATCGGACCATATAATAGCGTTGCGGCCATTTAAAACAAACGTTCCGGACTTACGAATAGTTTGCTCTACGCCACTGTAGCTGTACAACATGACTAATTCCATTTGCAGATTGGCTGCTTCGGTATTCTCCAAAATCGACTCGTTAAAAACAGCCGGGAATCGAATTATAGAATTGCTTCGGGCACTGATAGGTACACAATTCACCTGTGTAGGGGTCGACATCACCTCCGCACAAAATACAGTAATCGAGGTGGGTGTTATAATCGCGTCGGTATTATTGGTTACCACAAATTCACCTGCCGGTAACTGGTGAACATCTGAATAATTTTTATAAACGCTTGGATAAATTTCGTTTACCAGCACATCCCCGATAGCGAGCGAAGTAGCATTGGCAAGTTGTTGCTCACGTAATCCCCGAGCGGAATTCAAAGCAGAACTGTAATTTGTATTATCCGGACTCAACGTAATGGCCCTATTGTAATACTCGATCGCATTGTAAATACGTCCCAGTTGCAATGCAGCATTGCCCGCTTGGTAATGCGACTCAGCTACAGTCTCGTCAAGCTTTAACAATCGCTGGGAAGCCGCCAATGATGATTTATAATCTTGCAACTCCATATTAATCCGAACAAGGGCGTTGAGGATTCGAATTCGCTCTTTTGGCAATGAAGCTATGAACTGATTATTCCGATTTCCTTGTCCAACTTTAGCAATCAATTCTTCTACATACTGCAATGCCTGGTTATAATACTTTTTTGCTTGCAAAAGATTTCCTGACAACAAATAGGCATCAGCTAAAAAAATGAATGCCTGTCGCAGTGTCGGATCTTTGATCAGAACCTTTTCAAGTTGGAACACAGCTTCGCTTCCGTTGTTTTTCAAAAGTGCAATTCGTCCTAAAAGAAGAGTATAGGAAGGAATCTCGTCTTTGCCGAGCATAAGCTGCTGAAGCATCTCGGAAGCTGCATCGTATTTTGCCTCCTCAATAAGCACTTCAACAAGCGCTTCCTTCGCCTGACGGTTCGATGGTTCAATACCAAGAATGGTCATGTATTCCGATTCAGCGCCCGACAAATTATCTTGAGACTTAAAAGCTTTGGCTAACTCACTGCGATAAGCTATCAGCACATCTTTGGACATAAGCGCAGCACTTGCGCCAAGCTCCGAAGTTGCTTGTACTTGTGCTTCATCATATTTGCCGAGTTCGTTCATGGCCGCTATCAGTGTCAAATGCGAAGCAAAGTAAGAGTGCCCGGAAGCCTTAAGCAAATTATAGGCATCGCGAGAATTTGCTAAAGTTTCTTCCAAAATACTTCTCAATTCGAGCGCTGAAGTTTCACGAATACTCTTGAATTTATACAGTTCGAAAAACGAAAATGCCAATGCCTGTCTGTATTTCGGGTTGCTCTCCCATTCCAACATTTTCTTTTGAACCTTAATCGCGTCATTGATACTATTGAGATTATCCTGTAGCGATAATACGCGAGCAAGGGTATCAGCTGTCTCCAAATAAATACTTCGCAGCGCCTGATTATGAATATTCAATTGCATGTCGCTGATGACCGTATTTATCTCTCGCTGATTGACCAAGTGTGCGTAATGCGCCATAACACAATCGCGGTATTTACCCTTGACCAACTCCGATCTTGGGGATAACTTAAATGCTTCCTTCACATATGAAAGTGCTAAATCGATATTCTGAATTCGCAATAGATCACCCGAAACCTCTGCTAAACGACGTGCAATATGTTCAACCAAGCCTTGCTGCTTGCCCATGGTTTCCAAGGCTAAAATCCAGGAGCCCAGCGCCTCCTGGTATTTGCGGGCATACACCATGGCTTCGGCGTAATTAAAATAATCGTCAAAACTGAATGCAGCATCCGAGTAATCGCTCCAACTCAAGGCCACAAAATCGTAACGATACAAATTGGGATCACTCGGCATCTGCTGAATCGTGAAAGCACTTTGATCCGTGCGGTAGACAACAGAATCACCATGCGCTGTTGGTCGTGTAAGGCCATAGGCTACAACCGCTTTCGACCTCAAACGAGAAAAATTCGCAACCAGCTTTCCATCGATAACATCAAAAATCATTGCTCCTGCCGGCATAGGCGGAGGTATGAGGTAGTGAAATACTTTTTGCGATTTTCCTCCGCTTTCGGATAAATAAATATTGAGGGTTCGGGTGTCGAGCACCATTTGTTCAGCATCGCCAATAGCGCAAGCATTTTTACCCGGATGACCAATTGAATAAATCAGCACAGGTTCAAACTCCCACGCATACACTTCAATCTGATGGTTCGTTTTATTATAAACATGAATCTGGTCTAAAGGATCTACGAAAAAATCACCGATCATACCTGGAGATCCTCCCGGACGCTCAGGTCTTACCTTAATTTGTTTTTCAGCAGTTGGCCAGCCACCGCTACCAATTCGCAGAATTGCATTCAAATCATCATCCCAAACGAACAATTGATCCTTTGAATCGCAGTCAATACGAACAGGGGAACGTAAAACGGAGTTGGCTTCAGATGTAATTTCCTTTACATATTGACCTTTGGAGTTCCATAGCAACAAGCTTCCCCTCCCTTCATCTGCAACAACAACATTACCGGAGTTCTGCACAACAATGCCCACCGGATTCTTGAGTTTTTCAGGTATTTCCTTCCCCATTCTTCGGATCAGGCTTCCACCCGAATCGAATACCAATATTTCATCGGTGCCACTATCGACCACATATACATTCCCTGCAGTATCGCAGGCCAGGGCAGCAGCATCTTCAATCACCCCGGTAATGGAGAAAACATCTACCTGCGAAGTATCCTTGTAGGCTATCACTTTAGACCTATCCTCTATCGGAATTGTCAAACGCAGCCCGGAAGGGGAAACCGCCAAATCAAACACCGCTTTTCTTCGCGTAGAAGATTCAACCATTTTAATTCGACGCACCGGCTGACGAGATAAAGGCTTCATCTGCTCGACACCAAAAACCTGCACCACGCCGACCTCCTCATCGAGGATAGCTATCCGATTCAATATCCCACCTGCACTTGCCAGGTGTCGGGCCTCCTTGAATACTCCCTCACGCGTTTCCCCTTTTGATCCTACAGAGCCCAAGATTTCTCCCACTCTGCTGAAATGATAAGACACACACGTCCTCTCATCCAAAACCATGAAATCGCCGTTTTCAAAAACACACATGGAAACAGCATCCTTCATCAAAACATTCTTACGAGTTCCAAGAGTTGAGTTAGTGTTTACCACATTTCCTTCATCGTTGAATACAATCACATTCGGGCCATCTTCCTCCATGACATACAATTCATCGGCTGAATTCATTCCAAGCGCCAATGGATTCTTGAATGGCTTTGTGCCCGAAATCCAGGTGAGGTAATTTCCATCGGGAGAATAAACATCGACAACATTGCGAGAACGATTCAACACAAAACAATTCCCTTTCGAATCTGCCACCAGGTCTGCTACATCACCTAACTGGCCTTGGGAAGACCCCACCTGCCCTATCATAATTGCGTCGCCTTTGGTTGGTATTTTTAAAATAACCCCAAGCTTAGCATCGTGCACGTAGATGTTGTTATACCTGTCGAGGCACAAATGCCTGGGCGACTTCAAATCAACTTTTCCTGATGTTGTTTCAATGGTCTTGATAACATTGACCAACTTGCCCGACTCTGATAAAACGTATATGCATGCATTCTCTTTATCCAGTATATGCAGTTGGTAATCTGTATTAAATGCACACTCAGAAAACTCAATAGTGGGTGACAGTATAACCGGAGGAACGGATTGGGCAGCGTCTGCGCGAAGCGACTGCATCGACACGGTTAACTTAAATTCATACCGCTGAGAAAAGACAGATATGCTCGCTAAAAAGCAAGCCAAGAAAATTGACGTACATGTAAGTAATCTAGGCATTTTTCGCTTCTACCTTCAGGGTGAAAGTTAGGTATAAAAACAATGCAAACTACCTCGTGCCGTTTGTTTGAATCAATAAAGCTTTTGGCGTCTCAGCAAATACTCCATTAAGACAGGGTTAAAACCGGCGTTAATGTCAGCCTCAACGAAATCAACGCGGTATTGGCCACACTTCAACTTAAGGTCTTTTCTGAAGTCAGCCATTCGCTGGACATAGGTGTCTCTGATGTCGGCAGGGTTTACTTTTATCTGCTCCCCACTTTCCATATCGGTGAACGTGTATGGACGATTCTCGAAATCAAAATCTACTTCCTTCTTATGATCAACCACATGAAACAAAATAACATCATGCTTGCGGTGACGCAGATGCTGAAGGGCGGTAAACAACTCATCCGATTTTGCCGAGTTGTCTAGCATATCACTAAAAATAACGACCATTGACCGCTGATGAATACTCTCTGCTATTTCGTGCAGCGTATCTGTAACGAATGTGCTTTGCTTACTCTCCAGACTAACTGTATCCAGCAGTTTTTCCAACTCTGAATACAGATAATTGTGATGCGACTCGCTGGCACTTGCTCGCGTATTCACACGAATACCATCTGCAAAAACAGCCAACCCTACCGCATCTCGCTGACGCTTCAACAATTCGATGAGCGCAGCCGTTGCATAAACCGAAAACTTGATCTTATTGAAATCAGGGCCATTCGGATCAACACCCTGGGGGAAGTACATCGAAGAAGAGGCGTCAATAAGAATATTACAACGCAAATTCGTTTCTTCCTCGTAGCGTTTCACAAAGTACTTCTCGGTGCGAGCAAGCAACTTCCAGTCGAGGTGGCGCGTGCTTTCGCCCGTATTGTATTGACGATGCTCAGCAAACTCTACCGAAAAACCATGGAAAGGGCTTTTGTGAAGGCCCGTAATAAAGCCTTCCACTGCTTGTTTAGCGAGTAGTTCAAGCCTGCCAAGCGACTGTAATTTTCTTCGATCTATGTTTATCGGCATATCGACAAAAGTAAGTCTATGCGGTTGTTGCTAGTGAGCAACCTGTGTCATTTATAAAGTTTTACAATCCTGAATCACCCTTTCGCACATTAAATTGAAATCTAAGCGAGTGTGCCATCTGCTCGCCTCTCAATTCGTATCTCAATGAATTTACTGACCGGTGTTTTACTTCGATCGGCAAAACTATCGATAGGCACAAGGCAATTCGTTTCGGGGAAATAGGTGGCGCAGCAACCTTGCGGGATGTCGAACTTAATCACATGAAACTGCTCTGCCATGCGTGTCACGCCATTGAATTCTCCCACAAGATCGACCAATTCTCGCTCTTTCAAAAACAAAGCTGCCATATCCTTTTCATTCATCAGAATCACCCGGCGTTCGTTGCGAATGCCACGGTAGCGATCGTCT
>Ga0315904_10008988_pt1 | contig 13128 bp, 6 predicted proteins | sample LakEriMetagenome_6_FD_203529 | JGI IMG/M metagenome (GOLD analysis project Ga0315904, IMG submission 203529) | Freshwater fungal communities from buoy surface, Lake Erie, Ohio, United States - Buoy 12 MA120 | ecosystem: Environmental > Aquatic > Freshwater > Lake | place: USA: Lake Erie, Ohio... | reverse complement strand
CGGATCGCATCCATGTGGCTCAACCACCGAGTCGAGGTCACGGGGCGGGTCGAGCGTGACGCAAGCGGTAGGGCCAGGCTGATGAAAGTCGCTCACCTGAAGCTCGTCGATGCCCCTGATAATGCTCAACAACAGATCGAATTCGATTTTCCAGATGAATCTGCCTAAAAATCAACAGCATGACCTCGTATTTGTCCCACCCCCTTCTGGCAAAATGCGGCTCAGACGCCTCCCCAGAATTATACTTGATCCGCCCCGAGGCTGTCACCGCTTTTAGTTAACGCAAGGTATAGCATTGCCAATGAAACTCTTACCAAACTCCGGAAAACAACGTGTCATCGATGAACTCGTCAAAAACGAGGTCGTGACGGCACACCTCGATTTGGCGACTTCAGGCTTCTCGCTGTTCGCTTTTGCCGAACTTCGTCCGTTGTTGACCTCGCTTATAAAGGTCCGCCTGCTGCTATCGATGCCGGACAATCTGCCATCCGACCTCGTCGGAGGTACCGAGGAGCGGTCTCAACGGAATCGGCTCTTAGCCCGGCACTTAGCCCGGCTTTGCAGTCAATGGATCGATCAGAAAGCTGAAGTCCGGTTTTCCCCGTTCCCACTCCCTCAATCGGCATTCATTCCTTTCGATTCTCAAGACGCTCCAAATAAAGCCATCGTCGGGCAATGCCCCCTAACGCTCCAAGGCTTGGGTCTGGCTCCTTCTCCACCGCTCGCCATGATTCAATCCACGGACGAGCCGAGTGAGGCCGCCATGTTCGCCGCATGGTTTCAATCCGCTTGGGCCTCATTCCATGCCCCGGGAAAATCCAAAGACACTCTTCTCGCCGCGCTTCATGAAGTCGCCCGCGACCATGCTCCAGGGGAATTATACTACGCGTTCCTCAGCCAGCTCTTTGGCCAGAACGACGATTTGCTGGATGAAGAGTCCATCATCAAATCCGCAACGGGATTCAAAAAAACCGTGGTCTGGAACAAGCTGTTCAAGTTCCAGCGCGATGGAGTGATCGGCTCCATCGACAAACTCAACCGCTTCGGCGGCTGCATCATCGCGGATAGCGTCGGTTTGGGAAAAACCTTCGAGGCACTGGCCGTCATCAAATACCACGAACTGCGCGGCGACCGCGTCCTCGTCCTCTGTCCAAAGCGCCTGCGGGATAACTGGACACTCTACGCCGCGAACGATCGGCGCAACATCCTCGCTGCCGACCGCTTCAATTACAAAGTCCTCAACCACACCGACCTCTCTCGGGACACTGGTCTATCCGGTGACATTGATCTGAAGAACTTCATTTGGAGTAACTTCGACCTCGTCGTCATTGATGAATCCCATAACTTCAGAAACAAAAAATCACCCAAGCAAGGTGGAGAAACGCGCTACGACCGCCTGATGCGGCAGATTATCAAATCCGGCGTCAAAACCAAAGTCTTGATGCTCTCAGCCACGCCCGTTAACAACCGCCTCGCCGACCTTCGAAATCAGATTTCCTTCATCACGGAAGGGGACGACGCGGCACTCGCCGACCACGGAATCAAGAGCATCGAGAGCACCGTCCAACGCGCCCAGAAGCAATTTAACGAGTGGCTGCGCCTGAAACCCGAGGAACGCAAGACCTCCCGCCTCGTGGACATGCTCGGTTTCGATTACTTCAAGCTGCTAGACATCTTCACCATAGCCCGCTCTCGGAAGCACATCGAAAAATACTTCGGCACGGAGGAGACCGGCACCTTCCCCGACCGCCTCCAGCCCATCAACCACCGCCCGGGCGTGGACTTGCTGGGCAAGTTCCCAACGATCAAAAAGATCAACGACGAGATCCGTAAACTCAACCTCGCCGCCTACGCTCCACTCAACTACGTCCTACCCCACCTCAAGGCTTATTACGACGAGCTTTACAGCACCAAGCTCAACAAGAACAAAGGCATTTTCCGCCAGGCCGACCGCGAGCAAAGTTTGATCCACCTCATGCGGGTGAACCTCCTCAAACGCATGGAAAGCGCGGTTTCCTCGTTCAGCCTCACCTTGGAACGCCAACTCTTCACTGTGGATGCCATGCTGGCAAAAGTCCGCGCTCACGAAGGCGAAGTCGAAGAACCGGATCTCGATGACTTCGATCCCGAAAACCCACTCTTCGAGAGCCTTACCGTAGGCCGTTCGGTGAAAGTCCGCCTTGCCGATCTCGATCTCATCAAATGGGAGCAGGATCTGGTCGAAGATCACAACCGGCTTTCCTCCCTGCTCTCCGCCGCCCAACAGATCGGACCGGAGCGCGATGAAAAACTCTCCACCCTCAAGGAAGTCATCGCCGGGAAACTCGCCAACCCCATCAACCCGGACAACCGCAAGCTCATCATCTTCACCGCCTTTTCGGACACCGCGAACTACCTCTATGATCATCTCGCAAAATGGGCCGAATCCCAGGGCGCTCACATGGCCCTGCTCACCGGCAGCGGCAAAAACCGCACCACTCTGAAAGGCCTCCCCAAGGATCAACTCAGCCTGCTCACCGCCTTCGCCCCGTTGGCCAAAGGCAGACCTGCCGACCTCGCTGCCGAGGGCGAGTTGGAAATCCTCATCGCCACAGACTGCATCTCGGAGGGCCAGAACCTCCAGGACTGCGACTACCTGATCAACTACGACATCCACTGGAATCCCGTCCGCATCATCCAGCGCTTCGGCCGGATAGACCGCATCGGCTCGCCGAATGCTCGCATCCAGCTCGTCAACTTCTGGCCAAATATGGAACTCGACGAATACATCGACCTCGAACAACGCGTCTCCGGACGCATGGTCCTGCTCGATGTCTCCGCCACCGGCGAGGAAAACGTCATCGAGGTGCAATCCGGCGATCCCATGAACGACCTCGACTACCGCCGCGAGCAGCTACTCAAGCTCCAGACCGCCGTCGTCGATCTGGAAGACCTTTCCGGCGGAGTCTCCATCACCGATCTCACCCTCACCGACTTCCGCATGGATCTGGCGGAGTTCCGGAAAAGCAAAAGCCCGGATGCCACCGATCTGCCGCTTGGGGCCTGGGCCGTTACCACCGCCGCAGGCGAGGAAATCCCGCCCGGCATCATCTTCTGCCTGCGGGCCGAGTCCCCGGCGGCACTTAATGCCATCGATCCTGCCTACCCGCTTTCCCCCCATTTCCTCGTCCATGTCTCACCGGACGGCGAGGTGCTGCTCACTCACATCCAAGCCCGGATGATTCTCGATCGCATGAAACGCGCAGCCCTCCACTGCAATGCTCCTGACTCCGCAGCTTACGCCCGTTTCGATAAGCTCACCAAAAACGGAGCAGAGATGGGCCAGGCCTGCTCCGCGCTCGCCGCCGCTGTCACATCCATCGTCGGCAAGACCGAGGAAAAATCCGCCGCCAGTCTCTTCTCGCTCGGCGGCACCACCGCTCTCCCCGGCGAATTCCGTGGCGTCGATGATTTCGAGGTTGTCGGTTTTCTCGTTCTCCTGCCCCCCGTGTCATGACCTTGGACCAGCTCATCGCCGCCTTCGAACTCCCTGCCTCCTGCCGGGTCGATCAACGCGTGGCCAAGAAACTCTTCCTCGAAAACGGCGCACCGACCGCCGCCGATAAAAAAGCCATCCAAGCCGGTATCGATGAAGTCCGCTGGATCGCCACCCTCAAGCCCGCCACTATCGGCATCGCCGCCTTCAAGGACGACAGCCGGGACTACTCGGAAATCGCCCTGCTCACCGTCCGCTTCCGCCCGGATGCGAAAGCCCCGCGCCTCACCGAGCTGATCCACCGCGCCATCCCATATCCGCTGGTTCTGCTTGCGGGTGAACCCGCCGTCCTATCCCTCTCCCACAAGCGCCTCTCCCTCGGTGAATCTGGCAAGGTCGTGCTCGATGGCGACCTCCACCGCACCGCACCCATCGTCTCCGGCCTGCCGGGTCTCGATGTCTTTCTTGCTGAGCTGCCCGTTGCACGCCACTCCGCTCCACACTGCTTGGCCCTCTACCAATCATGGATCGACCGCCTTACGGCCCTACGTGTGGCTTCCGTCACCGGCAGCTATCCGTTGGACTTTTCCAGTCCGCAGGCCATCACCGTGAACGATGCCCTCAATGAACGCGACCTCATCCTGCGCGACATCGCCAACCTTCGATCCCGAGCTGCCAAGGAAAAGCAAATCAGCCGCCGCGTGGAACTGAACATTGAAATCAAACGATTGGACACCAGCCTAACCAAAATCCTCACGGGTCTCCAAACTCCATTATGAAAGCCAGCGAAATCAACCTGAACCGTTTTCTCTCTCAGACTGATACCCAATTCGTAATTCCAGTCTACCAGCGTAATTACGATTGGACTGAAGCGCAGTGCCGGCAGTTGCTCACCGACATCCTCGCCGCAGGCGCCACCGAAAAAGTCAACGCCCACTTCATCGGGAGCATCGTCTACATACACGACGATGTGTATTCCGCGTCAGGCATTCGCGAACTTTCCATCATTGACGGGCAACAAAGGCTTACCACAATTACTCTGATTTACATCGCGCTCTACCGCTTGTTGAAATCAATGGGGGACCAGCAAAAACTCACCCGTATTCACGAAACCTACCTGATCAACAAGTTTGCTGCCGAGGAAGAAAAACTCAAACTCCGCCCCACCGAAAACAATGATCGGGCGATCAAACACCTGCTGTCCGGCGATGGTGAGGATTCCTTTAATGGGGGGTTTTCGCGGGTTATAAGCAATTTCAGCTATTTCAGCAGTCGTATAAACGAAGATAATATTGAGCATGTCCTTGGCGGTTTGGGAAAATTGATGTTTGTGGAAGTGTCACTGGAGCGCGGCAAGGACGACGCACAGCGGATCTTCGAGAGCCTCAACTCCACCGGGCTGGAGCTTTCCCAAGCCGATCTCATCAGGAATTTTATTTTGATGGGACTGAGCCGAAAGAAACAAAACGACATCTACCTCAAGTATTGGCAGAAGATTGAACAGAACGCGAAAGAACTCAGCACCAATCAAAGCCGTGTCTCCGACTACATCCGCGACTATCTGACGCTCAAAACCAAAAAGATTCCCAACAAGAGCAGCGTGTATGCACAATTCAAGGAGCGCTTCCCCGCTTTGGAGTATGAAGTTCTGGAAACGCTCTTGGAGGAGCTGAAAATCCTCTCCCGGCACTACCATAAGTTCATCAACCCGGAACAGGAGAGTGACCCGAGCATTCGTAGGCAGCTTCGCAACGTGGAGCAGTTGGAGATCAATGTGTCCTACCCGTTTCTCTTGCAGGTCTTTTCTGATTACGAGAATGAGCAAATTGACAAGCCCCAGCTACTGGACGTCCTTGAACTCATCCAGAGCTTTGTTTGGCGTCGATTCATTCTAGGGCTTCCGACCAACGCCCTGAACAAAATCTTCATGCGGTTGTATGAGGACGTCGATTCGGAGGACTATGTCGCCAGTATTGCACGGTCCTTGATGAAGAAGAAGGGATCCCAGCGTTTCCCCAGAAACGCCGAAGTGATCGCGACGGTCGTGGAGAAGGATTTCTACAATATCAAACCGAGGAACCGGACCTACTTCTTGCAGCGCTTGGAGAATCACAACAACAAAGAGCCGGTGCAGTTGGATGGGAACAGCGACATCACGATCGAACACATTTTCCCGCAGACACCTGATGCCAAATGGAAGGACGCATTGAATCCAGAAGCTTACCTAGCTTTGTCGGAAACCCATCTGCACACCATCGGCAATCTCACTCTCTCCGGAAATAACGGTAGCTTGGGCAACAAAAGCTTCGCTGAGAAAAAGCAAATGAATCACGATGCCAAAGAGCAGGGTTATGCCTTCAGCCGACTCTGGTTGAATCGTTACCTCAAGGACATCGACCAATGGGATCTCCCAGCCTATGAAGAGCGTTCCCGCCTGCTGAGTGAGCGCGTGCTGGAAATCTGGCGTTACCCGGATCTCGTTTTACTCGATGCGGCAACAAATGAGGAAGTGAGCATTTTTGAGGCAGAGGACCCTACAGGCAGAAAGTTGGAATACGCCATCTTCGCCGATGAACGCCGTGAGTTGATCACCGTTTCCGACCTCTACTTGTTGGTGATGAGGGAACTCTACGCCCGCAACCCGGAACCGTTCTTCTCTTCCAGCCTACGGGACCGGCTTCGCTTGTCAAAAAACGCGAACGATTGTCGAAATGCGGTCGAGTTACACGACGGCTACTACATCGAAGGTAACCTTTCCAGCCTCGCAAAATTCGAGCGCATTCAGGAGGCACTGACGCTTTTCAATGCCGAAGATGACCTTACCATTCGCTACGCAAACTAGAATCCGTCCATGAAGAAAATCATTACCAACGACCCCCTAGCCAACTCACCCGACCTCGACGTGAAATCTATCGACAAACTCAAGGCTATCTCTCCCGGATCGACAACCAAGGGTGAAAACGACGAACCCATGTGTCCGAGTTCGCACCATCACCCTCTCGTTGACGAAGTGGGCACAGATTCCCATGCACGGCCCAGCTTCAATTGGCCTAGCAAAAACCAATCTCCCGAACACTCGACTCTGTCCGCAGGCGCCGCGCGGGAGATCAATAACAGTCTTTTGATCGAGAGCAACAATCAAACGATCATCAAAGCTCTGCAGGAATCCCGCACCACGATGATAAGGCTTCTGAAACTACCTAGCCAATCTCGCTCCCCCAGTTAGTGCCAGTTGAAATCCGCAAAGGCCCGCCATCAAATTCTTACCATCCGACCATTCCCAGCTCATGCAAAAAATTACCGCCCTCGACCCCGAATCTCACTCAACCGACCTCGTCGCGGAGAACATCGCCAAGCTCAAGGAACTCTTTCCTGGACTCCTCACCGAAGGAGAAAACGGCAGCTCGGTGAATCTCGACGTGCTCAAGTCCCTCGTCGGCGACCAGACCGTGACCGATGCCGAGGAAAAATACGGCCTCAACTGGCATGGCAAGCGCAAGGCCCGCCAACTCGCCCTCATTCCTTCGACCGGCACGCTGCGCCCCTGCCCGGAAGACAGCGTGGACTGGGACACCACCCAGAACCTCATGATCGAGGGCGATAATCTGGAAGTCCTCAAACTTCTGCAGAAATCCTACGCTGGGAAGGTGAAACTGATCTACATCGATCCACCCTACAATACGGGCAAGGACTTCGTCTATCCGGACAATTTCAAGGACAACATCAAGAACTACCTCGAACTCACCGGCCAAACCGGCGAGGGCGGCAACAAACTTTCCTCCAACTCCGAAACCTCCGGCAGATTCCACACGGATTGGCTAAATATGATGTATCCGCGGCTGAAGCTGGCGCGGAATCTATTGCGGGAGGATGGAGTGATGGTCATTCACATGGACGAACACGAGCATTCAAACCTCTCGACTCTGCTCGCCGATATTTTCGGGGAAGAGAATCTTCTTGGCGCTGCGGTCTGGGACAAAAAGAATCCGAAGGGAGATGCAACCCGACTTGCCTATCAGCATGAATCACTATTTTTCGTCGCCAAAAATCAGTCTATTTTTGCGGATAAGGGCGGCCTGACACGACGGAAAAAGAATGCCGAAGCAATAATTGCAAAAGCAGCTAAGCTTTTTTCGCGGATTGGGAAACAGGACTTGCCAACCGACCTGAAGGAATGCGCGAAGCGTTACGAGTTGTCAGAGGAATGTGTTAAGCCACAGTTACGAAGAATTGATCTTGAGGTCGTAAACGAGGAATTTTCCGATTGGATAAAAAACCAAGGCTTTTCTGGAGGAGAAGCTGCATACTCGAAAATTGACGATAGCGGTTTTGTTTTCCAGTCCGTTTCAATGGCCTGGCCCAACAAGAAAAAGGCTCCGGATGAGTATTTTATTCCTTTGAAGCATCCGGTGACAGGCCAAGATTGCCCAATCCCCGAAAGGGGTTGGAGGAACCCTCCAGCTACCATGAAGAAATTGCTGGATGCAGGCGAAATTTTGTTCGGAAAAGATCACACCACTCAACCTCGCAGGAAGTATTTACTTGCGCAGAATATGTCAGAAAACTTTCCTTCGGTCATTGGATTCGGAGGTAGTGACGATGCCCTTCTTGCTGCACTAGGTATTCCTTTCGATAATCCGAAGCCGGTAGAACTTACACGAGAATTGGTTGCAACTGCGCTACAAACCGAAGGCATTGTGTTGGATTTCTTTGCTGGGAGCGGAACAGCAGGCCATGCTGTAATGGAACATAATATTGCGGCACAGAATCCAGCCCGCTACATTCTTGTGCAGTTGCCTGAGCCGCTGGACTCAACTGAAAACGCCCAGAAGGTTGCTGTTCAGTTCTGCGACTCGATTGCCAAATCACGTAACATTGCCGAACTCACCAAAGAACGCCTCCGACGCGCTGGTGCAAAAATCAAAGAAGAAAACCCGATGTTCTCCGGCGACACCGGTTTCCGCGTCTTCAAGCTCGGTTCCACCAACATCCGTGAGTGGGACCCGAATCGTGATAATCTCGCCGCATCGCTCGAAGCCTCTGTGGATCACCTCAAGAGCAACCGCACGGACGATGACATCCTCTTCGAACTCCTGCTCAAGCTCGGCCTCGATCTCTGCGTGCCCATGGAGCAGCGCAAGATCGCCGACAAGACCGTCCACAGCATCGGAGCCGGCGTGCTTATCACCTGCCTCGACAAGTCCATTTCCCGCGCCGACGCCGAACCCATTGCCCACGGCATTCTCGCCTGGCTGAAGGAACTCAACACCGCGGGAGACAGCACCCTCGTCTTCCGGGACAGCGCCTTTGCCGACGACGTTGCCAAGACCAACCTCAGCAAAATCCTCGAACAAAACGGCATCGCCTCCAAAAACATCCGCAGCCTCTGAGATCCGATGAAAATCCACTTTGAACCCGATCTCGACTACCAGCAGAACGCCATTGAAGCCGTATGCGATCTCTTTTGTGGGCAGGAGATCTCCCGCAGCGAATTCACCGTCACCAAAGACCCTTCCGACCTCCAGGTCCGCATGGAGTTCGCCAAGAACGACCGCGGCCACGGCAACAAGCTTTCCCTGCTGGAAGACGAAATTCTCAAGAACCTTCGCGAGGTCCAAGTCCGCAACGGCATCAAACCTTCCAAAATCATCGAGACTGGTGACTTCACCGTCGAGATGGAAACAGGCACCGGGAAAACCTACGTTTATCTCCGCAGCGCCTTCGAGCTAAACCAGCGCTTCGGCTTCACCAAGTTCATCATCGTCGTCCCTTCGGTTGCCATCAAGGAAGGTGTCTTCAAGTCCATCCAAATGATGGAGGAACACTTTAAGGCGCTTTACTCGGGTGTGCCTTTCGATGCGTTCATCTACGACTCCACCAAACCCGGGCAGGTTCGGAACTTCGCCACCAGTCCTAATCTACAGTTCATGGTCATGACCGTGCAGTCCATCGTCCGCAAGGACTACGCCGTCATTTACAAGGACTCCGAGAAAACCGGCGGCGAAAAACCCATCGACCTGATCCGCGCCACACTCCCCATCGTCGTCATCGACGAGCCTCAGAGCGTCGAAGGTGGCCTGGAAGGAAAAGGACGCCAGGCCATCAACGAGTTGAATCCTCTCTGCAAGCTCCGCTACTCCGCCACGCCGAAGGAAGCGCACCATCTGGTTTTCAAACTCGATTCCGTGGATGCCTACGAACGGAAGCTGGTCAAGCAGATCGAAGTGGCATCGCCAAAGATCAGCGACGCCTTCAACCGACCCTACATCCGCTTTGTTAGTGTGAAAGCCACGCGTGGTGCACCGAAAACGGTCATCGAGGTGGACAAACAGAACGGCAAATCGGTAGCCCGCACCGAGATTTTGGTCATGGACGGCGACGACCTAGAAATGATCACCGGCAGAGAAATCTACCGCAACCACAGCATCGGAGAAATCCGGGCAGGGACAGGCAACGAACTGTTGGAAATCAAGATACACCCCGGACAGAGCATCTTTCTTGGGAAGGGAGAGATTCATGGGGCCATCGACGAAGACGCGATTGGCCGTCAAATGATCCGCCGGACTATCAAGGCCCACCTGGACAAGGAACTGCGTTTCACTCCGCTTGGCATCAAGGTGCTATCCCTGTTCTTCATCAAAACCGTATCCGACTACCGCACTTACGATGAAAGTGGACAGCCCGTCCGAGGTCCGTTCGCCACAATTTTTGAAGAGGAATACGCTCGTGCCATCGCCTTGCCTGAATACCAGACACTTTTCAAGGAGGTTGATACCAAGAGCATGCCAACTCAAGTGCACAACGGCTACTTCTCCATCGACAAGAACGGCAGTTGGACCGATACCAGCGAGAGCAATGAAAATGGTCGGCAAGGCGCGGAGCGCGCCTACAACCTGATCATGAAGGAAAAGGAGAAGCTCCTTAGTTTTGACACCCCCCTCAAGTTCATCTTCTCCCACTCCGCGCTTCGCGAAGGCTGGGACAATCCCAACGTGTTCCAAATCTGTTCCCTGCGGGACATGGCCACCGAAACCCAGCGCCGCCAAACCATTGGTCGAGGCCTCCGACTCTGCGTCAATCAAGATGGCGAACGTGTCCGGGGATTCGCGGTCAACACCCTCACCGTCATCGCGAGCGAAGGCTACGCCGAGTATGCCGAACGACTCCAAAAGGAAACCGAAGACGAAATGGGCATCAAGTTCGGCGTCGTGGACGACGACCATTTTGCCGCCGTCACCGTCCCCGACGCAAACGGCGAGTTGGTCCCTCTCGAAGATCAATCGCTTGTCATCTGGGACCACCTCAAGAAACAGGGCTACATCGATGCGAAAGGCAAAGTGCAGGATGCGCTACGCACTGCCCTCAAAAACAATACCCTAAGCCTGCCCCCAGGATTAGAGGCTGCGGCCCCACAAATTCAACAGATTCTGCGCAAACTCTCCGGTAAGCTGGAAATCAAGAACGCCGATGAAAAAGTCCCGATTCCGGTCCGCAAAGCCGTTCTACTCGATGCTCGCTTCAAGGAACTCTGGGATCGCATCAAACACAAAACCACCTACCGAGTGGAGTTTGACAACGTCGCCCTGATCGCCGCCTGCTCCAAAAGCCTTCAACAAGCTCCGCCCGTCCCTCGCGCTACCCTCGTCTGGCAGATTGCCGAACTCGGCATCGGTCGCTCTGGTATCGACGCCAAGGAAGTCGCCACTTCCGCGCCCGTTGCGATCGAGGAAAACAATCTCGTCCTTCCGGACATCCTTACGGAACTACAAAACCGGACTCAACTCACCCGCCGTTCCATCGCAACCATTCTCACATCCAGCGGGCGTCTAAATGATTTCAAGCGCAACCCCCAGCTGTTCATTGACACTGCCGCCGAAGCGATCAACCGCGCCAAGCAGCTCGCCATTGTCGATGGCATCAAATACCACCGGATCGGAGCGGAGGAATACTACGCCCAAGAGCTGTTCGAAACCGAGGAACTTTTCGGCTATCTTGGCTCCATGGTCGCCGCAACCAAGTCGGCCCATGAACAAGTGCGTTACGACTCCGACACCGAGCGCCAGTTCGCCGAGAATCTCGAAAAGAACGAAGCCGTCAAAATCTTCGCCAAGCTCCCGGGCTGGTTCGTGATCCCCACTCCGCTCGGCACCTACAACCCCGACTGGGCCATCGTCGTGGAAATCGACGGCGAAGACCGCCTCTATTTCGTCGTCGAAACCAAGAGCGGCATGTTCACGGATGACCTCCGCACCCGTGAAGATCACAAGATCAAATGTGGCGTAGCCCATTTCGACGAACTTGGCAAATCACACAAGAATCCCGCCCGCTTCAAGAAGTCCACCGACAAGATGGAATTTTTGAATTCGTGATTATCACAGACCAGAATCTTCTCTCCAGAACGCAGATACCTTTCTTATGAATCTCATCGACCAGCTCATCAACAATTCTAAAGAACAAGCTGCCGCCCGCTGCATTGGAATCGATCTCGGAACGACCAACAGCACCGTGGCACAAGTCAAGCTGCCATTGGAATCCGGTGCATCCACCGAGGCGTCATGCGAGTGCCTGCATTTGGAGCAGCCGACGCAGATGGGACCCTACATCGGGGCGCTTGTCCCGTCGGTGGTTGCTATCGACAAGGCTGACACGGTCTGGGTGGGCGAGGGGGCGAAGAGGATGAGGGCGGAGCCGCAAAAACACGGTCTGAGCCTGGAAAAGAACCTTTTCTACGAGACGAAGAATGAAATAGGCCTTCAGAAGCGCTATCTGCGGGCTGGCGAGGACTTTGACCACGCCCGTAAGATTGCGGGGCACGTGCTCCGTTTTTTGGCGGAAGGGGCGCGAATGGCGGCGGGAACGCCACCGAAGCGGACAGTGGTGACAGTGCCTGCTTCATTTCAGATCAACCAGCGGGCGGACACACTCGAAGCGGCGAAGCTGGCGGGATTGGAGCTTTCGGACTTCGATTTGCTCGACGAGCCGGTCGCCGCTCTAACGGATTATCTATTCACCCACGCGGGAGACGATGTCTGGGATAAAGCTCAGAACGTGATCGTGTTTGATTTCGGGGGCGGCACCTGTGATGTGTTCGTGGCGCGGCTCATGCCAGCGGGGAACGGCTCGGCGTTCGCCATCGAAACCCGTTCGGTATCTCGCTACCACCGGCTGGGCGGCGGAGATTTTGACACCGCCATCATTCATCAAGTGCTCATCCCGCAACTGCTGAAGGACAATCAGCTTACGCCCCGGCACTTCGAGTGGACTGAACGGAAGAAGATCATTGAACCTGCCCTGCGCGGATGCGCCGAGGCGCTCAAGGAGGGACTCTGCCGCGAGATTGCCCAACTGCATTTGCATGGACGTTACGAGCAGGCTGACAAGGCGGCCATCGTCGCCCGTCAGGCACCGACAAAAGTGGTCGTTTCCGGAAAGGACTACATCCTAGCCAATCCCGAACTTAGTGCGGCGACTTGGGAGGATCTGCTCAGGCCATTCCTCGATCTGGAAATGCTCCATGCCCGTGAAACCGACTACACCCTCGCGCTATCCATTTTCGCCCCGCTAACCGACGCACTTGAACGCTCTCGCATACGCCCTGCAGACGTCGATCTGATCCTGCTCGCTGATGGCAGCTCACTGGTCCCGCAGGTTCA
>Ga0315904_10008986_pt1 | contig 13129 bp, 8 predicted proteins | sample LakEriMetagenome_6_FD_203529 | JGI IMG/M metagenome (GOLD analysis project Ga0315904, IMG submission 203529) | Freshwater fungal communities from buoy surface, Lake Erie, Ohio, United States - Buoy 12 MA120 | ecosystem: Environmental > Aquatic > Freshwater > Lake | place: USA: Lake Erie, Ohio... | reverse complement strand
AAGGGGAAGGAGGATTTCGTCAAGGGGGCCGGGGAACGGGGCATGCCCCCCGACGAAGCCGACAATCTCTTCGGACTGATCGAGAAATTCGCCGGCTACGGCTTCAACAAGTCGCACTCCACCGCGTATGCCGCGATCGCCTATCAGACCGCCTACCTGAAGGCCCATTACCCGGTGGAGTTCATGGCGGCGCTGCTCTCCTGCGGGATGGAGGATACCGACCGCATCTGCGAGCACGTCGATGACTGCCGCCGGCAGAAGATCAGGGTGTTGCCCCCCGATGTGAACCGGTCGGAGGTGGAGTTCGGTGTCGACGGCGACAAGATCACGTTTGGACTGGCGGCCATCAAGGGGGTGGGCGAGGGGGCCGTCTCGGCGATCGTGAAGGCCCGCGAAAAAGCGGGTCCTTTCAAGGACATCTTCGACCTCTGCGAGCGGGTCGATACCAAGCAGGTGTCGAAGAGCGTGCTGGAAATCCTCATTCGGGCCGGGGCTCTCGACGGCTTTGGCCCCGACCGCAACCAGCACCTGGCGTTGTGCGACCGGGCCATCCAGGCCGCGGCCGCCCGTGCCCGCGATCGGGCCGCGGGACAGAAGAGCCTGTTCGGTGGTGACGACAGGAAGACCGGCACACCCCAGGCCCCCCTGTCGATCGTGTTGCCCGATGTCCCCCCCATGACACAGGCCGAGAAACTGGCCGCCGAAAAGGAGGTGTTCGGGTTCTATCTCACCAGTCATCCCCTGCACGAGCATTCGGCCCGGTTGCAGTTGTACGCGAGTCACAACAGTGCCGACCTGCAGCATTGCGCTGAGGGGGCCCAGGTGCGACTCGGCGGGATGATCTCGGCCATCAAGCGGACGAACACGAAAAAACCGAGCCGGAATGGCCACACCCGTTACGCGAACTTCGACTTTGAAGACGTGAAGGGGAACATGCGGTGCATCATGTGGCCGGAAGAGTTCTCAAAGTTCGGCGAGCAGGTCAAAACCGAGACCATCTGCTTCATCGAGGGGCGGGTCGACAAGCGGGGACGGGAACCCAACCTCGTGGTCGACAACCTGATCACCCTCGATGAGGCCGAGAAGCGGTTCACCGACCAGGTGGCGATCAAGTTCCGCCGGGAACTGCACCGCCCGGAAGACTTTGAAGGGGTCAGGGCGGTCCTGGCGAAATATCCCGGCCGCTGTGACGTGGCGCTGCTGATTGAGAGCTTTGACGAGCAGAATCCGCGATTGCGATTCCGCTACCTGTTGTCGCCGGGAGCGAACGTGAAGGTCAGCCCGTCTCCCACCCTGGCGGCGGAATTGCAGGCCATCCTGGGACCCGGGCACGTGCAGTTCATCGCGACCCCCAAGCGGCGGAACCCCCAGGCCCACGCCGATGCCGTGCGCCGCTGATGCGGGCCGCGGGCGTTGGTCGGTTCCCCTGTGGGACCGGTCAGCCCCCGATCCATCCCGCGTTGGCCGCACGGACGCGCGACAAGCAGGCGGGTGACTATGAAATCAGCCCGGCGATGTCGATGACATCGCCGGGCTGATTGTGTTCGACGCAGCCCCAAACCGGATGGCGAAACTCAGGTTGAGAATTCGGGCTTGCGTTGCCCGAGTTGTTCCTTGAGTCGGGCGACAATGCTGGAGTGCATCTGGCTGACGCGGCTCTCGGACAGGCCCAGCGTCGCCCCGATTTCCTTCATTGTCAGCTCTTCATAGTAGTAGAGGATGATGATCAGACGCTCGTTGCGATTGAGCCCCTTGGTCACCAGCTTCATGATGTCGCGTTTCTGAATCCCGTCGGTGGGATCGAGACCCTTGGTATCCTCGATGATGTCGACTTCGCGCACATCCTTCGAGCTGTCGGTCTCAAACCACTTCTTGTTCAGCGAGACGAGGTTGACGGCACTCGCCTCGGCCTTGAGCTTCTCAAACTCCTCGGTGGGCAGCTGCATCTTGGCGGCGATCTCGGCATTGGTGGGAGGACGTCCCACCTCCACCTCGGCGGCCTTGCGGGCGGCTTCGACCTTGCTGGCCTTGCTGCGAACGAGGCGGGGGACCCAGTCCATCGTCCGCAGTTCGTCGAGCATCGCACCCCGGATACGGGGGACGCAGTAGGTCTCGAATTTCACCCCGCGCCCCAGGTCAAACGCCTCGATGGCATCCATCAGGCCGAAGACCCCGGCGGAGATCAGGTCATTCAGGTCGACCCCATCGGGCAGTTTCTGCCAGACCCGCTCGGCATTGAACCGGACGAGGGGGAGGAAGCGTTCAATCAGCAGGTTGCGCAGATCCTTGTTGGTCTGATCCTGCTTGAACTCACGCCAGACTTCGGTGATGTCGCGTTCGACCTTCGTGACCATTGATTCCTCCATGATGTCCGGCAAGTGTTGGGAAAGGCACCCGGGAAGACGGGCCGTTCCTGGTTCCGCACCTCCGCATCCTGCGGATCTTTTGGAACCAACCACCGGTTTAGTTATCGGTCGTTGAACTCGGGAAGTTGAGAGAATCCTGCCCAACCGGAAAAGTCTTCCAGCCGGACCGGAACGGGGGGGAGCGGTGTCACGCCACTGAGGACATGACGGCGGGGACGCAGAGGGAAAGAGAGGAGGGAGATGGGGAGAGAGGAGAGAGCGTGGCCGCCAGACGGCAGGCGATTTGATCCATCGCCTGCGCGGCCGGGGAGTGCGAAGAGTCGGAAAACAGGGTTCGCTGACGGGCGACCGCCTGCGAAACCGCCTGGTCGTAGGGGATGTATCCGATGCCGCGCACCCGGCAGTCGAGGTCGAACTGGGCCGACTCCTGCACCCGGGCAAGAATCTGCCGGGCCTGCTCGGGCGAGTCCACCTCGTTGAGAATGAGGCGGGGCAACAGGCCGGGGCGCTTCGCCCTCAGCGTCCGAATCGCATGGATTGTGTCGGCGACAATCCCGTGTTCGGGAGTCGCCACCAGGCAGACGGCATCTGTGGCGACCGCGAGCGTCGGCACCCGGGCCGCCAGTGCAGGTCCCGTGTCGAGGATGAGGAAGTCACACTGGTCTTCCAGGGACAGAAACTGTTCGGCGACCGACTCTTGCCGCCCGGCAGGGCAGTGGGTCAGGTGGAGCAGTGCCGCGGCTCCCCGAATCACCCGCAAGCCCGCCGGGCCGTGTGCGACGATCTCGGGAAGTGTTTTCCGACCGGTGAGGACCTGCGCCAGGTGCCCTGCGGAAGACAGCCCCACCCGGAAGGGGAGCGGACTGAGATCGGACGAGGCATCCAGCAGGCAGACGGAATGTCCCTGCCGCGCCAGGGCCATGGCCAGGTTCCAGGAGAGGACGCTTTTGCCCACCCCGGCATGGGGGCTGGCAAGGCTGAACGACCGGCAGCGGCGTACCGGGCCGTTGGTGAACAGTGGCTCCGCAGGGGAGGAGTCGAACCCCTCCCGGACGGGGGCGTCTCCGACGGCGTCGTCGGAGAATCGTGAACAGGTCATGCAGGGACTCGGAACGGGTCGGAAAGTGGTTCTTCATTCAACGCCAGGCGCGCCAGCCGCCGGGAGTTGGCATGTTCAAGGTCATCAGGAATCTGGGGGCCGAGGCTGAGGTAGCTCAGCGGCAGTGGAATCGCCCGGGTCAGAGCCGGAATGATGGCCAGTCCCGGGATCTCATCCAGCTTGGTCAGCAGCAGACGGTTGGCACCGAGATCCAGATAGGGGTCAGCCAGGTGGCGTGCCTGCCGGGATGTTCCGCCGGGGGTGAGCACGAGGTGCACCTCATCGGGCTGCGCCGTGTCGAGCAGATCGCGAAGAGCACGCAGCTGCGGCTCCAACCGGGGATTCCGTCCCGCCGTGTCGAGCAGTACGAAATCGGCGGACGGGCACGAGGCGAGCGCCTGACGCAGTTCGATGGTGGTCTGGACCGTGCGGTGCGGGACCCCGGTCAGTTGTGCCAGTGAGACAGTCGAGGGGCGAGACTGGGGAGCGACCGCTTCCAGCGAGATCAGCATCACCCGCGACCCGGCCGCCTGGAGGTTGGCCCCCAGCTTGGCCAGGGTCGTGGTTTTTCCCACACCACTCGGGCCAATCAGGGCCACGACCTTCCGCAGGCCCGGATGGGCGGTGAGGGGGGCCGCGCACGGCATTCCCTGCTCGAGGACTGCGCGGATCCGCGGACGGAGCCGATCGAATGAGTCTCCCGGGGGACATTCCCGAAGCACGACGTCGGAAATCGCCTGGATCAGGTCGGGTTCCATCTCCAGGGCACGCAGCCGGTCGTGGAGATCGGTGGCCAGGGAATTCGTACGACTGGTCGCGGGAGACTGCAGTTGTTCGAACCGTTGTTGCAGTTCGGCCAGCTGGTGTTCCAGTCGTGCCTGGCGGAGGTGCGCGTCCGCGACACTGGCAGTGGCCGGGGACGTCTGTTCGACGGGCGGGACTCGACCCGAAGAGCGTTCCGTCGGGACCGAGGGGGACGCATTTGGGGTGGAGGCCGGGCCGAAAGACGGAGCCCCGGCGGTGTCACCCGGCAGCGATGGGCGCGAGCGGAACAGTCCCCGTGGCCGGGGAGGCGCGGCTGGAATCGGCTCGCCGGTCTGAGCCCGGGGAATCGACCCCGGGAGTTGGCTGACGAGGCGTGATGACGCGTGTGGGTGTTGGTGCCCGGCGGGTTCATGCCCGGCACGTTCGACCTCGTGGGTCGCCGCCAGGCCGGGCAGGGCAGGCTGCCATTGGAAGCGGGACGGCGTCGAGAGATCCAGACCTGCCGTCACCACGACCTGCCGGGTCTGACGTCGCCAGAACTGCCATCGCTGGGGCACGACCTCGCGGGTCTCGAGGATCACCGCTTCAGGGCCCAATTCGCGCCGGACCAGTTCGAGCGCCAGTGGGAGGCTGGATGCCGAAAAGGTCTTGATCGGGGAGGGGCGAGAAGTCGAGGACATCGGGAACCGGGTGGAAATCGAAACGTGTGGAACAGGAACAGGCCGGGGAAGTCAGCGATCAGGAACGGAAGGCGCTCTCCAGCGGGGCCATCGCGGCAAGGTCCAGCTCGACCTGCCCGAGCGACTCCACGCGAGTCTCACGGGTGATCTCCGCCGTGGAGAGAATCACGAGGGTGGGAAGCGACGATTCGGTCAGTTCTTTCAGCGGGGCCCGCAGATCGGGAGTGGTCAGGACGACGGCTGGTCGTCCGGATGCGGCACACGAATCGACCTGGCCGGCCAGGGAGGCCAGCAGTTGTTCCACCAGTCGCGGAGGAAGTCGCACCTCCAGCCCCTGGTCGCTGTAGTTCAACCCGCGATTCAGTGTCCCTTCGAGGCCAGCCTCCAGTGTCACCACCTTCAACAGGCGTTGCTCGTCGCGGTACTGCTGGCAGATCGTCCGGGCGAGGGCCTGGCGGACCCGCTCGGCCTGCCGCCACAGCTGTTCGCCACGCCCCGCCAGGTCGCCGAGGGTTTCGAGAATTGTCTCCAGGTTCCGGATGGGAAGTCGCTCATGCAGCAGGCGACACAGCACCTGGTGCAGGTGACCGGCACTGAAGACCGACGGAACCAGTTCCTCCACCAGTCGGGGAGCACGTGACTTGAGCGCTTCGAGCAGTTGGTAGACCTGCTGGCGCGAGAGCAGTTCGGCACAATGCCCGCGGACCACATCGGCCAGGTGCAGGGCGATCACCCCGGAGGCATCGAGTGTGCGGTAGCCGAGCACGTCGGCACGATCTCGCTGTGACGCTTCGATCCAGACAGCGGGCCGGCCATCGACCGGGTCGAAGGTCGCAATCCCGGGAATCGGCGCGAGGACCTGCGCGGTTTCGAGAGCGAGGATGGCCTGCGGGTGGATCTCGCCCCAGGCGACCGGAACATCGTGGATTCGAATCTGGTAGCGGCGGGAATCGAGCCGCAGGTTGTCCTTCACCTTGACTCGGGGCAGCAGCGTCCCCATTTCCTGGGCGAAATCACCGCGAACACGGGCCACCCGGTCCAGCAGATCTCCACCCTGGCTGGCATCCACGAGGGGAATCAGTCCGAACCCAAGTTCGAGTTCCAGGGGCTCGACAAACAGCCGGTCTTCGGGACCGGACGTGCGGGGTGCCGGGGGGGCGGCCGCCTCGGGGCCCAGTTGGGGAGCGACGCCGGCTCCAGCCAGCACGAGTTCCGGAGGTCTCTGCGCCAGTCGCCAGGCGATCAACAGCAACCCGCCGGCCAGGGTCAGCAGGGGCAGCCGGGGCAAACCGGTGAAGGACAGGCCGGCGAGCAGGGCCGCAGCGGCCACCAGGGCTTCCGGTTTCACAAACAGCTGGCCGACAATCTGCCCGGGGAGATCGGACTCGCCCGAATTGCGGGTTGTCAGCAGTCCGGCCGCAAGCGAGATGAGGAACGCGGGGAGCTGGGTGACAAGACCGTCCCCAATCGTCAGCTTGGTGAACAACTCGGCCGCTGATGCCACGGGGAGTCCCTGGTCAATCACGCCGACATACATGCCCCCCACGATGTTGATCGCCGTAATGGCCAGGCTGGCCATCGCGTCCCCCCGCACAAACTTCCCGGCACCATCCATCGCTCCGTAGAAGTCAGCCTGCAGGGTCAGTTGTTCCCGTCTCTGGCGTGCCATCTCGGGGGTGATGGCACCCGCCTGAAGGTCGGCATCGATCGCCATCTGTCGGCCGGGAAGGCCATCGAGGGCGAACCGTGCAGCCACCTCGCTGATGCGCGAGGCTCCCTGGTTGATGACGAGGAACTGGACAATCAGGAGGATGAGGAAGAGGATCAGGCCGACGGCCAATTGTCCCCCCGCGACAAATTCACCAAAGGCCAGGATCACCTGTCCCGCCGCACCGGGACCATCTGTGGCGGCCCGGGTGAGAATCAGACGGGTGGAGGCGATGTTCAGCACCAGCCGCATGAGCGTCGTTCCCAGCAGGATCGCCGGAAAGGCACTGAAATCGAGTGGCCGACGGACGTAAAGGGTCGTCAGCAGGATCACCACGGCTGTTGTGATGTTGGCCGCGAGAAACAGGTCGAGCACCCCCGGGGGGAGCGGCACCACGACGACGCCAACGGCCAGGATCAACAGGACCGGGACGAGAAGTCCCTGTCGTGCGGGGCTGGTCGATGGGCGCAGCAATTCGGGAGCCGCAGAAGGCATCCTTGCCTCCGCCGGTCATGAAAACCGGGGCATTCGGGAAGTGAGACGGGAAGGTGTCGAGAGAGAGGAGTGTGAGGGACCAGGGGCGGCGGGTTGAAATCTCCCCGGGAGGGGAGGTGGAATCAGACCCGCACGGGTTGCACCCGGGCCGTCACAAGCAGGGGGGCGGGGTGATATTCGAAGCGGAGCAGCGTGTCCAGATCGATTGTGAAGACTTGAATCAAAAAACGGTCGGTCCCAGAGATTTTGAAAATTTTCCTGTGAGATCACGAAGGCTGGGTGACTTGGACACGAGCCCGGCCGCCACCGGCAACCGCATTGGTCACGCGGCGGGAAGTAAAAAAAGTTTCCCCTGCATTTGTTTGCCTCAAACGTCCCGTTAGACTGGGCGAGTTGGGGGATGCAGCTGGGCTCGGGATCAGGACAGGAATCCTCAGGCCAGCAGCCGTCCCATGTCCAGAACGTGATGCGGGGTCGTGGAAAGCGACGCCAGAAATCGGACCGCAATCGCCCATGAAGTCATTGAAGGGGATCATCGCCGGCGTGTGTACCGGACTGGTCGGTACGCTTGGCTGGGGGGCGCTCTTTTATCTGTTCAGCGGTGGTGTGGGATTGTGCCTGGTCCTCCTTGGATTCGCTGTGGGACTGGCGGTTTTTTGGGGCTCGGGACGGCAAATTCGCCTCGTCCACGGGTGTGCGGCGACTCTGATCACGCTGGTATCAATCGTGGGGGGGATTGTTCTGGCGGCGTCCATGCTGGCATCAGACGTCTCTGTCGAGTCCAACGATGGTGAGTTGCAGAAGCAGGTCCTGATCCGGTTGGCGCACACGATTTGCGAAGAGAAAGCAAAAGAGGGAGAGGAACTGACCTTTCCTCCGGGGATCACCCCCGAAACGGCAGTGTCTCCCGACGATTTTCCGCCCGGAATCGCCGAGGCTGCAGGTTTGCTCTGGAAGGCCCTGCCGCAGGAAGAGCGTCAACAGCGACTGCGCGAGGCTGCGACAGAGCTGCATGCGGTCGAGGAAGGTGTGCAGAGACGAATTTTCCAGAACAAGTTCCAGCAGGGATTCGGATGGCTGAACCTGTTCGGAACCGTGCTGGCGGCCGCGATCGCCTTCCAGGTTGGTTCGGGGGGGGAGTTCCAGAAAGCCGCGCCTGCTGCCCCGAAGGGATAGTGGGCGATGGCCCGATCCCGTGGATCAGGTCCCCCGCTTGTCGATGCGGCGACGAGGGCCGCGGAGACGAGGTCCTGGGTGGCACCCCGCTGAGCTGACCTGACCTGACGGATTGATGGGGAGAGAGCGATCGGGGGCACCCGCGTTCCGAATCGCAGGCAGGGTGTGTCCCGCCGGGCCCCAGAAAAAGCCAGACACCCCGGGGTCTTGCGACCTTCCGGGGTGTCTGGTCCATCCGCCACAGATGGTGCCTCGTCACGGGCGACACTCCCGTGCCAGGGCCTTTCCTTGCCTCAAATCTCAGGATGCGTTTTCAGGGTGCCAGGGGCCAGGTTCTCTTGCCTGGATTTGGCGAGAGGGGGCGACCTGTTGGTCCGGTCATTCCCCACACACAGCACCACCTTGCCGGACCAGACCGACGGAGAGGTGGCGACTCTTGGTCTCAGGGTTTCGCGGTGTCGGGGGACACAACCCGGGCGAACACCCGACAGGGAACCGCCTGTGCGACTCCTTCAATTTGAAGGTTGATCACCTGGTCAATCACCCCGGGAGCGTCTGGGGCCGTGAGTGTCACGGGGACGATCTGGATCGGCTTCGCCTCCTGGGGAAACTTCGCCGACAGCCGATCTCCCAGGTCGGCACTTGTGAGTCCGGTCACCCGGAAGGGCTTTTTCCCCCGGATCACGACGTTCTTCGCCACCTGGGCACCAGGCTTGAGGCTGCCGAAATCGACCACTGCCGGGTTGATGGTGTATTCACTCTCGACGCGGGCATCGACAAGGATCGGGATCCGGGGATTCGCCGCATCGTCGGTGATCAGGGTGATCTGTTCCCGCAGGGCCCCCAGGGGAGCATCCGGCTTGAGGTTCACATCGAGTTCGTAATTGACCCGATTGTTGGCCCGGCCAGTCTCCTTCAGGGAGGTCTCGAGATGCGGGTTCTTGTTGATGACCTCCCGGATCTGCCAGTCTTCACGACCGGCATAGGCGATGCTGATCTTGCGGGTTGCCGGGGTCCCCTGCGTCACCCCCTGGAAGTCAACGCCCCCGGGGGTCAGCACGACGTCGGTCCGAATGTACGCCTGGATCGGGATGCGAACTTCGGCAAACAGCGGTTTGTCGAAGACGACCACCACGCTGGACGTCTTCAGGTTGGTGAACTTGCGGGTGTCCATCGTGATTTCGATCTCGGCCTTCTCGCGGCTTGCGAGGGTCTCCTTCGAGGGCCGAACCGCCGTGCAGCCGCAGGTCGTGGTGATCTGCTGGATATGCACCTCTTCCTGGTAAAGATTGGTGATCTCGATGCGGTGCCTGGCATCGGAACCACGCGCCACAACACCGAAATCGTGTTCCATGGCGCTGAACATTTTCTCGGCCCAGGGGTACCGGGGCTTTTCCGCCGGCGCCTGCTGTGCGGACGACGGCCGATTCGCCAAGAGCGAAACCATCAGGAAGATGGCCGGAGCGAGGAGGCGTGTCATACGCTGTGAATCCCTAATCCAGGAAGGAAACGAGCCCGACAGGTGGGGGACTTCTCGCCGACGGGAGAGAAAAGTCCGGATGAAACGACCAGCCTGCGGGACAGCGGGCGGTTCTCGCTGGGAAACGCCCGACGAATCGAGTCTAGCTGCTGCTGGCCGGGTGGGACGCCGTTGTCGAATGATTTCTGGATTTCTGAGCCGTGAATCTTCCGGTTCTTCGCGATTGTCGCGGCGGTGAAACTCTGACGGTCAGGCCTGGCAAGACACACCCATACACAGCGGACCGCCGGCCCGGACAAGACCGGTCTGGGGGGAGCGTGGAACCAACCCCGGGGTGCAGCGGTGTGACGCACCTCGTACGGGTCGCGGGTCACCGATCGCGGGTGATCAGTCCGCAGTCGGGTTGTCGGGAGCTGGCTGGGGCGGGGGGGGCTGATAGGTGACGGCCTGGACCCAGGCGACCGAGATCACAATTCCCACCAGCGCCACCACCTGCCGGCCGGAGATGTGCTCGGCATCCCACCAGCCCCACAACAGCGCCCCAATCGGAACGAGATTGGTCGACATGCCCGCGAACAGGGGGCCTTCGAGTTGGATCATCGTATTGAACCAATACGTGGCGAGACCGGTACCGACGGTTCCCAGCAGCCCCAGGCAAAAGACCGCCAGCCACCAGTCGCGGGGACTCTCACAGGACGGATTCGTTTGTGCGAGAGACAACGGAGACAGTACCGCCGAGGTGACCACCATGATCAGGAAGGTGAGCCCCAGGGAGGACATGTCGGCCAGCTTGCGGCGAATGACGATATTCGCGGCCGAATAGCAGGCCGGGACCGAACAGGCCAGCAGCAGATCCGACAGGGGAATCGAACGATGAAGACCGTCCAGCAGCAACATGCCCAGGCAGACGAAGGCGGCCAGGACTCCCAGCAGTTGTCGGGATGAGGGATAGACGCGCAGGAAGATCGCCGAGAACAAAATGGTGATCAGTGGAACCAGGCTGACCGCAAGTGCGACAAAGGCGCTTCCCTGTCGGCCGACCACCTCGGGCTGGATGGCATAAGGCCATCCACAGCCAAGCAGGCAGACCACCCCCAGCCACCCGGCCTGCGAGCGATTCAGCCGGGGCCAGGCCCCGCGCTGCCAGCAGAGAAAGGCCAGCACCACGGCTCCGCCGATGACACGCCATGCCGCCACGGTGATGGGATGGAATCCCAGCACGGCCTTTTTCATCAGCAGAAAGCTGACACTCCAGACCAGGCAACAACCGGCGAACAGCAGATACGGCATCGACCAACCCAAACGACACAGGGAACCTCCGGCGGAGAGCCGGGGGTTCCCTGTTGTAGAGAGTTGGAGAGCGGAAGAGAACCGGTCGGCGTGTTACCTGCGCGGACGCGAGGCCTGGGCGAGGATGATCGGTTCCAGCGCGGGCCCCGAGGTCTCCTTCTTCTTGCGGGCGACCCATTCTCCCTGGGGGCGGGCCGCGGGCTTGCGGGCCGCCACCCACACGCCGCGCGGACGTTCCGACTGTGCCACTTCGTCCTCGGTGAACGACTTCAATCGGGCGGGGGCTTTCGACGGGGCGCGGCCCTGATCCTGCTTGCCGCGGGAACCGTTGATCTCATCCTCCGAGTCGTCGGTGAAAGTCTTGGGGCGGGTGGCCGATTTCTCGGGTCCGGCGGCCTTCGTGCTGTCCCGGGGAACAATCGCCGTCTTCTCACCCAGGTCGCTGTCGGCAGGTGTCGGCTGCAATCCTGCCGATGCAGTACCGCCAGCCTCGGCTGTGGAGGCTGCCCGACAATCACCGGGCTGTGGCGGTGCAAACGCGTAGGCATTGCCGACCGGAACCGTCTTGAACACGGTGACCGGTTCACGCAGTGTGACATTTTGGGCGACCATCCGCATCCGGGTGACGGCGACCTGCCGACGGGTGGTCACCGGGACAATCCGGGCCACCGTCCGGTTGACGGTTCGGGTCCCCCGCACCGCCACCTGGCGGGTGACGGGAATCTGCTGGGTGACGATATTCGGTTGCCAGGTCTGGCGGGTGACGTAATCGGGCGTGAAGGCCATGCGCATCGAATAGGCGGCCCGGTTGAACGCTCCGAAGAGATCGGGCCGATTGTCGTAGTCACACGGCGACATCTTGGGACGACACTCGGACTGGGTCACCCAGCGCCCGCAGTCACGCTGGACCGTCCGACACTCGGTCACGGTCTGGTAGGTGACCGTCGGAATCTGGACAGCCTGGGTCTCGCAGACCCGCCGATATTCGGTGACCTCGCGGTCTTCATACTCGGTGTAGCACTCGGGACGCTGGACCACCCGCTGAACTTCCCGATATTCCGTGACCGGGACGGTGCGGTAGCACTGTTGCACCGGAGGCGGACATGCGGGACGGCAGGGCCGGCAGCAGGGGTCAAACAGGAACTGGGCGGATGCGGGAGTGGACAGACCGCCGACCAGCAGCAAACCGGCGCAGGCCAGCCACCGAGGGAGAGGGGAGGGCATGGGTCAGACCTCTCAGGGAAGAAAGACGCGGGGGGAAGTGACGGGAAGGACGTTCCCACGGGCAATTTCCGGTCGGGATTCCGGAAACAAACTCGTGAGGGCCACGAGTGCGGTCGGGGGAAGGAGTGAGTCCTTGCTCAGAAGAGAGTCGGGGTGTACTTGAAAAATATCGAATTTGTCAAGATGGAACAGCAAAATGCCGAAGGGTCGTGTCCGTCGTTCCAAACTGCGAAAACTGCGTTATTCAGGCATTTCGCGGCGAATCGGAAGACTCTGGTCACGACTGCGGTACGACCGGGACACCGGCGGTCCGATTGGGGCGGCTGCGTACGCGACCGGCGCTGGGACGCTGCGGAATCGCGGCCGCCGGGATGAGATTCCGGAGTCGTTGCGCGGGCATCCCGGGCCGGCCGTGCGCGGTGGAGAAGGTCCGGCGGAGAACTGGCTTTGCGTGGCTCAGACCAGCGAGAGGGAGTTGGAGCTGACCGGCACCAGCGATGCCCCAGCCGCACTCCGTCGAGGCGCGTCGACAGGGAGCAGGGCATCCCGGCCGGTTCAGACTTTGGCCGGGATGCTGAGAGATTGTGCTGCGCGGGACAGACCTTCCGAACGGTCGCCGCCGTTGATCACTCCGCCGTCACATCGCGGCGGCGGAAGAGGTGGAACAGTCCGCGCGAATGGATCTCGTCGAAGCCGGCCGCTTCCAACCGGGCATCCAGTACCGGTTCCTGTCCGAAGACCAGGACGTAGGGGTATCGGGTGAGGATGGCCTGGGCTTCGGCGTCGGTCATCTCTCCTTCGTACTTCGGATAGTTTTTCTCGACCGGATACTCGCGGTACTGCATC
>Ga0315904_10008985_pt1 | contig 13129 bp, 12 predicted proteins | sample LakEriMetagenome_6_FD_203529 | JGI IMG/M metagenome (GOLD analysis project Ga0315904, IMG submission 203529) | Freshwater fungal communities from buoy surface, Lake Erie, Ohio, United States - Buoy 12 MA120 | ecosystem: Environmental > Aquatic > Freshwater > Lake | place: USA: Lake Erie, Ohio... | reverse complement strand
GCAAGATCCCTTTCAATATAACCATTAGCTACTGCTCCAGGATCTGCTCCCCCATGTCCAGCTGATAAAAATATTGTTCTTGGCATTATGGATCTATTAGTTCGTTATTATTTATATTTTCAAAAGGATTAGTATTCTTTTTAAATATATTTGTGTTTAAGATATTCTTTACATGTTCCCAAGTAAGAGCAAAAAAGGCTAAGAAAACTGGACTTGCTGCTGCAATAAGTGCTGCTACATAAAATCTAAAGTCTGCTCTTGTATGACCTATATATATTCCTGAGATTATTGCAAGCCAGTAAAATGGTAAAGTCCATATGGCAATAAATCGTCTGGAGGAAGTTGTGTTATCATTAGATATTAGCTTTGTGTAGAACTTTATCATCCTTTTATGTTTGTGTCAATTACTGTTCCTATTCTTCCTGCCTGTAAAAGTAACCATTGGATTTCCTCTTTTTCAAACATTCTTGGTTCTTCTATAAAACCTGCTGATAAAACACCTACCCACTTTTTCTTTCTGTATACCTTAACTAAAAGAACTGTCTTTTTCCCGTATCTATTATGTAAAACTGAAAGAGAATCATTTTTTTCAAACTCATGACTTATATAATAGTCATCTACAGATTCTCGCAGTTCTTTTATATTTCTTTTGAAAGACTCAACTGGAACTAATTGTAACTCATCTTTAATTGAGTGGAATTCTTCAGAGTAAGACTCTGACATTACTGAGAGTTTTTTTATACTAAATCCACTTAGTGTATTTGTACCATTTACACCTTCCCAGTAACAAACTCTGGCAGCATTCATCTCAAACTGTATCTGATCAAGGATAGGCTTTATGAGATCATCTATTGTTTCATCATTTAAATCAGACTTGTGTTTTTCTGCTCTTCTTCTTTCTAGATAATCTTTAAGATATATACCACCGACTGTACCTATTATCCCAACTAGTTCAGGTAAGAATTCAACGATTTTCATAGATATGGGTATGTCAAAATAATACTTACATTGTCAATATACAAAATATTAGTATATTTACAAAATAATTTTATATATTATTTTACCTCATTGATAGCAAGCACATACATTCTAGAAGCTGTATTTTCAGCAGGTAGTGGGAGATTTTGATATAGTGGAGAACTTGCTATATATGCACCTTTATAAAATATTCCAGGTTGACCAGTTGCTCCAGCATTGTGGAATATTGGTTTTTTTCTATATGTTTCTATATTATCTGTAGCCCAAGAAAAATCTAAATCTGAAGTAACATCTGTTTTAATTCCTCTATTCCATAGAGCAAAGTTAAGTGCCCACATATCTGCACACCAACTTTGAAAACCATGATTTTCATCAGTAAAATACTTTCTATTTATAGATCCTTCTACTCCATGAAAAAAGTTTTCTCTTATTTCAACACACATTCTTTCTACATCTTCCCAGAAATCTGAGTCTATTCCTTTAAGAATAGTCTGAGCTCCACCAGTCTTATCAGAGTAAGACTTGATAGTTTCAATGTCTATCTTTCCTATCTCAGCTAGTTTACCTATAGCTTCATGCTCAGGAATGTTCCCCTGTAGCTCTTTTCTCTTAAGATAATTATAATCTAGATAGGAACTTGTATCGGATTCCCAACAGATATCATCTGAGCATAACTTCTCAAAATCAGGAAGATAGTTAAAGATAATATCAGAATCATGATAAAAGAATACTTTATCTTTTAGTCTTTCAGCATTTGCTGCAAAGTGTTTTTTAATAGTATGAGGTCTAAGTTGAGGAATATAAAGACCTAAGTTTACACCTGAATCTTCATAAGAAGCAATTTTAACCTCTGGGTATTTAGCTTGTATATCTTGCCATGCCTTTATATTAGGCATACCTTTAGGGTGCCAAACACAAATCTCCATCTTGTCAGAGACACCAAACTTTCTAAAGTTTACAATCTGAACTTCTATTTGCCACTGAAAATAGAGATCATGAGGAACTGCTTGAATAAAAATCAAATCTTTCATTTTGTTAGTTTTTATTAAATTTTATATGAATATTATCCGGATTTCTGTTAATTATAGTATAACCAATGTTAAGTAGTCTATCAATTGTTTTATTAGACTCTTCATGATTAGTTAAAACATTGTTTTCAAAAAGAATTTCATCAGGGTAAATTTCTAAATTGGAGTCTAAAATATTATTAAGAATTGCACAGTCATGTCCTTCTGTATCTATTTTTAAGTACTTAACTGATTCTACATTATATCTTTCAACTAGTGTTTTCCAAGTAATTGTTTCACACTGTGTTTTATTATATATATCTAATAAGTTTCTTACAGCTAATTCACCATGAGCTGTAGGATGAGGTTTAATTATTGAGTTACACCCTCTTAACCAATCTGGTAAGTTATGTTTAGATATATCATCTGGGTCTATCCAGTAAACATCTACAAATCCATCAATATAACTTATAGCACAATTTATCTTTGTTACACCATCTACATTAGGTAGTTTATCTAAATATAACTTTAATGGCTCTATAGATAGTCCAATTCCAGGATTGGGTGATTGTAAAATAGTGTCAAAATCAGAAGTACCAATTTCTATAAAATCATAATGCATATCCTATTATATTTAATATTTTTTTTGTCTGCGTAATATAATTACAGTTTTCTAAAATATATGCTCTTGGATTATAAGTATTGCTTTTTAATCTATTAAAAGTATCCTCCATTTCTTCTTCTTTATAAAACACTTCACCACAAGTTTGATCAAAGTAAGGTATGGATGTAGGAGGAAAAATTTCTCCATTTTTTTCAATATCCCAAACAATTAATGGTAAATTACAACTCATCATTTCTGCAATTGCCATTCCTTGTGTTTCACTGCCATCAACTACAAATCCAAAACTAGATTTTGATATTGTATCAAAAAACTGATCTTGATTAAAATGGCCGTATTCAACAATTTTATAACTTACATTTTTAGATTGTAAAAAGTTAGTAACTTTATCTAAATGTTCTTTTGGTCTATTTTTATAATAGATCATGACTTCTTGCTCAATAGGTTTTTTATTCTCACACCATCTATTATAATCAATACCTGCAGCCCAAACAGTTACTTTTTCATCAGGAAGCCATTTATTATGTAAACATTTTACCCATGGAGATGGAACTATACTTGTAACATAATTCTCATAGTCCATTAGTGCAGGACAATATGGAGGAATATCTACAATATTTGGACCAATAAACAAATTTGGAAAACTAGTGATAGGCTCTGTATCCAAAGCTCTATTTCTTTGAATAAACCAATTTATATCACCTTTTTCATTTAGTTTATAATTTACACCTAGTTCATTAAAAGCCATTAGTACATACTTTAATACTTCACCAGGTCCTGCTGCCCACCAATCAAAATATAAACCTAATTTCATATATTAAAAAATTAATCTTTTAAAATAATTTTCTTTGTCTAGCCAGCTATCCATATGAGCTAAATCATATTGAACATTCTCATCTAAATAAATATTATAATCATCTGTATTTTCCAAAAAATGTTTAATAAAATTAGTTTTGTTATTATAAAAATTCATATCACCATTATCCCAACTAGTTCCTCTGTAGTAATGTAATAAGCTTCCCTCTATAATCTGAATAGTATAATTAGGGTTATATTCCATTACCTTTTCTTTAATTGAGTTTCTAAAGACATAAGGTGCTTCCTTTTCTTGCATCGGTGCAGTATGTTTTAAGAAATTAGTCTTATGTTTTGAAACTAAACTTGTCATAGGTAATCCGCTATCAAACTCATAATCTATACCAAGATTTAAATCTGAAAATTCTACATTTTTACTAAATATACTTATAAAAGACGCTATATAAATATCACTACCTAAATGCATTTTTATTCCAGCTATATCAGAGTTATTAAGCATTTCAACAAAACTAAAAGGAGCAAAAGGAATAATGTCAGAATCCATTACTACTCTTATGTCAGAATCATCTTTAGAGATATAATTGTCATAAGTATATTGCAATGCTGTTTTATGATCCATTGCTGTATAAAGTATTCTTTTATCTGAATGCTCTATTTTAATTTCTCTTAAGTTTAATTTTTTACAAACTTCTGAAACATCATTTGCAAATGATTTATCAAACCCATTATTTATTACAACATATTCTACATCTTCTTTTGAAAATTTTTTAATTCCTTCATATTGCCATTCCAAAAGATTTATAAATTTATAGTGAACTACGTATACAGTTATTTTCATAATACAAGAATTTTACCATTTGCTATATCATAAATATCTTCTTTATGTTTCAACATTTCTTCTTTTAGTTTAGATATATCAAGTGCAGTATCTCTGGTTTCACCTATTCCTCCCTTATGACTTATTTCAAACTTAAAGTTCTCACAAGTTACTACCTGTGGTGGATTATAATGAAAATAAGCATTGATGTAACTCTCATCATTTACTCCAGGTTCATAAGGAATCTTTTTATCTTCTAGCTGCCACTCTCTTAATGTTTTACAGAATTCAATTACTTTCTCTTTTTTTCCTCCAAAGAATGCACCATAATAGTACATGCAAGGAAGAGCAGTATCAAAAGGAACGTATGCTTTTGAAATTGGGTTTCTGTCATATCCATTACAATTTGCAAGCCATGATCTATTTCCATAGTGCTCTCCTCCTACAAGTTCTCCTATAAACCAATCTCCATTAAAGTCTCTAGATACACTTGTATCTGCATCAAAGTAATAGAGATAATCACTTTTACAGTTTTCTAGGGATATAATATTTTTAAACTTAGAATTTGTTCCGTCTTGCCAGTTAGAATGACTCTCCTGTGTAAATTCTACATCTATATTATCTGGAAGATAAGGTCTTGGGTCTGTATCTGAGAAAAAATAAAAGGTGATAGAATTATCACCCTTATAATGATGCATGAATTTTTTTATAAATCTTACTCCCAATACGAAGTATGCATTGGTTGCAATTACTACTATACCTATATTAGACATAAAGTTGGTTTTAAGTTACAAATATATAAATAAATTATAATAATACAAAACTTTTTTAGCTACAACACTGTGCTACTTTATTTACTTCTCTTAATTCAGTTCCTTGAGCAGCAGTAACTGAACCATCAAGTGCACACAATGTTAATCTTGATAATATTCCAGAGTCAAACTGTTCTATTATTTCTTCTCCCTCACAGTTCATATATTTAATAGTTGCAGGAAGTTTTTGTTCACATGGATCACAATCTGTATTAACAGCTAACACATTAGTAGCAAAGCAGTTACATGTAGTAGTTGTAGTAGTACTTGAAGTAGATGTAGTAGTTGTAGTAGTACCTGCACATGAACATAAAGCGTACAATGAGTCTTGTCCTAGCTGTGCTGCTGCATTTTCATCTATAAATAAATCTCCTGAAATTTCTGTAATAAGTGGTCCACCTATAACAAATTTTGAAGGAGGAACAATTTGAACACATATAAATTTAGAAGCACCTATAGGTAAGAAATAACTTTGAGTATTTCCTTGACAATCAATATATGTTCCTTCAGAGACAGGACAGGAATCACCTACTCCTTGAATAAGTATACATTCACAAGGTAGTGTAGTAGTAGTTGTTGTTGATAAACAATTAATAGATGTAGATGTCGCAGTTGATAATGTTGATTGTATTATTTCAGAAGTTCCATTATTAGCAAACCAAATAATCGGATCACAACATGTACATATTGAATAATTTCCTGCATCAAAAAATGAGTCTTCTCTAAATATTCCTTCACATGTTTTATATGAAACTAAAACAGTACCTCCTACTTGGAAGTTGCCATCTATATAAGATGAATCATCTAAATCATTTTGGTTAATATTTATGTTCCACAGATTACATTGACAGGTTGTAGTAGTAGTAGTTGAACTACTTGTTGTAGTGCTTGAGCTACTCGTAGTAGTTGTTGTACAGTTTAAATTGTTTGCACATAAATAAGCCTCTACAGAACTAAATACTATTTCACATCCTCCCCATCCTCCTTGAGTTATGACTAAGCCAATTTCTAATATAGCTTTAATATATTCATACTTTAAGTTTACAGGTAGGCCATTTAATTCATTATAGATATTTTTAATTAATGAAAATGATGTATAGAATTCCGAACCACTCTCTATAATATGTAGATTAATTAAATCTTGCCACTGAGAAGTAGAAAGTTCATTACGAATAGCTATAAGAGCAGAATCAAATCCTCTATCTAAAGGATGTGTACTTTGATTTGCTATTAAAGCATCACAGTTACTGTGAATTCTCACACCTAATTCATTAATACATAATGTTTGAGTACATAAAGGTGATGGAAAACCAGGTGCACATCCATAACATTCAAAACAGTCAGTAGGTAAATCATCTGTATAATTTATTCCACCTACATAACAATAATCAGTAGTATTACTAGGAGGACTTGCATGTACCCAACAACAATCTTGTAAATCTGATGAATAGCAATTTGATTTTGGTGTTAAACTATTTACAAATAGTTGTTGAACATTTATACCTCCTAAAAATAAAGGAGAACATGATATATCACAATAATCTTCAAAATCAGGAAGTCCACAGCGATCAATTTTTTGTCCTGGACATACTAGATAAGATTTTAGTAAAGTAGGACCATAAGAATTATTTAGATCTTGATTAGGTAATGTTAGTTTAAATAGATCAAATAATATTTCTATGGAGCTTTTACATAATTCCCTGTCTACTACTACAGCACTGTTATCTCTATAGCAAGGATCAGGACAATTTATTATCTCTGGATTAAGATCTGTGATAGTTTGAATTATTACAGATGTTGTACCTAAAGGAACAGTAAAAGTAGGAACTATACTAGAACATACATATACTATTGATCCCACATTACCTGCACCTTGTATTGTATCAGTGACTACTGGTTCATCACATTTTTTATAACTAAATTCAAAAGGAATACCAAATGCAGTATTTGTTAATTTATAACATACATTCTCACATACTGGATCTGTAGTAGTTGTTGTAGTACTACTGCTAGTTGTAGTTGTGGCATATAAATTATATACTATACTTGTATTACAAGATCCTCCTAAAGATGTTAAGGTAATAAATGTAGCAGAAGAGTCACTTAAAGTAACAGTTATCCCACTAAGAAGATTTGTAGTTGATGCATTAGATGGAGTAACAGTACCAACATTTGGTACTAATGAGAAAGTTGGACCAACATCTGATCCTAATGGACCTATTAATTTTATAAAAACTTGCATCTAATATTTTTTTATTAAAACTTTACTGGCAATTTAAACATCCCATATCAAAACAGTTTGTTGTTACTTTTGTCATCTGTGAAAAACCAGTACCTATCTCACTTCCCTCTACTACTGGAATTCTATCTCCTGGTACACATGTAAAATTTACAAGATCTCTACAGCAAGGATTACATAGAGTAAATGCATCAAGTACAATGGGAGAAGATGTTCTATTTTCCCATCTACAACAAATTACACTTGCAACAACAGGTGCAGGAACTGTAGTTGTAGTTATTGTAGATCCTCCACAAATATTTAGTAAAGAAGAAAAAGGATCTGCATTTGCAAAAAGTGGTAGAATATTTCTAGGACTTGGATTCGGAGAGAATACAACTGCTCCGTTTGTATCTCTTGCTAATTTATATAATATATTAGTAGATGGAGCAAATGGAGACAAGTCTTCTTTTTCTGTAGTTATTAATACAACTCTTGTGTCATCAGCTTTAAGTCTTGGAATAATTGTATTATTAATATAATTTATATCCTGTTGTTCCCAAGTATCATTATTTCCACCAGGTACAGCATTTGTTACAAGTACTACAATTCTTGCAGCACCAGTTGTAAATACTCCAGCAAAATAGTTATATCCAGGATAAATAAGTGATGTAGTTAAATCTATTGCTACATCTAGAGGTTGACCTAATTGTTGACCATCACCAAGAGGAAATGTCGGAAGTACTGCAAGTTGATTAAGTTTTGATTTAAATGAAGTAGCATTATTCTGACTAAATTTTTCTACTGCAGTTATTCTTTGTGTTATTTTTGTATTTGGAGATTGAGTTCCAGAACCTGTATATTTTTGTGAAGAAGGTATAGATTGGAAGTTTGGTGCATTTTCGTAAGCTGGAACATTTGGTGTTTGTCCTCCAAGGAATGTCCTATATTCATCTACTATTACTAGTCCAAGTCTATAATTATTTGAAGACATTGCTTGTATAGCAAGAATTGTGTTATCTATACTTCTCTTAAGTCCATTAATCATTCCTCTCATTTGAAGATTGTAATCGACAATAAATATTACATCCATTCCTTTTTCACAAGGAGCCTTTTTTAAAGAATTTGGATTAGTAGTAGTACTTGTAGTAGTTGGAGGAGCTGTACAACCTGTATTATTAGTACATCCTATTCCATTTGGTGTAACTGATACAAATGTTTTATCAACTACAATACTGTTTGGTTTTGCACAATAATAGTAAGTAGTTTTACCTGATAAATTTTCACCAATACTAACACCATCACATCTTATGTATTGTATACCTTTTGTATCATTTGAGTTATTTATAACAGTATGACATTCACAATTAAGAGTTGTAGTAGTAGTTGTAGTTGGAGGTAAATTTGTTTTTACAGTTGTAGTACTTGTAGTACTTGTACCTACTATAAAACCTGTTACTGCAGGTATTAAGCAGCCTGATCCTATATTATAAACTAAGTTTGTATCACAGAATCCTATAGATTTTACATTAATAAAAGATGCAGTCGGATCACTTAATGTTACTGTAAACCCATCAATTAATTGTTGAGCATTTAAAACTGAAGGTGAAGCAGTACCAATATTTGGTATAATTGAAAAAGGACCACCTAAATTTGAAGTATTACCAGTAAATTTTAAAAAGACTTGCATTTAAAAAATTTTATATTGTAACTTGTCCACACATATCAAAACTTAATGAACTATAATAATCTGGTCCACAATAATAACATATAGTTGAATTTGTAAAAATTCTGACATCAGTTATTTTTAATGATGAAAAAGGTGTATTAGAACTAATTCTAAATATACCTGATCCATTTTTTACTCCAGTGTGGCCGATTATAGCTGATTCAGAATAAATTTTATTTCCTTGAACATTTACAAAACATCCTTCACAAAGTGTTATAGTTGGATTACCTACATTTGTTGTAAACTCAAGTCCTTCAAGAGATGCATCAATCCACGTTTGAGTTGGAATATCAAAATGCTCAGTTGAACTAAAGTTAAGTATTCTTAAATTTATACTCTTTATAGGTTGTGAGAAATTTAGTATGTAATCCCAAGGATGGGTTGGTCCAAAAGGAGTCGAAACAGGAACAGCAGTTGCTAACTGAGTCTCATAGTTTCCACATGCATAGCAAGCTGGACATTTTGTACTACTTGACCATCTAATTAAAGATTGAGGTGTTGAAGGAACAGTAAAACTTGATGATATAGTTACACCATTAGATATAATTGAAGGTCCGCTTGGTAAAGGTAATGCATGAAATCCACCTCCTTGACAGCAATTAACAGTTGTACTAGTTGTAGTACTAGGAACACTTGTAGTAGTTGTAGTTGTACTTGTAACTATTGTTCCAGTAAGTGTAGGAGTATTACAAGGTATTCCACAACAATTTTTGCATAGTATATCTACTATATGTTGAAACTTTTCATCAAAGTTTAAATTTTCAAAACTAACTCCAGAAGGTAATGGTATACAATCTGGAAGAATTAGATCATTTAGAATTGTTGCAGTTAAATCATAATCAAAACATCTATTAACAGTTTCCTTATTTTCATCTATATAAGAAATACATATCTGATTTAATTCATTTCTAAATTTGCTAAGAAAAGTAATACTTTGACAATTCTTTTCACACTCATAGTCATAATCTTGTACTAAGCATATAGCTTTTACAATTTGTGATCTCCATTCATAGGGTACATCACAGAGTTCCTTATTCAATATATCTTCACAATTACAACTCAATTTATTATTTTTTTAATTAACACTGACTACATGTACCATTTAGAGTACCTCCTGCATTAAAACTTTGCCAACACCAGTTTATTCGTTGCATACCAACTGAAGTAAAGTTATTTTGTCCACTATAACAGTATGTTTGGAATGCAGGAACAATTATACCTCCACTAATTGGTAACGTAATTGGAGAACTGGTTGGATTATAATAAGTTATACATGGATAGTATGTAAATTCATTTGACCAAGTTGAACCAGAACAGGTAGTTCTTATTCTTATATCAATATAATTTGTTGAACCAAAATTTAATGATCCATACAATGAATTAATTATAATTCTTCCTTGATAATCTGAACCAATTGGACTTCCTCCAAGCCATGATCCTGATCCATTTATTCTGTATTCTACAAAATAATGTGTTCCACATTGACAATTAGAAGGGGTATTTGAAGAAGAATTAACAACTAATGCATAGTTTCCTCCTCCTAAACCTGTTCCAGGAGTAGTTGCTACACAACCTATTGAACTTATAACTGAATTACAACAAACTGTTCCACCTGTTACACCATATATACAGTTTTGAGCTGCAACTGTAGTAGTACTAGTAGTAGTTGCTGATACTAATGTAACTATATTACTAGGTGTACTATCAGCTGAACCTGTACATGTCATTAATAGTCTAAATAATGTTCCATTTGGTTTACTTGTTGTAGTAATTTGAGTTCCGCAACCAGTTGCATTAGCAAATATCCAAGAACTTCCACCGTTAGTAGAATATTCAAGTTTAATACCTGAACAAGTAAGACATGTTAAAGGATTTGAACTATAAGTATATGTTACAGTAATTATTCCTGTACCTGCATTTTGTGAAATACCTGTTGCAACTGGAGCACAACATGTTGGAGCTGCAGTTGTGGTAGTAGTACTTGAACTACTAGAAGTAGTAGTACTTGAACTACTAGTTGTTGTTGAACTTGAAGTACTTGATGTAGTTGATGTACTTGATGTACTTGTAGTTGTTGTAGTTGGATCAGGACATGGTCCTAATAAAGAACTTGTCATTGAAGGATCTCCAGTTGCAATATTTGAGTCTATCCAATTATTTGGAGATCCAGATATAGGAGTAGCTCCAGTACTATTTAGATAAGAGTATAAATTACCTGTATCAACTAATGATCCAAATTCCCATCTTGATTGAGATGGACTCCAGTATACAAATCCTATTCCCGGAATTGCATAAGTTGGTTTACCTGCATATCCAGGAAGTGTTGGTAGTACAGTTACACTATATAAATTTGGCAAAGGTGCAGAATAAGTAAAACATATTCTTGGATCAGCAGTAGTTGTACTTGTAGTTGTTGTAGGTTGAGTAATCCAAATATCTATAGGATCATTACACTGAGTTCCGACTGGAGTAAGAGTTATTATTCCAGCAGCACTATTTACTATTGCAGGAAACCCAGAAAGTAATTGTGATCCAGTAGCAGTTGCTGGAATAACTATTCCAACATTTGCAGTTATATTAAATGTAGCTCCCGTAAGTATTGGTGAAAGAGGGTTATTTAACTGTAAAAAAATCTGCATATTTGATTTTTATAATTTATTTAAATATTATAGACATGGTCCTACATTACAAATTGCAGCACCTGCTTGAGCTATACAATCATTTTGTGTAGGGAAAGGCCCAATTTGATTAGCATTACCATCTACATAATACCAACACTGTTGAGTGGGACAAGGACCAACTAGTATAGCAGAACTATTACTTGATGTTACATTATTATTATTATTCGAATGAGTTAAACTATTACTTTGACAAATACATTGTGTAAATGTACCTGGGTCAGAAATTTGAGCTGTTTGAGAATTACCATTACAATCTACATAAGTCCAATTTACTATTCCGTTTAATGCTGAATTAGCATTTCCTGTAGCATTAGCAAGATCTGCTGCACTAATTGTTATAGTATATTCTGTACAACCTCCTCCACCTGGACAATTTACTGTAGTAGTACTAGTAGTTGATGAACTACTTGTTGATGTACTACTTGTTGAAGTGGAACTACTTGTTGAAGTGGAACTACTAGTTGATGTGCTAGACGAAGTACTAGTTGTACTACTAGTAGTTGGTTGTACAGTTGTAGTTGTAGAAGTACTTGTACTACTGGTAGTAGTTGTAGTTGTTGGCGGAATAACTGTAGCACTTCCTCCACTACTTAAACAAGGATCCTGAGTAGTAGTAGGAACAGCAAAAGTAATTACACAAGTAGAATTCGAGGATGATGTGATAACTACAGATGTTGTATTACTAGGAACAGTTATAGGGATACCTGCAAAAGCTTGAGCAAGAGTTATAGTTGACGGAGTAACAACACCTGCTGGTATAGTAGTTAGATTAAGATTTGGACCAAATCCTGGACCTAATGGACTATTTAATTGTAAGAAGAATTGCATTTTATACTAAATTATTTAAATATTATGGGTTCGGTAGTATTCCTCCACTACTTGAACCAGTACAATTAGTACAATTATCATTATAGAAAGGGTTACCAGGTTGTATAATCTCAGCACTTAATGAACCAAATGTACAAATAGATGGCGGTCCACTGACTGTTGTTGATACAGTAGGTACTGATGACGAACAAATATAGGATGGACTATTAGACTGAGTATTGTTTACAGCAATAGTTTGGTTATTTCCTACACAATCAATATAACTTACTTGCCCAGAACATCCTAGAGGGAATGAAAGAGCATAGCAATTACAAATAGTAAAATTACCTGGAGGTCTTTGTGTACATGTTTGTCCTGATGGCGTAGAACTTGGAGCTTGTCCTGAAGAATTTGGTTCATCATATAATGGTATTCCACATATACAATATGAACCTGAAGCTGTAGCAAAAGCAGTTGGACCACCTGCACATGGTGTATATGCAATTAATGCACCAGCAGGAATATCAAAGTTCCATCTTAGACACGGAGTATTATTTAAACATGGACCACCTGAAGGAACTTGTGTACTACTTGTAGTTGTTGAAGATGATGTTGTTGTACTACTTGTTGTTGTAGGTGCAG
>Ga0315904_10008980_pt1 | contig 13131 bp, 11 predicted proteins | sample LakEriMetagenome_6_FD_203529 | JGI IMG/M metagenome (GOLD analysis project Ga0315904, IMG submission 203529) | Freshwater fungal communities from buoy surface, Lake Erie, Ohio, United States - Buoy 12 MA120 | ecosystem: Environmental > Aquatic > Freshwater > Lake | place: USA: Lake Erie, Ohio... | reverse complement strand
CGCGCCGGCCCTGCGGAAGGCCGTCGAGCGGGTCGGGGGGGAGAACGTGTTCTTCATGGTGCTCGAGGAGAACCGGCCGATCCTCGACATGCTGGAGATCGTACGGCCGGAGAACGTGATCTCGATCCCCAAGGGGGGCCTGCTCACGACGCTCGGTGGCCTGGTCGCGGCGATCGCCCGAGTCCGCCGGGAGCGGATCGACGCGGTGCTCGACTTCGAGCTCTTCGCCCGCTCGTCGGCGGTGCTCGCCTACCTGACGGGCGCCGCGCGGCGGGTCGGCTACCACGCCTACAACGGCGACGGCCCGTGGCGGGGCGACCTGCTCACGCACCGCCTCGTCTACAGCCCGCAGGTGCACACGCTGCGGGCCATGCTCGTGCAGACCGCGGCCCTGTGGCTCGACCCGGCGGGCCTGCCGGCGCTCGGCATCGACGTCTCCTCGTTCGACGAGTCGATCCCCCGGTTCCGGCCCGCGGAGGCGGAGGCCCAGGAGGTGCGGCAGACGCTGTGCGGGCTCTTCGGCGGCCGCGAGCCACAGCGGCTCGTCCTCCTCAACGCCAACGCCAGCGACCTGATCCCGCTGCGGAAGTGGGAGGGCGAGCGGTACGTCGACCTCGCCCGCCGGCTGCTCGACGCAGACCCGCGGCTGACGATCGCCTTCACCGGTGCGCCATCCGAGGCCCCGCCGATCGACGCCATGGTGCGGCAGGTGGCCGACCCGCGCTGCGTGTCGATGGCGGGCAAGACGACGATGCGGCAGCTGCTCGTGCTTTACACCCTCGCCGACGTGCTCGTCACCAACGACAGCGGACCGGCCCACTTCGCGGCCCTCACCGACATCGACATCGTCACGCTCTTCGGACCGGAGACACCGCGGCTGTGGGGCGTGCTCGGGCCGCGGAGCCACGTGATCTCACTCGGGCTGCCCTGCACGCCGTGCGTGAGCGCCTACAACAACCGGCTGTCTTCCTGCCGCAACAACCTGTGCATGCAGGGGATCACGGTGGAGCGGGTGTTCGACGTGGTCCGCGGTGTTCTGCAAGCGCGGGCGGCGGCATCAGGGACGTGAGGTCCGGATGCGGTCGACGATGTTCGTCGTCGAGGCGTCGGCCACGAAGACCGGCGTCACCACCCGGCCGCCGCGGGCCCGCACGAAGTCGCCGCCGACGACGTCCTGCCCGGCGTAGTCGCCTCCCTTCACGAGCACGTCCGGCTCCACCAGCCGGATCAGCTCCAGCGGCGTGTCTTCGGTGAACTCACAGGCGAGGCCGACGGACGACAGCCCGGCGAGAACCGCGAGCCGCTCGACGGCGGGCACGAACGGCCGCGGCGCACCCTTCAACCGCGTGACCGACGCATCGGAGTTCACGCCGACGACGAGCAGGTCGCACTCATGCGCCGCCGCCTCGAGCAGGGCCACGTGGCCGTGGTGGAGGATGTCGAAGCAGCCGTTGGTGAACCCGATCCGCTTGCCCTCCGCCCGGGCCTGACGCACGGCCGCCGCGAGTTCCGGCCGGCCCACCACCTTGCCCTGGGCATGGGGAGCCTGCCGCTGGATCGCCTCCTGCACTTCGCTCCAGGTGATCCGCGCCGTGCCGATCCGCGACACCTGCAGGCCGGCGGCGACGTTCGCCAGGAAGCAGGCCTCGCGGAGCGGCATGCCCCGTCCCAGCCCCACGGCGAGCGTCGCCACGGCCGAATCGCCGGCCCCGGTGACGTCGAACACCTGCTTCGCCTGCGTGGGAATCACGGCCGAGTCCCGCGGCGTGACCACGACCATGCCTTGTTCGCCGAGCGTGACGACCGCCGACTCGATGGCAAACCGCGCGCAGAACTGCCGGGCGGCCTGCAACGCATCGTCCGGTCCGCGGATGGCGAACCCGGCCACCGCCGTCGCCTCGGCCCGGTTCGGCGTGATCACCGTCGCGCCTGCGTACTTCGAGAAATCGAGGCCCTTGGGATCGACCACCACCGGAATGCCGCGGCCGCGGGCCGCCTCGATCACCGCGCGGCAGACGGCCGGTGAGCAGGTGCCCTTGGCGTAGTCCGAAATCACGGCCACGTCGGCCGCGGCCGCGAGCCGCGTGGCCCGGGCGACGAGTTCCGCGCGGACGCCCGCGTCGTCGAGCACCGCCTCTTCGTCGAAGCGAGCGATCTGGTTGTGCCCGGCGAGCAGCCGCGTCTTCACCGTCGTGGCCGCGGCGGACGTGGCGATCAGTTCATCGCAGACGACGCCGTCGGCCTCGAGCGTCTGTCGCAGCCGGCCGCCGGGCTCGTCGGTGCCGAGCGGGGCGAGCAGCGTCGTGCTGCCCCCCATGGCCGCGACGTTCACGGCCACGTTGCCCGCACCGCCCGGGCGGTCGAACGTCTGCCGCACGAGGAGGATCGGCACCGGCGCCTCCGGCGAGATGCGATCGACGGTGCCGGTGAAATACCGGTCGAGCATCAGGTCGCCGACGACGAGGATCCGCGGCGCAGCCCGCTGGTCGGCGGGCGGCGCGGCGGCGCGGCCGGCGGGGGGCATGTCTGGGGTGCGGGCGGCGGGCATCGCGAGAGGTTCCCTCGCTTTGAGTATGCCTCCGGTTTGCCGCCCCGTCAGGGGTGCCTTTCCCGGCGGGCTTCGCGTGTAGATTTGGGCGTATGTCCAGCCGCCTCCCCCCGCCCCGGGCCGTGTTCCTCGACCGCGACGGCACGCTCATCGAGAACCGTCACTATCTCGTGTCCGCCGACGGCGTGGCCCTGCTGCCCGGCGTCCGCGAGGCGGTGTCCCGGCTCCGTGCCGCGGGCGCCCGGCTGTTCCTGTTCACGAACCAGTCGGGGGTCGGCCGCGGCTACTTCACGCTCGCCGACGTGGAGGCTCAGAATCGTCGGCTCGTCGACCTGCTCGGGATCGGCCCGGACGTGTTCACCGGCATCTGCGTCGCACCCGAGCGGCCCGACGAGCCATCGATCTACCGCAAACCGTCGCCGCAGTTCATCCACGAGATGCTTGCCGCCCACGCACTGGCCGCCGACACCGCGTGGATGGTGGGCGACTCACCGGCCGACTGGGAGGCAGGCCTCGCCGCCGGCATTCGGGCGGCCGCGATCGTGGCCGACCCCGCCGCGGACCCGCACCGCGAGCGTCGCGACACCGTCGGCGTGGCGGCCTACGCGAGCCTGCTCGAGTGGATGGAGACGGCGTTCATCACTGCAGGATGATGCAGGCCAGGTCGCCCGTCGCGTTGCGGATCGGCGGCTTCGTGTAGCCAAGTTCGAGGAGGGCCTCCTCGATGCCCTTGCCACGGTCGGGAAACCCGTTGCGGTTGACGTAGAGCGCCGAGAAGCCGAGCCGCTTCAGTTCATCGATGGCCACCTTCGCGTTGGCCTGGTTCACGCGGATCATTCCCGCCTGCTGGTCGAGCCTCGCGCCTTCGAAGAACTTCGCCTGCACGGCCGGCTGCCACTTCTCGCGTTCGCGGCCCTTGTGGGAGCCGAATGAGAACCGCAGCTGCCGGCTGAAGAGGTAGGGACGAAAATGGTCGTAGGGCGGCACGCCTGGAATCGGCGCCTCGGGGAACTCCATGACGGGCAGCTGGAAGACCATCGCTCCCGCCGGCAGCGCCGCCTCCATCTTCTCGGTGAACTCACGGTCGGCGGCCACCTGCCGCTCGATCGTGGCCCGCACTTCGGCGGTCGGCGCCGCCGGCACCTGATCCCAGAAGATCAGGAGGCAGGCGGCGACCGCGCCGGCCAGCCACCGCCAATCAGTCGTTGCATTGGGCCGCGTCCGCTCCGCCTCGGCCTGCATGGCCGACACCCGCTGCACGGCCCAGAGGAGCGTGATCGCGAGGATCACGATGCTGTAGCGACAGCCGCCGCGAAACATCGTGAACCCCGTCGTCGCCGCGATGACGGCGTTCAGGCCGCCGGTCGTGAACATGAGCACGATCCACAGCACCCACCAGGCCTCCATCGGCACGTCCTTCTCCCGGCCGGTGGCGAGGCAGACGGTCGCGGTGCCTGCGAGCCAGATCAGGCAGGCGATCCCGACGAGCCCCTGGTAGGAGGCCCCGTCCTCGTCGAGCAGTGGCGCCGACTGGCGGTGGCCCTTGGAAAACTCCGCCAGCGTGTCGGAGCGGTGGGTCACTGGCGGGATGAAGAGATCCTTGATCTTGAGACCGTAGATCTCGAGCCACTTGTATTCGCGGACGAGCGCCCCATCGTTCGGCCCGTGGACGGACTTGTAGGTCCAGGTGTCGAGATTGCTCACGGCGAAGCCGATGGCTGCCGCCCCGATCACGGCGAGGGCGGAGAACAAGGCCGGCCGGGCCTTCGTGCGGAGATACCGGATCGTGGCCGTGACCAGCGTGAGCTGGCAGAGGATGTTGGTGTAATAGACGTTGAGCAGGCCCGTCAGGAGCCCGATGCCGGTCGCCTCCTTGAACCGTCGCGACCAGGGCTCGATGCCCGGGTCGGTGGCGACCCACCGCCAGACGAGCGTGAAGAGCGGCACGTGCCAGGCCCACTGCACCCCGGAGTGGTGCGGCGACTGGGCGAACATGAAGGGCGAGAGGCCGTAGGCGAGGCCGCCGACGCACGACCAGAGCTGCGACGTGCCGTTCGCGCGGGCGACGCCGTAGAATGTGGCTGCGGCCAAAAGGTGGCCGAGGAGCAGCGCGGCGTTGAGTCCGCCGAACACGCCGAATACCTTGGCGAGGATCAGGAGGGCGAGACCGTGGAGCTCATCGAGGCTCGGCCAGTCGTTCCAGTTGGCGGTGAACGGGGCGTTGAGCCGGGAAATACTTTTCCAGAAGAAGGGGTGGGCGTCGCCCTCGTTATTGGCCTCCAGTGCGGCATACGCCAGTATGACGTCCCCCCTACTCGGGTCTTCGGTATACGAAACGCAGCGGGCAAGATCGCTGAATGAGCCCGTGGCCGTCACTGCACACCATGCGATCGCGACCATCGAGAGCAAGCCTGCGAGCCAAGCCGCCTGGCCAAGCGTGCCGAATCGCAGCAAGTCCGTTCTCGAGTGGCCATCGGGTGCCAAACGGTTAAGCTCCGGCTTTTTCGAATGACGTTGTTTTGTTTCCATGGAACACGACCCCAAGTCGCGCGCAATAGAAGCCCGAGTTATCGTGGCTTGTACCCGTAAGCCACCATATTTCCGGCCGGGATGGCCACAGGCAGATGGCCAAGTCGCAGCCGTCTGATTGCGTCCACAAGTATTTTCTTCACAGCCACAGGAATCGGCACAAGTTTCAGCCAGTAGTGCAGCGGGTAAGAGTTGCAAATGCTGCGAACAGTGGCATTCTCAAACCCGCAACTGCGAAGCATGTGCGACATGGATTGGGGAGAAAACAACTGCATGTGCTCGATGTCAATGATTGGAGAGCGCATGCCCATCAGGCGGTTCGCAACGCCGCGATAATTGTGGTCGACGAAAAGCACACCGCCCCCCGGCTTCAGCAGCCGAAAGGCGCTGCGGCAGAATACAGTCGGATCGGGAAGATGCTCGAGCGTCTGAAAGCATGTCAGGAGACTAAGGCTCTCGGGAGCAAAGTTCTCCTCGCGGAAGACGGCATGTCGAATCCAGGGACGGACTTCGGGTGAAGCCGCTTGAATTGGGGCTGCGGACGGCTCCACGCCGATCACTTCTCGAAAACCCGCCTTCGCCAATTCGCCGAGAAATGCACCATCGCCGGCCCCGACATCGACAACGGCATCACGATCCGGCAGCCACTCCACAACCCGGCCGAGAAGCTTTCCGTATGTTTTTGCTGCGCAAGCCGCTTCTTCGTGGCTATCGAAAGCAGCATCTTCGTAGGCGAGGGCAAGCGTGTGCGCCTCTGGAGTGGGGCTCGCGTAGAGCAGATCACAGGCCGGGCATTGAATGAGCCTGTAGTGCATGTACTCGGGCATTTTGCGGGACGCAAATGCATACTCGTTCAATTGTGCCAGGTCATAATTCGCTGGTGCGAAAACACGCGACTGATCGCTGCTGCCACACACTGGGCAGTCACGGGCCACTAATCGCCCGAGCGTCAAGGTGTCGGCATTCGATGTCATCCCGGGTCTCCCGGGGCTGCCTGGCCTTCGGATGCAGGCCGCAAATCCCCGTCCCGGATGATGCTCCTGCGAATGAATCGCGGACGCCGCTTCACCTCTTCGAAGATTTTTGCGATGTATTCCCCGACCAAGCCCACCGCAAACAGATTGATCGCCCCAAAAAAGAGGATCAGTAAGAGCAAGGTCGTGAGGCCGCCCGGTGTTGCCTGCGGAAACAACAGCCGGTAGGTAACTTGAAAAGCCCCGAGCAAAACGCTGAGGAATAGAAGGACGCCCCCGAGGACGCTAAGCACGTTCAGGGGCACGTTGCTGAAAGACAGGATGCCCTTCTTGGCCCATCCCAGGTTGCGGATGAAACTGTTCGTTGTGCGCCCAAACATTCGTTCCGGACGCACGTAGTCGACCCCGGTTTGCTTGAATCCCGCAAAGGCCCGGATGCCCCGCAGAAACAGGTCACGCTCCGGAAATGTCAGCATGGCCTGCACGACCCGCTTGTCCATCAGCGAGAAGTCGCCGGCGTCGTGCGGTATACGCACGTACGAGAACCAATCGAAAACGCGGTAGAAGGCCTTGTAGGCGAATTGCATGAAGAGCGTCGCTTCTCGCTTGACGCGTCTTCCATACACGACGTCAAAGCCCTCGCGCCACTTCGCAACAAACTGTTCGATCAGTTCCGGCGGGTCCTGAAGATCTCCATCGAGGAGCACGCACGCATTTTTCGAAGACAATTCCATGCCGCTCCGGAAAGCAGCCTGCGAGCCGAAGTTGCGCGAGTGCGAGATGCCGATGACGCGGCGGTCATTTCGACTGATAGTCCGAATCACGTCTTCAGTATCATCCGGACTGCAGTCGTTCACGAGAATGATCTCGTAATCGATATTCAGTTTCGTGAAGACGGATGTCAGCCGTTGGTACATGATCGGTATCGCCTGATTGTCCTTGTAGCAGGCGATCACTGCGCTCACGCTGTGCTTCGTATCCAAGCCGTATTTCTTCGAAGACCGCTGGTAGGCGGCCTTGTCCGGCAGGGTGCGATACCAGTCTGCCGTCAATCGCAGCCCCTCCCGCAACCCCGTGCGGGGTTGCCAGTGAATTCTCTCCCGGGCCTTGTCGATGCGGGCATACCAGTCGCTGACATCCCAGTGCCGCTCCGGCATCGAAAAAGTCGGTGCCTGCTGGATGCCAAACACCTCCCTGGCCACGCTGGCCAATTCCCCGATCGTGGTCTTGCAGCCGGTGCCGATGTTGAAGGATTCGCCGTAGTCTTCTTCTCGCAGGTTCAGTGCCGTATCGATAAATGCTTCACAGGCGTCGTCGGTGTAGATGAAATCACGCGAGATCTCGGGGCGGACGAACTCGGGATATCCCCCGTCGATTCCCCGCGCCACGACAGCGGGAATAAGCCGCGACGAATCCTCCAGCGGCCCGTAGACCGAATACAGCCGGAGGTTTGCGCACGGCAATTTCTTCTTCTTTCCGTAGAAGTAAATCAAACTCGCGGCCGCCACTTTTGAAACCGCGTAGTCGCTGTTGGGCGCCATGGCCGCCGTTTCCGGAGGGGCGGCGGCGTTGTCCCCGTATTCGGACGAACTTCCCGAATGGACATAGCACTGGATGGATCGCTGGAGTAAACGCGGAAGCAGTCGTGTCGCGAAATTGAAATTCGTTTGATAGACGAGCTGGCTTTCTTCCTCGAATGAATAGGCGCCGTAAGCGATGCAGTCAAAGATCGTTCGTGGCTTGATCTCGTTGAGCAGTCGGTCGAGATTGTGATCGACGAGGAGATCGACCGCCCGCACCTGTTGCGAGGGCAATCCCCCTAAACGCCAGGCTGGTAGACGGCTGGCCGTGGCGACGACGTCTTCACGGCAGTTCGCAATCAGCCGCATCAGGTTTGCGCCGACAAACCCGCTGCCACCGAGAACCAGGATCGGCCCTTGAAGCTTGCGGATTTTGTCCTGCAGATTCCCGATGCCAGTTCTGTTTTCCATGCGCGTTGGCTCAGGGTGATGCCGGCAGGCCGAGTGCCGCCAAGACGCTGGCCGCGTCAATGCCGCACTCGTGCCGGTGAAAACGCTGGGACCCGTATCGGCCCGAAGGATAACCCGTGGCGCATCGATGCGAAAACCTGCCAGGTACGGCCCCCAGAAGCAACAGTTTCCGGGCCAGTTGTTCACCGACCCCGCCATTCGCGACATGCTCTTCGACCACCATCAGATGGGTTGATCGCCGCATGTCGGCCAAAAAGGCATCCGGAATGGCGTCGACAGGCAATTCACTCACGAGCCAGAGGGATGGACGGACGGCAGCCGGCAGTTGCTGAATGGCCGTTATGAGCCCGCCAATCAATGGCCCGCACACGAGAATCGTGGCCCCCGAGCCGTGCACTATCTGCCGCCAAGCGGCATACGGCGGCGGGACGTAATCCTTGGGGGCCTCGTCCAGCCCAAGCCTCAAATAGGCTGGATGACGGATTTCCATCAATCTGGAAACGACCGCATGGACGTCAGAATCGAACGCGGGAATGTAGGCATGCAACGAGTTCAGTGTCAGGAGCGCACCATAATCCTCGAGGGCATGGTGGGTTGCTCCCATGACACCGTAACCATATCCGCCGCCATTCCCGACCATGACGACCGGGAGTGCGTGCAGGCAGACATCGTTGCGAATTTGTTCGAACGGGCGGGCGTAGGTAAACGGAGCGATGCTATATGTCCAAGCGCGCAGGGAGCATCGAGCCAAGCCCGCGGCGACGCCCACCATGTTTTGCTCCGCGACGCCCGCATTGATGAACCGCGAACCCAGAGCGTCGCGGAGCGGTTCGAGGGCCATGAACCCGAGATCGCCGGTCAGAAAGACCAAGTCTGGCCGCCCCGCCTCAGCAACCATAGCCGCACAAAAAGCCTTACGCATGGATTACATCACGATCTGTTATTGCTCATTTTGAATTGATTTTTCGCTGCCAGCTTGCTTGATCTTCCATATTCGCACCGAGGCCATTCCCTGGTCGTTATTCCAGGCTGACTCAAGGCAGAGGGGAATGCCGGCCACGAAACAACGGGGGGAATATCCAAGATACTCGACAAGGTGCGTCGCTTTTGTTCGCCGCAATCGATCGGTGAACTCGTCTGGATCCGATGTGCGCCACAAATCGATTACCTCACGAACCCTTTCTACGTCCTGCGGCGCGTGGGCGTACTCGATGTAGGTCGCCCGTCCACCGATCGATCCGCAAATGGCGAAGTTTTGCACCTCTAACCACACGCGTTGCTGGGCCTCTTGGCTATCGGGTTCGAGTCCGGGCTGCGGGCGGAGCGGCATGAGCACTACGGCTTCATTCGGCGTCTTTTCCCGGACAAATCGTAGCGCTTCCCATTCACTGCCGGTCAGCGTAAAGCCCATGTCGCCGCAAAGCTTCTCAAGACTCGACGGCCCGCGGACTGATTGGTAGGCCATCGCCACCAACAGAAGCCCGGACGCAATCTTCAACGAGGTTCGCTTGTTCCAATTCATCCGTGCGCAGACATGCTGATGTGCCAGCCAAAGCGTCAGCGGCAGCAACGGAAACAAGTACCAGCAAATGTGGAGGAGCATCTGGCCGGCCAAGCTGTATGACTCACCCTTGAAGTTCAACACCATAGATCCAAGGATGGAAAAACCCACCATCCAGATGACAAGGGTGTTGAGCAGCGGAGATCTTTTCCAGCATGAAGGTTTTGCGATGTACAACGTTGCCGCAGTCGCAAGCGGAAGTCCGACGACTTGGAACAAAACGAATCCGCAAATACATGTCACATGCCATGCCCACATGGCAGTGTCCTGCGAAAAGATTCGGCAGAACAACTGAAACAAGGAACGAGCTCCAGGCCAGCACAGCCACCACCATTGAAATGCCGGATTTGGTTGTGCCTCGGTTCCCGGCCACGTGAGGTTGTTGTACCCGAGGCTGAATTGGGCCGTCCCCACCTGATAGATCGGCTGCCGCATCTCAAACAGCAGGGCTACGGAGATGACAACGGGCAAGCCTACCCCAACGAGCAACCTCCAGTCGCGAGCACGCCATGCTAGCCAAAGGCCCGCGAGCCCAAACCACGGCGCAAACGGAAGAAAGATGTGGGCTCTGAAACGGAGCAAGGCTCCGGTCATGAGCCCCAAGAGGGCTACAATCCGCCACATTTCAGTCGTCGGGCAAACAGCGACCAGCTGGCTGGCTAGATGTCCGCCTGCTCCCCGGCGCGTCAACTTGCTGCAAATGGCCAGCCCCAGCAGGATCCCGAAAAATACGACGAGTCCGCTGTACATCTGCGGAGTCGTCATCACGACTGGCTCCAGAAGGCTCGTTGCGTGCGGATAAAGTGAAAAATAAAAATAACCGAGCGGGTTATCGATTAACGGCGGGAATGGAATGGATAAAATGAAGAGAAGTGCGACCGCACAATAGCCCGCGTCATTCGAGCCAGCGACATTCCGTACCAGATAATGCAAGCTCAAGCAGATAAGCACGGTCATGACGACGAAACTCCACGTCGTTTGGACGTGCAGCAAGTCGCTGTGTCCCGCATACCTGGCTAGCAGCTCGGTACTTACATGCGGGAAGAGATGGTATGCCCGATCAGGAGTCCCAGCCTGTGTGGGCTGCTGCAAAGGCGGCACATGTCGCTGGAGTTCATAAGCGAGAGCCGTGTGGTAGGTCTGATCGTGATAGAGCCGGAAGTGCCTTGTTCCTTCGACGGGCGAAAAGTCGAATGCGACGCGGTATCGAACGCTTACCAGGAGCGTCGCGACAATGATCGCGGCGAGCCACCAATCGCACTTCCAGTCTCGCCAGTTCTCAAAACTCACGATCACCTGCCTTCGCCACGAACGGATCGTCGCAAGACTGGCGATTGCAGCGATTTGCAACCCGGGGAAAAGCCATCCTGCCCGGAACACGGCCAGGGCAAAGTAAAGGAGAGCTGTGGTGGCATAGCCAGCCGTAAGGGCGAGGGCCAGGCGTTCACCGCGATCCGGAACTGCCCGCTGAAGCCACATGAAAAAGATCGCCGCGAATGGCCCCCACAGCGCAGCGGCACCCGCCGCCATCTGGAGGGTTTCCACCTCGCCCCATTCGAACGTCGCGAGGCAAACAATTCCCAGCAACGTCACGGCTCTCGGGAGGATCAACTGCCATGGCATGCGGCTTTGATCTCCCGAACTCCCTGTTCGAACAACTCCTTTGTCAGCGGGAGGTAGTGCCACTCCATGCGGTTTGCCATGAACGACACACCGTTGCCCTTGACAGTGGATGCGATTACGGCTCGCGGACCGCTGGCCTTACGGCCAGCGGCCGCGGTGATCGCTTGAATGTCGTGGCCATCGATCTCATCGACTTCCCAGCCAAACTCGCGGAACTTTTGCGCCAACGAACCCAGATCAGCAACTTCCGCCGTGGTGCCGAATCCCTGCAGTCCATTTCGATCGACAATGAGCGTCAGATTGTCGAGAGTTTGCTGGCGGGCAAAGATCAGAGCCTCCCAGTTGGAACCTTCGTCCCACTCGCCATCGGACGTCAAGCAATAAACACGACTTAAATCTCCGCGGAGTTTGCGTGCCAGAGCCAAGCCGCAGCAAAGCGACGGTCCGTGACCGAGGCTTCCGGTGGCAAAAAGGATCTCTGGAAGCCCGGAGGCCGGCGGATGCGCCGATAGCAGCGTGTTGTCCTTGTGAAATGTTTTCAGGTCATCGTCGCTCAGTCGACCCACCGACCAAAGCGTGACGTAGAGAGCCCCGGCGGCATGGCCTTTCGACAATACAAATGCGTCATCTGGCTGGAGCACATTGTGGTAGAGGGCCAACAGTATGTCGATCGCCGACAGGTTGCCGCCAATATGCCCGACACCTGCATGGTAGTGCATTTGCAGGAGCCGAGCCTTTGCTCTGATTGCCTCTTGCACTGTGAGTGCGCCACAAATCATTTCCATGTTCCAATCAAGTCGGTGCGGGGGCCGGGGCGAAAACCTGTCGTGGAGCTCAAGCCTTGAAGGAGAGCCGTAAGCGAAACGCGCCGCGTGGCCTGCAATCTGCCCTGATTGACGAACTCGTGCACCAATTCCAGTGCCGAAAGCTTATCGACGCGTGAATGTTTGATCATGCTCCCCTTGTAGCCAAGACAGAGCACGAACCGGTTGAGGCCGTGGTGGCCAAAGAGCCGCATGATGTGCCAGAGGAGCGGCCGGCCGCCCACCTCGACCATCGGCTTGGGGCGATACTCCGTTTCTTCGCGCATGCGAGCGCCCTGCCCGCCGCACAGAATGATGATATCCATGAAAACCTCCACCGGCGGGGAATCGCAGGACATGAAGGCCGTGTTCCCCTTGGTGGTTCGAGAGTACCACGAAACCTTCGACCGCCGATCGCCGGGCCCGGCTGCGGCCGACTCGCGATCGGGCCGGGGGCAGACCGCTCCGCCGATTCCTTGAAAGTCCATAAATACGGAGATACGGTTTCCCGTATGAAGACCATCGTCGATCTGCCCGACGACTTGTTCATCGCGGCCAAGAAGCGGGCCGCGGAACTCCGCCAGCCACTCCGGGCCCTCATCGAGCGCGGGCTCCGTGCGGAGCTGGGGCGATCCGTGACCCGCCGCCCGGCAAAGCCTCGCACCATCCGCTGGGTGACCGTGGCCGGCGGCCTGCCGCCAGGGGTACACGTGTCCGATCGGGCCGCGATGCACGAGTGGCTGCGGCAGCAGCGATGATCGCGCTCGACACGAATCTGCTGATCTACGCCCATCGCTCGGCCGCGCCCGAGCACCGCGCCGCCACCAAGGCCGCCGACCGGCTCGGCTACGACTGCCGCTCACTGCAACTGCTCTGGTGACGGTTCGCGTCAGCCGACGGGATTCCACAATTTCTCGAAGCCCAGCCCTCTGAAGTCCTCGGCGTTTGCCGCAGGCGACCACACCGCAAGGAACCGCACGGTCACGGTGTCGTCACCTCGATGCCCGGTGGCGCCAGCCGTTCAAAGTCGGTCACGTTGTACGTGATGATCCGATCGCACCCAGCCCGTTCCGCACAGCGTACATGCAAGGCGTCGTAGATC
>Ga0315904_10008976_pt1 | contig 13134 bp, 11 predicted proteins | sample LakEriMetagenome_6_FD_203529 | JGI IMG/M metagenome (GOLD analysis project Ga0315904, IMG submission 203529) | Freshwater fungal communities from buoy surface, Lake Erie, Ohio, United States - Buoy 12 MA120 | ecosystem: Environmental > Aquatic > Freshwater > Lake | place: USA: Lake Erie, Ohio... | reverse complement strand
GGGTCATCTGGCCCCAGTACTCGGTTTCGATGATCACGGTCTGGAATTCCGGTCCGAGCGTGGCCAAGGCATCCATCACCAGGTGGTGGGTGCCGATGTGGGTGCCGTTCCAATCGGCGACGTGGGGGACGAAGATGGCAGCAGGGGCCTCCTGTTTCAGGATCTCCGCGATGCGCCGGACCATCGGGGCCCAGACGGCGGGTTCCTCGGCGCGGCACTTGGGGGTGACCTTCTCGAGGCCGTTCTCGATGGTCTGGATGAGGCCGAAGCCCATGTAGGCGCAGGCGGCCTGCAGTTCGGTCCAGCGCTCGGCCTGTCGGGCCCGGTTGCTGCCCTGGGTGACGGCGACGTTGCGGATGTTCCACCCGCATTCCCGGAGGAGGCGCAGGGCGAGCCCACCGATGATGCACTCGTCGTCGGGGTGGGGCGAAAAGATGAGGGCCGTGGGGGCTCCGGGACGTGGAGTGGCCACGGTGGTCGGCTCGAGTCCGCCCATCGGGTAGGAGCGGCCTTCGCGGAAGCTGCGGGCGTAGTCGCGGACGATCGAGGCGTAGGGATTCATGCGGGCGAGGGGATGGTAGTGGGGGAATGAGCGGAGAAAAGGATCGAGTCGTGATCCTTACCGTTGGTGTTGGTCCGCGGGAAGGGGCCTGCGCGCGCAGGGAGGCTCGGGAGAGGATCGGGATTTCGCGCTGCGCGCGAGGGGGTGGGGTGATCGCCTCCAGAGCTTGCTCCGGCCCCATCCCGCTGGTGCCCGGGGGGCGAAGCGGGATGGAGGGGTGTGGGGTGGGATCACGACTAAGGGGGGGAGAGCGGGTGGGGTGGTGGTCCGCGGGTGTCGATGCGGGATGGAGCTCAGGATGGGATCACGAGGGGGTGGACAAATGGCGTGGGATTGGTTTCATCGGAGGAACTCCCCGAGCCCCGCCTGTTGCCATGAAAACCCGGAACCGTCGTTCAGCCCGCGCAGCCTTCACGTTGATCGAACTGCTCGTGGTCATCGCCATCATCGCGATTCTGGCCGGCATGCTCCTGCCGGCCCTCGGAAAGGCCAAGGCCAAGGGCGAGACCATCGCCTGCATGAACAACCTGAAGCAGATCGCCCTGTTCATGCAGCTCTACACCGATGACAACCGGGATGTGTTCCCTGGCCATCGCAATGGCAACCTCACCGTGGCCGACGAGCTTCCCTCCCGAACGAACTGGTGGGGGACGGCGATGGTGGGGTACGCCAAGGGGCAGTCGAACTACTTCCGCTGCCATGCGCTCAAGGGTCAGCGGAAGGACGCCGGGATCAGTTGGTCGTGGAAGTTCGACTGCCACCTCGTGGGGTACGGCTACAATGCGTTCTTCCTGGGCGTCCATCCCTACGATTCCCACGAGGCGGCCGGGCTCTCGACCACCAAGTGGTTCAAGCGGACCGCCATCGTCAATCCCACTCAGAACCTCGTGGTGGGCGACACGATGCCCAAGCCCGACCTGACCTGGAGCAGCAGTCTGTGGTGGCCCAGTTCCGGCATGACTCCGGGACGCGGCAACACCTACGAGGGCATCGACGACAATCGCCACGGACGTCGCGGGAACGTGGTCTTCAATGATGGGCATGCCGAGACCCGTCGCAGCGCGAACATCAATCCGCCGGACGACCCCATCAAGGGCGGGGCCAACCAGTACCGCAATGCGCTCTACTGGGATCCGCTGCAACGCAAGGGGACGGCCGAATAGTCGGAGGCGGGCTCCGGGCACGGGGTGACTGTGTCCGATGCTCGGATCCGCAGCGGTGTTCCGGTGGCTCTCGGTATTGGCTTCAAAGCCGGGGAACCGTGGGCCAGCCTTTGCCGGTGAGCGCCCATTCCAACGAGTCGGCCCGTCTTCGTCATGCCCGGTTGGCGGAGGAGATCCTGGCCCACGATCGGGCCTACTACGTCCTGTCGGCACCCACCATCACGGACCTCGAGTACGATCGTCTGTACCGGGAACTCCAGCAGTTGGAGGCGGCCCACCCGGAGTTGATCAGCCCGGAGTCGCCCACGCAGCGGGTCGGCGGCGCCCCGTCGGAAGGTTTCGCCCGTGTGGAGCACCAGCGGCCGATGCTGTCGCTCGAGAAGGTCGAGGCGTCGGAATCGCCCACGTCGGCGGAGGAGCCGGATCGCGAGCGGCGGGTGCGACTTCAGGACGAGAACACCTTGGCGGCCTTGCGGGCCTGGCACGGGCAGATCTGCAAGGTCCTGGGACGCGAAAGCGTGCCGCTCATCATGGAACCCAAGGTGGATGGCGTGTCGTTGAGCGTCCATTACCGGCACGGGAAACTCTCCCTCGGGGTGACGCGGGGCGATGGCCGGTTCGGTGACGACATCACGGCCAACCTGCGCACGATCCGGGCCATCCCATTGCAATTGGCGACGGAGCAGCCACCGGAGTGGGTGGAGATCCGCGGCGAGGCCTACATGACGCTGGAGGAGTTCGGTGCCATGAACGCCGCGCTGGTCGCCGCCGGCGACAAGGCCGCGCCGAATCCCCGCAACGCCACCTCCGGGTCGCTCAAGCTCCTCGATCCGCGGATCGTCGCCCGTCGGCCCATCCGTGCGGTGTTCTATGCGGTGGGCGTCTGCGAGGGCATCCGCTTCGAGAGCCATTCCCAGATGCTCCGCCAGTTCGCGGCCTGGGGGTTGCCGGTGCAGGGGCGTTGGTGGGCCTGCGGGGGCATCGAGGCGTTGCTCGAGGCCTATCGCTCCGATGTCGTGGCCGGGTACGACGAGAACCAAGACCTGCGGCGCCAGTTGCCCTATGAGATCGACGGCGTGGTCATCAAGGTGGACCGCTTCGACGACGCCGCCCGAATCCCGGACAAACGGCGTTCGCCAGGGTACGCCATCGTCCACAAGCCGGTGCCTTGGATCACGCCGGCCCAGACCCTGTTGCGCGCGATCACCGTCCAAGTCGGACGGACCGGTGTGCTGACGCCCGTGGCCGAGCTCGAGCCGGTGTTCGTCCAAGGATCGACCGTGGCCCGCGCCACGCTGCACAACGAGGACGAGATCCGCCGGAAGGACATCCGCATCGGTGACACGGTGGTCATCCGCAAGGCGGGCATGGTCATCCCCGAAGTGGCCGAGGTGCTCACGACCCTGAGGCCCCCGGGCGCCGAGGTGTTCGACCTCGTTCGCCATGTGGGTGGAACATGCCCGGCCTGTGGGGGCCCCATCGCCAAGGAAAAGGTCTCGGACGGAGATCAGGACGAGGTGGCCTGGCGCTGCCAGAACGTGGCCGGTTGCCCGGCTCAGTTGACCCGGCGGGTCGAATACTTCGCCCAACGCAAGGCCCTGGATATCGAGTCGCTGGGCGGGATCGTCGCCGAGAAGTTGGTGGAGCGGGGCTGGGTCCGCGATCCGCTCGACCTGTTCGACCTCTCCGCGGAGCGATTGGCCACGTTGAACCTGGGGACCGATGACGAGCCACGGGTGTTCGGCACCAAGAATGCATCGAAGGTCGTGGCTGCCCTGGATCGGGCCCGCAGCGCTCCGCTGCACCGGTGGCTTCATGCGCTGGGGGTGCCGTCGGTGGGCGAAACCATGGCCTACGAGATCGCACGGATGCATGAGGACCTCGATCATGTGGCCCGGTCCGAGACCCTGGCGGGCATCGTCCGGCTGGGACACCTGTACGATCAATTGTCGGAGGCCTCGCCGTCGTTGGTGGCCCCCGATTCGCCGGAGCGCGACCGCCGTCGCGACGAGTACGAGCGACTCAAGGGCGAGATCCGGGATCTGGGGGATCGACTGGCGGAGCTGGGGGCCGCCGAGGCCAATGCCCGCTGGACCCAGTTGCGTCAAAAAGGCAGCTCGGCCGTGCCCGAATACGTGACGCGGATCGAGTATGGGGCTGCGGGGGCTCTGAAGGCCTACCTGGAATCCGAGACCGGGCGGCGCACGCTCCTACGCCTGAGCCAGTTGGGCATCCAGCCCAAGACCGAACGGGCCGCCGGTGGCTCTGGATCGATCGCCGGCAAGACCTGGGTGCTGACCGGAACCCTGCCGACACTGGGTCGGGACGAGGCCTCGGCGCTGATTCGCCAGGCCGGTGGCAAGGTCGCCTCTTCGGTCAGCCGGAACACCGATTACCTGCTGGCCGGCGACAGCGCCGGTTCCAAGTTGGACAAGGCCCGGGAATTGGGCGTCGCCATCCTCGACGAAGCCGCCTTCCTCAAGCTCGTGCGGGGTGGTTGAGTGCCCTTCATCGGCCTCTTCGAGGCGGCGGCGGCGGTCAACCGTGGCGCCAGCAACCGGGCCGTCCGCGAGAACACCTCGGGTGGCACGCCGAGCGCCTGTTTCAGGGCGATGTCCCGATCCCAGGCGTTGGTCAACCCAGCGATGCGGTGCATCTGCGCGGGCGTCAGGCGATGGGCGAAGAGCCACGGGGAGACGAGCGCCGTGTTGATCAGCGGGAAGTCCGAGCCATAGCACAGGCGTCCGTCGAACTCCGGCCGGGTCAGCGCCTCACCGAGGTAGCCGGGCTTGTTGGCCTGGGTCAGCGACGAGATCTCGGAGTGGAGGTTGGGGTACTCGGCCATCATGCGGGCGAGACGATCGGTGTGGCGTTCGCCGTCGACGGTGCCGGTCGAGGCGATATGGGCCGCGATCACCGTGACCCCGAGCCGCAGTGGCAACCGCAATCGCTCCGGGTCGCACAGGTCGTCCTGGGCGTGGGTGAACGAGCGCTCCTGACCGGTGTGGGTGAGCAACGGGAGGCGATGATGCTTGAGGCGCTCGTAGAAGGGGATCAGGCGCTCGTCGGCCGGATCGATGTGCATCACGCTGGGGATCCATTTCACCAGGACCGCGCCCTGCGCCGCGCAGGCGTCGAGGCGTTCGATGGCGTCATGCCGATGGGGATTGACCGAAGCTCCGAAGAGGAGGTTCGGATATCGGGTCAACTCCTGGGCCAGAAACTCGTTGGGGACATGGACCTCGGTGGCGGCGGGATCCAACCGCCCCTGATCATCCACCGCCCCATCCAGGGCCAACACGACGGCCTGGTCGACCGAGGCGCTGCCGTCGACCTGTGCGGCGATCCTCTCCAACAACCACGCATCCCCGTTGGTCCGGAGGCTTTCACGGGTGGCGCCGAAGGCCTTGAGGTACACGTTGAATTTCCAACTGTTCTCGAGGTCCTTGGAGAGTCGGCACCCGCTGTCACCCGCGCCGATCCCGGCCGTGTGGACGTGGAGATCGATCAGGGGAGGCGGCGGCAACGCCGCGGTCGGGCGGTAGGGGCGGGGAGCGGTCAGGGCGCAGGAAATGCCGAGAGCGGACCCGGCCAATACCGCGAAGACGATCAGCGCTTTGAGCGCCCAAAACCGTCGGCGGGCGGTTCTGCAGGGAGTCGAGTTCATCCGGGGCACAGCCTGAGCGAGACCGCCCACACCCTGTGAATCGATAGTTTCAAAGTCATCATCGACTCCTCCGATGGAGCCGGAGCGGTGGTTGGAGCGGTGGACGCGGTTGCCACGAGCCGCTTGGGCTATTCCTTGGGTCTTCTCCCATAGCCCCAGATCAGCCAGGCGCCGACGCCGATCATCAACCCCAACCACCAGAGGTAACGCAATTCGCGGGCGGCCATCTCGGCGAACGCGGTGGCGCGTGGGAAGATCCAGATCAGCAACAACCCCAAGGCCGCCAAGAACAGGGCTTGGAGGGTGGCACGGCGTCGGGAGGTCATGGCGCGGGAGCGGTTTCGGTCGGGCTGAGCGGCAGCAGGAGACCCGCGGCGTTGTGTTCGGATGGAGGCGGGATGACCATCGGTGATCGCCCGTTCCAGCGTTCGACGATCTTCCAGCGCAGGAACGACGGGCTTTGTCGGAGGGCCTCGCCGCGGACGCGGATGGCCTCGGCCTCGCCCTTGGCGCTGATCACCGCCGTCTCGGATTCGGTCTGCGTCTGGATCTGTGTGAAGCGGGCTTGGTTGGCCTGCTGCTCGGCCACCATTTTCGCCTCGATGGCTTTCTCCAATTCGGGAGAGAGGTCGATGTCGCGCAGGACGATGTCGTCGACCACCAGCAACGAGCCGATCTTCTGGTTGGCGAGGGTCATGGACTTCTTCTTGATCTCCTCCCGGTTCTTGACGATCTGCTCGGCCGACATGAGCGCGGTGACCTCCTTGATGGCTTCCTGCACGCGGGGCGCGATCAGGCTGTCGAACGGATCGCCGGCGAACTCGCGGTAGATCGGCACGACCGACGTTTCGGGAATGCGGAAGAGCACCCGGAGGTCGACCTTCACCTGCTGCAGATCCGAGGAGAAACAATCGGCCGTCAAGGCTCGGGTGCGTTGGCGCACATTGACCCGCACGATGCTGGTGATGAACGGGGTCTTGAATCCGAAGCCCTCGGGCAGGAATCCCTCCTGAGTCTTGCCGAGGGTGACCTTGAGACCGCGGGTGCCGGGTTCGATGACATACGAGGCCGAGTTCAGGACCAGCAAGGCCAGGAATAACGCCATCGAGGCGATGATCAGACGGGAGGCGGTTGATGGATTCATGGCGTCAGCGCTTGATGGACCGGGGAGTCGGGGATGAGGTCTGGACCGGTGTGGCTGTGCGGGCTCCGGTGGGCTCGGTCTTCTGGCCCTTGAGACGTTCCAGGTCCTGGAGGTTCAACAGGATCTGATCCTTGCCGCCGATGACCAGCGGAGCGATGCCATCCCATCGGTCCACGATCTGGAGGTCCACGAAGGCGGGATTCTTCTTCAGCGCCTCGCCCCGGATCAGGATCGATTCGGCCTCGCCCTTGGCTCGGATCACGGCCGTGTCGGCCTCGATCTGAACCCGTTGTTGGAGGTACTTGGATTTCGACGCTTCCTGTTCCTGGACCATCTTGGCTTCGATGGCGTGCTCCAGTTCGCGGGTGAGGGCGATGTTCTGGATGACGATGTCTTCGAGGACCACGAGCGAGCCGATCTTGCGGCGGGCGATCTCCAGCGAGCGGGTCTTGATCTGCTCACGGTTCTTCACGATGAGTTCCGCACTCTGCATCGCTGCCACCTCCTTCAACGCCTCCTGCACCCGTGGGGCGACCAGGCTTTCGAACGGATTCCCGTCGTAGTCCTGGAACAGCTTCACCACCGAAGCCTCGGGAATCCGATAGAGCAATCGCAGGTCCACCCGGATCTGTTGAAGGTCCGACGAGTAGCATTCGGCCAATTCCTCGGCGGTCTGCTGACGGACGGACACCGGGATGATCTCGGTGACGAAGGGAGCCTTCAGCCCGAAACCCTCGGGTTTGAAGTCCGGTGAAACCCGGCCCATCGTGACCTCGACGCCCCGGTACCCGGGCTTCACCACGAAGGTGCCCGAGGTGGCCATGACGAGGGCGCTGAAGAGCAGCAGCCCGACTCCGATGACGCGCGCAATGCCTTGGGAACTCATGGTCGATGTGACGGAAAGGTGATGGTGTTTCTGGGTGGCCGCAACCGGGCCGATCCCGGTCCCATGTCGGTCTCAGATGCGATTCACCGGAGGAACTCCACGAGATCCTTCGGAGGTTCTCCGGTCGAGGGGCGGGTGAAGCGTTGACCGAACGGCATGGTGCCCTCGATGAAGCCGCCGTGGCTCAGGAAGAACTGCCCCTTCTCCACGCCCATGAAGCGGTCGAGGCGGTCGCCCTTGCCGGTGGGGTCGTGGCTGAAGCTCGCCTCGGTGATCTCGAGCCAATCGCCTCCGGGTGTCCGGATCCACTGCCGACCGTACAGCGCCTTGCGGGGCAGATGGCCCGTGCTGCCCCAGAAGTTCTCGCTGAAGCTGTGCGGGCTGCGGAGCCATCCACCCTCCTTGGGCGCCTTCCACGAAGAGATGAGCATCCATCGGTGGCTGTCGGGATGGTGGTAATACCCGGAATAGACCGTGAAGGTCTGGTTCGTGGGTTGGGCGGTGACCAGGAAGCGCTGGGTCTGCCCGGTCTTCCAGGGGTACTTGAGGTGACTGTGTCCGCCGGTGCCTTCGTTGCCGAAATCCCCGGAATAGACCCCGTCGCCCTTGCCCATGAGTTGCACCCGCTTCTCGGCGGAGACCTTGTTGCGATCGACCGCCTCGTCGCCGCTGTCCCACACCGAAAAGATGATCCTCCGCTCGGTGGGGCTGTTGACCTGCATGCCGAAGTAGCCCCGGTGCCATCCGCAGGCCATGTAGAAGGTGGTGACCGGTTCCTCCACGGCGGTCACCTCGCAGTAGAAGGCCGCGATGGCATTGGTGGGAGCCTTGTAGCTCAGGTGGACCGAGGCGGCGTTGCGGCGCTCCTTGAGGTTGAAATGGGCACCCTCGGTGGCGGGGCCCTCGAGGATCAACGCCTCGAGGTGGCCGGCGTCCCGTCCCTTCGGATTCAGGGATTCGAGACGGAAATCCTGATAACCGGGGCGTTCGATGATGAAGGTGCCGAAGTCGGCGGTCTGCGCATCGGCGGACGCCCCTCCGCGCACCACCACCTCGCGAAAGCCTCCGGCCACCGTGAGTCGCAGCTTGGATTCGGTGCCGGCCGGCAGCCTCAACCGGAGCCTGGCCTGCAGGGCTCCCGGAGCGGCGATGCGGCCGTACCAGTGCACGGTGTGGGCGGGATCGGTCCAACCGCTCACGCCGTTGCGCTCGGAAACTCTCGGAGAATCGGGGCTCGGCAGCGTGTAGGCGGTGAATGCGGGTATCTGCAGTTCGGCGCTCCGCACGGTTGTTGCGGCACCCAGCATCAGGACCCACCACACCGGAAGGGCCCGCACCAGATCTCGGATCGACATGCGGAAAGCATCCCCGTGGTGGATGCCGAAGGAAACGGTGAATGCGCGCTTCAGGGCTTCAGGGCTTGAGCCGGATCTGGGCCACCTTGGCCTGCAGATCCGCCCCGATGTCCTCCTGGAACATGTACGAATCGCGACTGCCTCCCGTGTTCCAACTGTGGAGGAAGAGCAGTTTCTGGGCGGCGATCCAGCGGGCCGCCCCGTCGATGGTGAGATGATTGCTGCCGATGGGTTTCTTTCCGGGTCCCTGGTGGGGCGGCATTCCCTTGAATGCCGAGTCGCGCCCGCCGCCCCACCTGCCATCGACCTTCATCACGGCGTCGGCGGCGAGCACCCATCCGGGTTCCGACGTGGCGGTCTTCACCGGGCTCTTCGAGTCGAAGCTGCCGGCCGGGTTGCTCCAGCGATCGATGCCTCCGTAGTACTGGTATCCGATGTTGAACTGCCTGTATTCGGGCTCGTAGGTCGGGAAGTCGGGGCGATTGGGGCAGGTCCACATCTTGGCCACGGTCGAGTTGGTGTCCACCGGCAGCCCGAGCTGGCGGGCGGATCCGGCCTCGGGTTCATTGATGGAGATTTGGACCCAGTTTCCCCCGTCGAAGCGGGCTTTGAGCAACACGTCCTTGTTGTCGTTCGCGTAGAGCGTCATGCCGATGCCGATCTGCCTCAGGTTGTTGAGGCACCGGGCGCGCTTTCCCTGCTCCTTCGCCCGGGCCAACGCCGGCAACAGCATGCTCGCCAGGATGGCGATGATCGCGATGACCACCAGCAGCTCGATCAGCGTGAAGCCATGGCGACCGCGGTGGTGCGGGAGAGGGTGTCGGGGGACCTTCATGGGATTCCATGGTTGTTCCGCCACCAGCCCGGGGAATCAAGTCGGATATCGATTCGCAGGAAGCGACCTCGGGCGCGGATCGCGTTGGGACCGGTCCGATTCTGGCGGATTGAGCCCTGGTGGGTTTTGCGATCCAGTGGGGCATCGGCGACGCGATGCAGGGGTTTTGGGAACGAGGATCCGACGGGCGATACCGGCGCGCGGTCCTGCTTTGCCTGGGGCTCCTCGGGATGCTGGCGGCCTGGGTGCTGTATCCGGCCGAGAACCGGTATTCGCCGATGCGCTGCACGATCTCGTACCTGGGTTCTCCGGACGCCGATCGGAATCCCGGCGGTTGGCGGGTCTATCAGGTGGGGATGACGGCGCTGATCCTGTGGATGGTGGACCTGCTTCGCCTGCGTCATCGGCGCTGGGTCGGGCGCGCATGGGGTTGGGCCGGTGCGTCGAGCCTGGGGCTTGGCCTGGGCCTGATGCTGATTCTTGTGACGGTCTGGATCCCGGACAGCCGCTCGGGCCAGGTGTTCGGAATGACCCGCGGCCAGTGCCACACCCAGGTCGCGCTGGTGGGGATCCCCACGCTGATCGTCGGAGTGGTGCTGGACGCCGTGGGTTTCCTCGCGGCCGGGGGTGGATGGCGGCGGCTGTGGCCATTCCATGCCTATGCCGGCGTCACGGCCTTCGGTTTCCACCAGTTGATGGAGTGGGAACGGTTGTGCCGTGAGGATCGGAGCCTGCCCCATTGGCCGGGAGAAGGGCTCCACTCCACGCCCCTGTGGGAATGGATCTTCTTCGTCCTGCTGATGGTGCAGTTCGTCTGGATGGCCCACCGGAGCGGGGTCTCGAGACGCGGCTGAGGCGCGGCCTGGATCGTGGTGATCCCGCCGCCGCACCCTCATCCGTTTTGTTGGTTGCCTTGTTCGGGGGGCGTGAAACCGTGGGCCATGGACCGACGTTGGCTGGCTTGGGGACTGGCGCTGGGTTTGGCCGGGTGGGGATTCTGGAATCGCCGGGAGTTGCGCCGTCTCGAACAGGAGTTGGAGGGACTCCGATCCGCGGCCGTGCCCGAGGCCGTGGCTCCGGTCTCCGCGCCGGCGGAGGCGGACGCTTCGGATCGGTTGGCCCAGGAGATCGCCGGGCTTCGGGCGGAGATGGCCTCGTTGCGCCGCTGGGTGCAGGAGCAGTCTCCGGCTGCGGAACCCGGTGCGTCGCCGGGCCGTGGCCGGGCCTCCTCCACCGCGGCTCGCGAAAAGGTCCCGATCTTGCCGGCCCATGTGCGCAGCGGATGGGTGGAGGCTTCGGGCATTCCCCCGGCGGTGATGGACGGGTTCCGTCGACAACTGGGTGACATCCCGATCGAGGGCGCGCACGTGAAACAGTCGGAAGGGCGTTTCTACTTTTCCCTGGAATCCAAGACCGCCGAGGGGCGGCACATGGAGCTGTCGCTCGACCAGACCGGCCAAGTGGTGCGAAGCCGGGTGGAGATGGACCTCGCGGCCCTTCCTGAGGCGCTCCAGGGGACGGTGCAGCAGAGCCTCGGCGACATCCCGGCTCCCCGGGTGGCCATGGTGTTCGAGGACGGCAGGACCGTTTACCGGGTACAGGCCAAGGCACCCGACCATGCCGTGGAGATGGTGTTCAGCCCCGAGGGGCAGGTCCTTCGGTCGGAGACGATGTTCCGACAGAAGAAGCCGTGAGCTCCCGACCCCGCGGGTCGGACTCAATCCCGCACCGCCGCGACGACCATCTCCAGCACGCGTCGCAGGCCGTCATCACCCCCAAGGCTCCCTTCGTGGAACGGGGTCCTCGGCAATGGTTTCCAGCCATCGCGGGACGTGTCGACGTCCTTGGGTTGCGGGACGTCGGTCAGGGTCGGATCGTATTGGCCGTTGTTGCCCCCCATCTTGTAGATCACGAGGTCCATCGACGGCACGATGATCAGGCCGAAGCCGCCCGCGCCGGACTTCCAGAACGCATCCCGTGGTGCCCCGGCCACGTGTCCGTCGGCGTTGTGCTCGAACTGGAGGCTGAATGGGGTGTGCGGATTGAACGGTGACGGTTGGGCGCACCGGGCGATGTAGTCGGCCGGGATCAGTTGCTTTCCCGCCCAGCGGCCGCCGTGGGCGAGGCAATAGCCGAAGCGCAGGGCATCCGTGGCGTGGACCGCGATGCTTCCCGCGCCGTTCGCGTGGGGCATGCGGAACCCGCCCCGGTTCAGGCAATAGCCCCAAGGCCCCCAGCCCATCGGCTTGGCGAGTCGCTCGTCGATATACCGGTCGAGTTCCATGCCGGTGACCCGTCGCAACACCATGCTGGCGATGTGCGGTGCCGGGGATGAATACGAATACCCCGCCCCCGCGTTGGTCCACATCGGCACCCTCAGCGACGACGCATCGAGATCGCGGATGTTCTGGCCGGGGACGGCCTTCAACGGGAGGACCCGTCCCTCGGCGACCGCTGTGGGCGCTCCACCTTCACCCCAGTAACCGGCCGACATGCACAGCAGATGCCCGAGCGTGATGTCGGATCGGCGGGGATCGTCGAGCGGCAGCGCTTCGGGAAGGAACCGTTCGGTGAAGACCCGGGTGTCCAGCCCATCGGGCATACGGTCGCGGAACTCCTGCAACATGATGCCGCAGGCGATGCTCGTGTAGGCCTTGCCGGTCGAAGCCATGTCGGGGTTCACGTTGCGTCCCGCGCGTCCGAAATAGCGTTCGTGGACCAGGTAGCCCTTGCGCACCACCAGCAGGCCGCCGTTCTGCGTGCAACGCCGCGTGAAGTCGTCGGCGCGCGTCAGCGCGGCCGCGTCCAATCCGGCCTTCTTCCGTATCGCGAACGGTTCGCTGAGGGTCCGCCACCCGCCTCGGCTGTCCGGCGGCGGAAAGTATTCGGCCGCGCGGACCACCCAGAAACCAAGCAGGGCCCCGAGCAGGGGCAGGACGGGGAAACGCATAGGATTCCGCGATGGTTAGACGGACCCCGTGCGCTCGGCAATGTCGCCGGAGGGATTGTCGGGTGCGGGCAGGAACGCCGCCCACCGGTCGAACATCCGGGGATCGATGGCATCCGGGTAGCCCAGCCACCGCAGTCGTCCCTGCGAATGCAGCAGCGACAGGCCGTGCACCCACGACCAGATCGACACCGCCACATCGATGCTGGAGCGGTCGGGGTATCTTCCCATCGCCTGAAGGTCGCGGACGCACCCGTGGAGTTCCTCGAACGACTCGGCGGCGGATCCCGGCATGGAGTCGTCGCCCGGGGTGTTGTGGGCAGGGTCGCCGAACATCAACCGATAATGGTGGGGGCGGCGGCGGGCGAAATCGAGGTACGCGTACGACAGCGCGTGGATCGCCCGCTCGGGATCCGCCGCCGCCGAGCGGGCCCGACGGAGGGTGGCAAGGAACTCGTCGAAGCCCTCGTCCCGGATGGCCGCGAGCAGCGACTCGCGGTTGGGGAAGTGGTGGTAGGGCGCCTGATGCGAGACCCCCAGCCGACGCGCAAGGTCGCGGATCGAGAAGTCGAGGT
>Ga0315904_10008975_pt1 | contig 13135 bp, 6 predicted proteins | sample LakEriMetagenome_6_FD_203529 | JGI IMG/M metagenome (GOLD analysis project Ga0315904, IMG submission 203529) | Freshwater fungal communities from buoy surface, Lake Erie, Ohio, United States - Buoy 12 MA120 | ecosystem: Environmental > Aquatic > Freshwater > Lake | place: USA: Lake Erie, Ohio... | reverse complement strand
GTCAAGAACCTGCGCGCCCTGGGCGCGCTGTACCCCGAGACGGTGCAACTGGTCACGCGTGCCAACTCCGGCATCAACGGCGTGAAGGACCTCAAGGGCAAGAGCATCTCCTCGGGCGCGCCCGGTTCGGGCCAGTACCAACTGGTGACCGACCTGCTGCGCGTCAACGGCCTGGCACGCACCGACGTGAAGGAAGACAGCTCCTCCTTCAGCCAGGCCATGGACAAGATCAAGGATGGCAACCTGGACGCTACGCTGATCACGGGCGGCGTTCCGGTGGCGGCCATCACCGATGCGGCGCAGAGCCACGCGCTGAAGATCATTCCGCTGGCCGGCGCCGAGGTGGCCGCGCTGCTGAAGGAGCAGCCCTACTACACCCAGGTGCAACTGCCGGCCAACACCTACAAGGGCCAGGCCGCCCCCGTGGCCACCATCGCCGTGATGGCGGTGTGGACCACGCATGATGGCGTGAGCGACAACGTGGCCTACGAGGTGACCAAGGCGCTGTACGAGAACACGGCCATCATGGGCCAGGTGCACGTGCAGGGCAAGAACATCTCGCTGCAGACCGCCACCGCCGTGGGCAGCGTGCCGCTGCACCCGGGCGCCATCCGTTACTACAAGGAAAAGGGCATCCTGAAGTGAGTTGGCCGCTCGCGCTCGCGCTGGCCCTGACGGGTGCCGGCGCAAGCGCGGGCCCGGTGGCCCCATCCGTTCCCACCTCCACAGAGACAAGCCCAGCCACCCACTCGACGCCCTCGGTGTGCGAGTTGCGCTTGAGCGAGCACCGCAGCGGGCGAGAACTGAAGCGCCTGCCGCTGGACCGCCAGGCCCCGGAAATCCGCATTGCCTTTGAACACTCCGTGCTGGGCACCACCGTGATCGACCGCTACCGCTTCACGCCTGCGCCGGTGCTGGTGGAAGAGGAGTTCGAGGGTGAGGGTTACGGACTGCCTGCCGCGCCCGGCCCAGGCGAGCGCCTGGAGCGTCTGGGCCCGTCCCGCATGCGCCTGAGCCTGCACCGCCCGGTGGACCCGCTGGTGGTGCGCGCGCTGGCCGGGCCGCGCATGCGTCTGCTGCTGCCGCAGGGCGAGCTGCTGCTGGCCAGCCTGGGCGCGCCTGCCGTGGCGCTGGAAGCGGTGGGGTGCACCTCCCCCGCACCCTGATCCCCGGCCCCTGACCGAGAACATGAACGAGAAGCCAACCCGATGACCACCGCCACGTCCTCCCTGCCCCCACCCCAGACGCCGGACCAGGACGAGGTCGACCGCCTCATCGAGCAGTTCGACCCCGAGTCGAACTTCCGCCGGCTGGTGGGCGTGTCCGCCGGCATCGTGGGCGTGCTGGCCGTGGGGCTGTCGGGTTGGCACTACTACACCGCCGGCTTCGGTCTGCACAACGAGATCGCGCACCGCGCCATCCACCTGGCGGTGGTGCTGGGCCTGTGCTTCCTGGTGTTCCCGCGCCAGAAGCGCCTGCCCGGGGCGTGGGAGTGGATCGTTTCGGCCGGCCTGGCCGCCTTCTACCTGCTGCTGGGCTGGGGGCTGCTGAGCCATCCGGTGGCCGCTGAAGTGCCCGTAGCGGCCAAAGGGGCCTTCGTCGCGGTGATGCTGTGCATCGCCGCACTGTCCCTGCCCTTCAAGGCCTACGACGGCAGCCACCGCCACATCCCGTGGCGCGATTGGGTGTTCGCCGTCACCGCGGCCAGCTTTTCGCTGTACCTGCTGGTGTTCTTCGAGGGCATCTTCATCCAGCGCCCGGGCCAGCACACGCCGCTGGACCTGATGTTCGGTGTGATCGCCATCGCCATGGTGCTCGAGGCGGCACGCCGCACCATGGGCATCTTCCTGCCGCTGCTGGCGGTGGCCACCGTGCTGTACGGCATCTTCGGGCCCTACCTGCCGGGTGATCTGGCGCACCGCGGCTACAGCGTGCCGCGCGTGGTGGCGCACCTGTACAAGGGCACCGAAGGCATCTACGGCATCCCCGTGGGCGTGGTGGCCACCTTCGTCTTCCACTTCGTGCTGTTCGGCATCATGGCGCAGCTAACCGGCCTGGGGCAGCTGTTCGTCAACCTGGCCACCATCGCCGCCGGGCGCTACGCCGGCGGTCCGGCCAAAGTCAGCGTGGTGTCCTCAGGCCTGTTCGGCATGATCTCCGGCTCAGCGATTGCCAACACCGTCACCACGGGCGTCATGACCATCCCGCTGATGAAGAAGGTGGGCTTCAGCCCGCGCTTTGCAGGCGCGGTAGAGGCCAGCGCCTCTTGCGGCGGCCAGGTGACGCCGCCCATCATGGGCGCGGCTGCCTTCATCATGGCCGAGACGCTGGGCATCCCTTACAACGAGCTGATCCTGGTGGCCATCGTGCCGGCCGCGCTGCACTACTTCGCCATCCTGTGGATGGTGCACCTGGAAGCCAAGCGCCTGAAGCTCGCGGGCATGGACCCGAGCGAGATCCCGTCACTGGGCCTGGTGCTCAAGAGCTCCTGGCACCTGTTCATCCCGCTGGTGGTGATGGTCACGCTGCTGCTGATGCAGTACACGCCGTTCCTCGCCGCCTTCTGGGGCATCACGCTGACGGTGGCCTGCTCCTGGATTCCCAAGCTGCTGGGGCCGATGGGCCGGCACATGACCGGGCTGGCCGTGACGCCACGCGCCCTGATCCAGGGTTTCGAGATGGGTAGCAAGTCGGCCCTGGGCATCGGCGCGGCCTGCGCCTGCGTGGGCTTCGTGTTGGGCATCACCACCCTCACCGGCATGGGCTTCAAGTTCTCGGCCTTCGTGCTCGACCTCTCCGGCGTGGCGGCGCAATGGGTGCATGCCTTTGACGTGATGGGCTGGTTCGAGCTGAAGGAGATCACCATCCTCTTCGGCCTGCTGTTCACAGCCGTGGCCTGCATCATCATGGGCTCGGGCGTGCCCACCACGCCCACCTACATCATCCTGGCCTCCATCGTGGCGCCGGCGCTGGCACAACTGGGCGTGCCGCAACTGGCCACGCACTTCTTCGTCTTCTACTACGGCGTGCTGGCCGATGTGACGCCGCCCGTGGCGCTGGCCGCCTTTGCCGCGGCCGGCATCGCGCGCAGTGAACCCATGCGCACGGGCATGACGGCTTTCAGGCTGTCGATGGGCAAGGCCCTGGTGCCCTTTGCCTTCGTCTACGCACCGGTGCTGCTGTTCGTGAACTTCAACCTGACCACCTTCGCCATCGCCCTGGCGGGATCGGTGATCGCTATCCTCGGGTTGGGAGCGGCCTACACCGGCTACTGCAAGCGGCCCATCAGGATGCCGGCCTTCCTCGCGCTGAATGTGCTGTCACTGTCCCTGGTCTTCGGCCACCCCATCGTCACGCTGGTAGGCGGGACGGCGGTGCTGGCCATCCTGGCCTGGCATGCGAGGCCTGGAGGAGAAGGCGAGGATCAAGCTGCCAGGGCACCGGGAGCCTGATCGCGCAGCGAAGCCTCGAACGCGTCGAGCGGCACTGGGCGACCGAACAGGTATCCCTGGTATTTCAGGCACCCCAGGGCCTGCAGCGCATCGCGCTGGGCCTCGGTCTCCACGCCCTCGGCAATCACGTCCAGCCCCAGAGCGCCGGCCATCATGATGATGGAGCTGGCGATGGCGGCCTCACCCGGCCCACCGGGCAACACTTCGACGAAGGACTTGTCGATCTTCAGACACTGAATAGGCAAACGGCGCAAGTTGCCCAGTGAAGACTGCCCAGTACCGAAGTCGTCCATCGAGAGCGCGATGCCGAGCGAGCGGACCATGTGCATGCGACCGATGACCTCATCCAAGTTGCGGATCACCAGCCCCTCGGTCAGCTCCAGGTGCAGCTGGGTCGGGTTGAAGTGCCCCGCTTCGACCAGACCCCGCAGGTGCTCGACAAAACCCGGCTGAACAAACTGCAACGGGCTGACGTTCACCGACAGTGTGAGGTGCTGTGCGGCCGGCTCGTCACGCCAGCGCGCCAGTTGGGTGCAGGCGCCTTCGATGACCCAGGCACCTAGCGGCATGATCAGCCCGGTCTCCTCGGCCAGCGGAATGAACTCCATGGGCGAGACCCATCCGCGATGCGGGTGCCGCCAACGCAACAACACCTCGGCACCGATGATCCGGCCCAGCACATCCACCTGAGCCTGGAAGAAAGGCACGATCGCGCCCAAGGGCAGGGCGTCACGCAGGTCAGCCTCCAGGCCCGTCCGTCGGGCCAGACTTTCCAGCATGGAGGGCTCGAAGAAGACGATGCGGTTGCGTCCACTGAGCTTGGCCTGGTACATGGCCGTGTCCGCACGCTGCTCCAGCTCCCCAGTGGTGACGCCCCGGCCTTGGAAAACCACTGCGCCGAAACTGCCCGACACATGGAACTCGCCGCACGACAGCACAAACACCTGCTCCAGGGCTGCACGGCACTTTTCCGCCACGTGGCGCGCCGCATGCTCAGCCACCTGCAGGTCGCCGCTCAAGGCCTCCAGCACCACAACGAACTCGTCACCGCCCTGCCGGGCCACCGTGTCGGTGGAGCGCACGCACTGCGACAAACGCTGCGCCACCTGCACCAGCAGTTCGTCACCCAGCGCATGGCCCCGCGTATCGTTGAGGAGCTTGAAGTTGTCCAGGTCGAGGAACAGCAGGGCGCCCGAGTGGCCATGGCGGCCGCTGGTCAGCACGGCCCGATCGATGCGGTCGCGCAGCAGGCGGCGGTTGGGCAGGCCCGTCAAGGCATCGTAGAAGGCCAGGCGGTTGATCCGCTCATCGGCCGCCTTGCGCTGCGACACGTCGCGAAGAAAAGCCACCAACAGGCCATGGTCGACCGCGGTGACGGTGATCTCCAGATCGATCCACTGGCCGTCCCTGCGACGGTGCCGCGTCTCGAAGCGCTCATGGCCCGCCTTCAGGATGCGCTGGATCTGGGCCCGTATTCGGTCCTGCGTGGCCACCGCCTCGAAGTCGGCGATCTTCATGCGCATGACCTGCTCACGCGGCAGATCCACCATCCTGCAGTAGGCGTCGTTGACCTCCACAAACCGGCCTTCTCCGTCGAGCACCCAGTAACCGTCGTTGGAGCTGTCAATGGCCTGAACGGCGCGGCGCGCGCCCAGGCGCAACCGGCGTTCCCAGGGAATGACGATGAGCCCGACGAGGGCGGTGGTGAGCAGCGCAGCCGCCCCCACCTCCAGCGCCCAGACGCCTTCCGGCGTCAAGGCTTGCAGCAGCGCGAGCGAGCCCAGTGTTGCGCAGAACACGGCCAACAGCAGCAGCAGGGCAAAGCGCATGAGGGGATGGGTCGTGGATGGCGCGCGCTCGGATTTCCCTGCGCTGCCCGCCGCGCCGAGAGCGGGTGCGCCATGTGTCCAGACCCGCAGGGTGAAGGGTCAAGCTGGCAGTATAGAAAGCGCCACAAGGCTTGATCCTGGACAGCACGGGTGGGGCCACCCGGGCCCAGGATCAGCTCACGATGGCTCTCACGCCCGACTCCGGCTTGCCTGCATCAGAGGCGGCGCGGCGCCTGCTGGCAGAAGGCCCCAACGAACTCCCCCGCGGCCCGCGCCGCACCTTGTGGCGCATCGTCCGCGAAGCCCTGCGCGACCCGATGTCGCAGTTCCTGCTGGCCGGGGTGGGCATCTACCTGTTGCTCGGCGACGTGCACGAGGCGCTGGTGCTGGGCGTCTTCGTCTTCGTGACGATCGGCCTGTCGGTGGTGCAGCAACAGCGCACAGAGCGCGTACTCGAGGCCTTGCGGGACCTGGCCAGCCCGCGCGCCCTGGTGCTGCGCGACGGGGTGCGGGTGCGCATTCCAGGGCGCGAAGTGGTGCGAGGCGACCTGCTGCTGGTGGGCGAGGGCGACCGCGTCGCCGCCGACGGGGTGCTGCGCACCGCACACGGGCTCCAGACCGACGAATCGCTGCTCACGGGCGAGTCGGTGCCCGTGGACAAGGTGGCGTCTTCAACCGTTCAGGGAGCAGCATCACTCCGGGCTGCAGCCCAGACTGATCCGCCGCGAGCAGCGGGCGCTCACGGGACTCCGGACGTCAAGGACGCTCACCCCGGCGGCGACCGCCAGCCCTTCCTGTGGGCAGGCTCGGTGGTGGTCAAGGGGCAGGGTGTGGCCGAGGTGACGGCCACGGGGGCGGCCAGCGCCATGGGCCGCATCGGCCAGTCCCTGCAATCGATCGAGACCCCGGACACCCCCCTGACCTTGCAGACCCGCCGCCTGGTGCGTCTGGCCGCCATCGGCGGGGTGCTGGCCAGCGCCCTGTTCGTCGCGGCCTTCGGGCTGACACGCGGCGACTGGCTGGCCGCGCTGCTGGGCGGCGTCACCCTGGCCATGTCGCTGCTGCCGGAAGAGTTCTCCCTCATCCTGACCGTGTTCATGGCCATGGGGGCGTGGCGGCTGTCCCACCAGCGCGTGCTGGCCCGGCGCCCGGCGGCCATCGAAGCCCTCGGCGCGGCCACCGTGCTGTGCACCGACAAGACCGGCACACTGACCTGGAACCGCATGGCCGTGAGCGAGCTGGCCGTGCCCGAGGGGCCGACGCTGCGCGTGTGGCGGCCTGGCACGGGCGAGGCCTTGGACGACCTACGGGGTGCGGGTGGTGCGGGTGATGCAAGTGGCACAGGCGGAGACGGCGCAAGCGCCCGGCGTGCCGCGCCAACAGTCGCAGCCCTGGCGCACACCCCTCTGCCCAGGGCCTTTCACGCCCTGCTCGAGGCCACCGTGCTGGCCAGCCAGCCCGAACCCTTCGACCCCATGGAGCGGGCCTTCCACGCCCTGGGTCAAACCCACCTGGACGCCTCCAGCGACCACACCGGGTGGGAGCTCGTGCATGCCTGGGGGCTCACGCCCGACCTGCTGGCCATGTCGCATGTGTGGCAAGCCCCAGGGCCAGGAGCTCCCACCATCTGGGCCAAGGGTGCGCCAGAGGCCATCGCGCGGCTGTGCCGTCTGGATGGCGAGCAAGCGCACTTGTGGCAACAGGCCGCGCAGGACCTCGGCTCACGCGGAAGACGCGTGCTGGCCGTGGCCCGGGCCAGCGCGGTCAGCACGCCCGGCACGGCGTGGCCGGCCACGCCGCAGGGCTTCGACTTCGAGCCGCTGGGCCTGGTGGCGCTGGCCGACCCATTGCGCCCTGAAGTGCCCGCCGCCGTGGCCGAGTGCCGCCGAGCGGGCGTGCGCGTGGCCATGGTCACGGGTGACCACCCGGGCACCGCCCTGGCGATGGCCCAGGAGGCAGGCATCGACACCACGGGCGGCGTGCTGACCGGGGCCGACATCCAGGCGCTGGACGAGTCCACACTGCGGGAGCGGGCGCTCAAGACCAGCGTGTTTGCCCGGGTGATGCCCGAGCAGAAACTCAAGCTGGTGCAGGCCCTGAAGGCCGGCGGCGAGGTGGTGGCCATGACGGGTGACGGCGTCAACGACGCCCCGGCGCTGAAGGCCGCCCATATCGGCATCGCCATGGGCCAACGCGGCACCGACGTGGCCCGTGAGGCGGCCAGCCTGGTGTTGATGGAAGACGACTTCGGCGCCATCGTCAAGGGCCTGCGCCTGGGCCGGCGCATCCTGGACAACGTGCGCAAGGGGATGGTGTTCGTGCTGGCAGTGCACGTGCCCATCGCGGGCTTGGCGCTGTTGCCGCTGCTGGCCGGCTGGCCACCGCTCTTCGCTCCCGTGCACATCGCCTTCCTGGAACTGGTGATCGATCCGGTGTGCGCCATCGTCTTCGAAGCCGAGGGCGACGAGGACGATGTGATGGCCCGGCCCCCAAGAGACCCAGCCGCGCCGGTGGTGTCGCGCTCGCTGGTGGGCCTGGGCCTGGCCCAGGGGGGCGCCGCTTTGGCACTGCTGGGCAGCTTGTACGCCGGCTTGTCGCTCGCCGGCATCGCAGCAGACCAGGTGCGGACCGCCGTGTTTGCGGGACTGGTGGCCGCCGTGGCCGCATTGGTGCTGACCAATCGCGCCTACAGCCTGCCCTTGGCGGCATCGCTGCGGCGGCCCAATCCCGCGCTCTGGTGGGTTCTGGCCACCACCACCGTCTTGCTCGCCCTGGTGGTGGGCGTACCGGCCCTGCGGGCACTCTTTGGCTTTGCGCCCCCGCCAGCCTCCGCCTGGGGCCTGGCAGCAGCGGCCAGCCTGGCCCTGTTACCCGTGCTGAGCCGCATGGCGCGCAGCCAACAGGGTGCAGCCGGGCGTGGGCCTGGCACGACACACCCGACATACGGGGGACGATCAATACCCTGATCAATACAGCCAAAGTGCTGTGGGATGCTTAAACTGGCCCGCTTCGGGCTCTGCAGAGCCCCCTGCAGGGCGCATGAACCCACCCACCGCCACCGCCAACCGGTCCGTCGTCCGCCCCAAGCGCCCCTGGCAGCGCCTGCACGTGCGCATCGTGGGTCTGTTCCTTGGGCTCCTGTTGCTGGTGCAGGCCGTGAGCTACGTGGCCCTGCGGCAGACCATCGATGTGCGCGCCGCCCAGCAGGTGGCAGGCGATTTACGCACCAGCGAAGCCGTGCTGCAGCGCCTGTTGGCCCAGACCGCCCAGCGGCTGGGTGAGGCCGCGCTGCTGCGGTCTTCAGACGTGGGCTTCCGCTCGACGGTGACGAATACAGACCGCGCGGCCCTGCAGCTCGCCCTGACGCAGCAGGCTTCAGGCTTGGGTGCCGTCGCGGTGCTGTTGACAGACAAGGAGCGGAACCTGGTGGCCTCTGCGCCCGCGCAGGCCGACAAGCTGCTCGCCCTGGCCCGGGCCAACCTCAATCTGCGCGCCGATGTGCCTGACGCGCAGCTGGCCATCCTGGACGGCCGCCCGCTGCAGTTGATCAGCGTGCCTGTGCGCGCCCCGCAGTGGGTGGGACAGCTGGTGATGGGTTTTGCCCTGTCCGCCGATCTCATCAAGGACATGGCCAACCTGTCGGCGGTGAAGATCGCGATCGTCACCCGGTCCCGGGGACAGGCTGCGTGGCAGGCGCTGCCCTTGGGCGAGACGGGCAATGCCCTGGGGGTCGCACCCCTGGTGGCGGGGAACGGCATGCTCACCCTGCCCTTGGGTAATCAGTCACACGAGGGCCGGGTGGTGCCGCTGGTGCTGGACGACGACCGCGAGGTGGCCGTGCTGTTGCTGCGCTCGGTGGACGAGGTGCTCGCGCCCTACCAGGACCTGCAACGGACGCTGATGTTCATTGCCTTGTGTGGCGTGCTGGCCATGACGGCCGGCAGCCTGATGACGGCCCAGCGCGTGACCGTGCCGCTGCAACAGCTGAGCGCCAGCGCGCAGCGCCTGGGCCAGGGGGACTTCTCTCAACCCGTGCCCAACGCCGGACCCGATGAAGTGGGAGACCTGGCCCGCAACTTCGAGGCCATGCGGCAGGCGGCCCAGGCGCGCGAAGGGCATATTCGTCAGCTGGCCTACTGGGACCCGCTCACAGGTCTGCCCAACCGGGCGCAGTTCATGGAAACCGCGGGCGCACTGCTGACGGGCAGCGTCGCTCGGCGTGAGCCCTGCGCCATCCTGATGCTGGATCTGGACCGCTTCAAGCTCATCAACGACGTGATGGGGCACGACTTCGGCGACCGGGTGCTGAAGAAGATGGCAGACCGCCTGAGATTGGGCGTGCTGCGCAGCACCGATGTGGTCGCGCGCTTGTCAGGCGACGAGTTTGCCTTCTGCCTGCCTGGACTGAACGCCATCGAGGCGGATGAACTGGCGCACCGGGTGCTGGCCGCCCTGGAGCGGCCGCTGACGCTGGACGACCAGACCATCGATGTGGGCGGGAGCATCGGCCTGACCGTGTGCCCAGAGCACGGCGACGAGGCTGGGGTGCTGCTCAGCCGCGCCGAGATTGCGATGTACGCCGCCAAGGAGCGCCGCCTGGGGGTGCGCACCTACGACCCCGGGTTGGACAGCAGCAGCGCCTACTCGCTGTCCTTGCTCACGGAGCTGCGCATCGCCGTGGACACCAACCAGCTGCAGCTCTACCTGCAGCCCAAGGTCCGCCTGGCCGATGGCGAGGTGATCGGGGCAGAGGCCCTGGTGCGCTGGCAACACCCCGAGCGCGGCCTGGTGCAGCCCATGGAGTTTGTGCCCTTTGCCGAACAGAGCGGCTTCGTGCGCCAGCTGACCCTGTGGATGATCGAGCAGACGGCACGGTACGCTGCCTCCATCGGTCCCGCCTGGCCGGCCATGAAGTTCGGGGTCAACCTGTCGGCGCGCGACCTGCTCGACCAGGACTTTCCCGCCAAGGTGCAGCAATTGACACAGCGCAGCGCGGTGGACCCCAGGAAACTCACGCTGGAGATCACCGAGAGCTCGATCATGGAGGACCCGGAGCGGTCTTTGCAGACCCTGCTGAAATTGCGTGCAATGGGCCTGCGCCTGTCGATCGACGACTTCGGCACCGGCTACTCGTCGCTGGCCTACCTCAAGCGCCTGCCGCTGGACGAGCTGAAGATCGACCGCAGCTTCGTCATGTCCATGCAGACCGATCCGGCGGACGCCAAGATCGTGCGCTCCACCATCGACCTGGCCCACAACCTGGGGCTGTCTGTGGTGGCCGAGGGCATCGACTCGCCCGAGGCCTTTGCGCTGCTGCGCGACCTGGGCTGCGACGAAGGCCAGGGCTACCGCTTGGCGCGCCCCATGCCGGCGGCCTACTTCGCCGAGTGGGCCCGCCGCTGGCAGAACCCGGCGCTGGAGACCCAGCCGGGGGCGCTCTAGCAGCGTTAATGGGGCACGCTCGGGCGGGTCAGCCGCCCGGCGCCTGGCCCTGGGTGGCCATCAGGCTGCGCAGCGTCTGCAGCGTGTCGGCCTCGTGCAAGGGCTTGTCGTCCCGGATGCGCAGCATGCGCGGAAAGCGCACCGCGATGCCGCTCTTGTGGCGCGGGCTTGCGTTCAGGCCCTCGAAGGCCAGCTCGAAGACCAGGCTGGGCGCCACGCTGCGCACAGGACCGAACTTTTCCAAGGTGGTGGCACGGATCACCTTGTCCACGCGGGCGAACTCGGCGTCGCTCAGACCGGAGTAGGCCTTGGCAAAGGCCACCAGCTGCAGCGCCTCGGGCCGCGCCGGCTCGCGCCTGCCGATGGCCTCCAACACCGCAGCGGCCTCGGCGGCGTCCTTCGGCGCGCGGCTCCACACGGCGAAGGTGTAGTCGGTGTAGACGCTGGCGCGGCGGCCGTGGCCGGCCTGGGCATAGATCAGCACGGCGTCCACGGTCAACGGATCCACCTTCCACTTCCACCAGGTGCCGTCGGACTTGGTGCGCCCGCTGCCGTAGCGCGCAGCCCGGTGCTTGAGCATGAAGCCTTCGACACCACGCTCGCGCGCCGTCTGGCGCAGGGCGGCGCAAGCCGCCCAGTCGGCAGCCTGCACCTCGGGCGAGAGGTCGACGGGCCGACCCGGCAGCGCGCCCAGCAGGGCCTGCAGGCGCTCGCGGCGCAGTTGCTGGGGCTGGCTGCGCAAGTCCACCCCATCCTGCTCCAGCAGGTCGTACGCCAGAAAGCGCACCGGCGCCTGCGCCAGCACCTTCTTGCTCAACTGTTTGCGGGCGATGCGCTGCTGCAGCAGGTGAAAGGATGACGGGCTGGGCTGACCCGCCGGCCACACCAGCACCTCGCCGTCCAGCACCGTGCCCTCAGGCAGGGCCTGCACCTGCGTCACCACCTCGGGAAAGCGCTCGGTGACCAGTTCCTCGCCGCGCGACCAGATCCACGCCTGCCCGGCCCGGCGCACCACCTGGGCACGGATGCCGTCGTACTTCCACTCCACCAGCCAGTCGGATACGGCGCCCAGGCTCTCCACGCCCGGGGGCTGAGGCAGCGCATGGGCCAGGAAGAAGGGATAGGGGTGGCCGGCGTCCAGCGTGTGTTCACCTTCGCGGGCGACCAGCGCTTGCAGGCGCTGCGGGCTGGGCGTGTGCCGCGCGTCGGTGTAGCCCATCATGCGCTGGGCCACGGTCTTGGGATCGATGTCGGCCCACTGCGCCAGCGCGCGCTGCACCAGCAGCTTGCTCACCCCCACCCGGAAGCCCCCGCCGATCAGCTTCACCAGCAGGAAGCGACCCTGTGCGTCCAGCATGTCCAGGGCTTCGCGCAGGTGCTGCGCCTGCTCGGCCGACCCCAGCCCCTTCATCGGCAGCAGCCGCTGCTCCACCCAGTGGGCCAGGCCCTCGTCGTTGCGAGCAGCCGGGGGTGGCAGCACGTGGGAGATGGTCTCGGCCAGGTCGCCCACAGCCTGGTAGCACTCCTCGAAGAGCCACTCGTCGATGGCGGCCACCGCGCAGGCCGTCTGCCGCAGCAGCGCCGTGGGCACCACCTGCCTGGGCTTGCCCCCGGCCAGGAAGTACACCGCCCAGGCAGCATCTTCGGCAGGTGCGTCGCGGAAGTAGGCCACCATGGCCGCCACCTTGACCGTGGTGGCCGTGCTGGCGTCCAGCGACTGGTACAGGTCAGCAAAGCGGCGCATGGCCGCATGATGCCTGTGGACTTCAGCCCCCGCCGGCGGCAGCTCCCGGCGCTGCATGCGCTGACCCAGCCTCCAGCATGTCCTGCGTCACCAGCGTGATGCCCGCTGGCGTGACGTGAAAACCGCGCGCCAGGTCGGCCGCACGGTCCACGCCGGCGGTGAAGCCGTCAGGCAGGCGGCAGCGCTTGTCCACGATGGTGCGGCGCAGCGTCACGCCGCGACCGATGCGGGTGTCCGGCAGCACCAGAGAATCCTCCACCAGGCTGCCCTCGTCCACCCGAGCCTTGCAGAACAGTACGGAGCGCCGCACCACCGCACCGCTGACGATGCAGCCGCTGGCCACCAGCGAGTCCACGGCAAACCCGCGCCGACCGCCCTCCTCGTCGAAGACGAACTTGGCCGGGGGCAGCTGCGGGATCTGGCTCAGGATGGGCCAGCCGTCGTCGTACAGGTTCAGCTCCGGCAGCACCCGCGTGAGGTCCATGTTGGCCTCCCAGTAGGCGTCCACCGTGCCCACGTCGCGCCAGTAGGGGCGGCCGTCCACCGAGTTGATGCAACTGCGGGCGAAGCGGTGCGCATAGGCGCGCCGGCCCTGGATCAGCCGCGGGATCAGGTCATGGCCGAAGTCGTGGCTCGAGCAGGTGTCAGACGCGTCGCGCGCCAACTCC
>Ga0315904_10008973_pt1 | contig 13137 bp, 20 predicted proteins | sample LakEriMetagenome_6_FD_203529 | JGI IMG/M metagenome (GOLD analysis project Ga0315904, IMG submission 203529) | Freshwater fungal communities from buoy surface, Lake Erie, Ohio, United States - Buoy 12 MA120 | ecosystem: Environmental > Aquatic > Freshwater > Lake | place: USA: Lake Erie, Ohio... | reverse complement strand
CATGCCAGTAGATCCCGAATTGACGATGAGTATCAGTTAGTAATGATGGATGAGGAACTGGATGACGACCGGGGGCGTAATTAGAACTCGCCTATTACCCCTCTCCGAGACCCCCAAATCTATGCCCCAGACGAAAAAATCATCTACAAAATCTGTTCGGACCAAGGTAGAGTAGATAGAGATAACCCCAAGACAGAAAACGACTGGGGTGTTTTGTTCTGAGGAGGGGATATGCGACTGTTTCAGGGGGTCTTTACGCTTATGCTGACCGTGACATTACTTACGGGTTGCGGCGAAAAAGACGAAGAAAAGGCGTCTCAAAACAGACCCGCCATCCCGAGGTATTGATGTTCCACGGATGAACAGATGAACCTTAGAAACCTTTCTCTGATACTTACCTGCGTTGCCGTAATGCCCGCTATCAGTCACGCAAACTCCTCCAATTGCTATTCCATACAGAATCAAGACCTGAAGAACTTCTGTCTTGCTACTGCGAATAATCAGCGATCCTACTGCTACTCAATCGGTGAGCGAGATACAAAGAATCTATGTCTCGCACAAGTCGGTGATTCGGCATCATCCTCGAATTGTTACTCAATACAGAACCAAGACCGCAAGAATTACTGCCTTGCAACTACACGGGATCAGCGGTCATACTGTTATTCAATCGCCGAATCCGACACTAAAAACTTCTGTCTCGCTCAGGTAGGAAATCAGCGCAGTTACTGTTACAGCATTCGGTCACAAGACACAAAGAATCAATGTTTAGCGATGGTGAGGTAAAAAAGTGAAGCAAATAATACTTTGCTTGATGACGCTCTTTGTAATCTCAGGTTGCTCAGGCGACACTGATAAGTGGATCCCAATTAAATTTAACGAACAACGCTTTAGTATCGAAATGTTAAGCGCCGATATTGAGATCCCGGCGATTCGCAAAGAAGGAAAGGCAAAGTTTCTGAAAAGCGATTCTGCCTTTGAACTAGGATATTTGATTAACTTTGATTTTGATCCGCTAGATGTAAGTAAACTGCCTAAAAAATACTTGCACGAGAAGAAGATTACCGTGGACGGAAAAACATGGACGCTATTGCCAACAACAGCGGTATCTGTTCTTGCGGAGATGACCTTTTATCTTAAGGATAGGGATGGATTTACTGTTGACAAGTTAACAAGTAAACCGTTTTCCATCTTATCCGGCAGTAACTCGCAGATTGAGAAGCATACGCTACAGGATACATTAGGGCGAAGCATAGGTGCGGAGACGGTTAGACGCACAGAGGTAATAGAGGTGGATTTAATAATTCTCAAGTGTCAGACATGCTCGAGATAGACCGAGTGAAAATTACTATGCAATCAGAAAATCGGATATTAAAAACTCCGGTCTTGCTCAACCAGAAATTCATCGCATTTACTATTACAGCATTCGGTCGCAAGACACAAAGAATCAATGTTTAGCGATGGTGAGGTGAGGTAGTGAAGAAATTAATTCCAATTATCGTTCTGCTTATCATTGGTTTTGGTCTGAATGTCACAAATCCTACGAAGAATGATTTTGTCGACTTTGCCTCGGAACAAATCAAAAAGAACTATCCGAATCTCGACTTTAAGACAGATGAAAAGAGTTCTGGCATAGAAAGAATGATTGCGGGATTCGGAAATATGCTGATTACAAACTACCTAAGCGAATCGACAACACGGCGGGACTACTTGGTGTTCTCGTTGTATGAAGTGGATATGAAGTTGGCGAGAGATTTTGGTGTAAAGGCAAAAAATATGAAAGTTCTTGGTATCGGCGGAAACTTCGTACCACTAACAACCGATTGATAGGGAGAAAGGTGTGACAGAACTCCTGATTATTTTCGCAGTTGTCGTTGTTGTCCTCTTTTTGCTTATAAAGGGAGTGATTAAGACCTTTAAGAGACAACCAGTTGTTGCGATACTGTGTGTGATATTTCTGATGCCCATCTATATCATCTGGGCATTTGTCGAGTTATTTACCGGCGAAATTGTAAAGCAATAAGAGTAAGAATCTTTGAAGAAAATTCCATCCCATATGTCACGAGAGACAGATTTTCAGTTATCCAGGAATTTTTGAATTCGAAAGGTGTGAACGAGAACACAATGTCAAAGTAAATGAACTATTGCTTATGACCTACGACCAACTCCGTAAGTTCATCACCGAAGATATGCAGATGCAGCATATCTATCAACCTGTCATGCTCAAGCAGATGTTGCTATCGGAATATGGAGCAGCAGATGCCGAGACCATCGCAAAGGCAATTCTTGACCATGACCCGACACAGATTGAGTATTACGCAGAAGTAGTCAAGAAGATGCCTGGCGTTGTTCTCACAAAGAACCGCAAGTTAGCAACGAAAGTCGGTAAGTTCTATTCACTTAATGACTTTGAGAAACTCACCAGAGACGAAAGACAAATGCTGGTTTTACTCTGTGAAGAACGAATCGCAGAGTATGAGGAAAAGAGGCAAGGTGCTCATTGGAAGCATAGACGCAAGACCCGAGAGGCAGTTTCTGGAACAGTTCGGTATCAGGTCTTTAAACGAGCAAAGTTTCGTTGTGAACTCTGTGGAATCATGGATACAGAGAAGGCATTAGAAGTTGACCATATCGTGCCAAAGAACCTCGGTGGCGAAGATGACATTGCGAACTATCAAGCACTTTGCTACACCTGTAACGCACAGAAACGAGATACTGATTCAACCGACTTTCGGGGGTTAGATATATCGTATGAGCAGAGGCAAGATGGGTGTCTGTTCTGTGACATTCAGACCAAGGATAGAGGCAGGATTGTCGAAGAAAATACGCTTGCATATGCCACAAGAGATGGGTTCCCTGTCACCCAGCATCACACACTCATCATCCCGAAACGACACACCCTGGATTTCTTTGGTCTTACTCAGGCAGAACTCAATGCAATCAATGCCCTGATTCACTCGCAGAAGAAAGTCATCGAGGGGTTAGATAAGACAGTCGAGGGGTTCAATATTGGTGCAAACTGTGGCGAAATAGCAGGGCAGTCGGTCTGGCATTGTCATATTCATCTAATCCCACGCCGAAAAGGGGATGTTGAAAGACCAAAGGGCGGTGTGCGTCATGTCATACCGAACAAAGGGCATTACGAGGAGAGAAAATGACCAAAAAGAGTGGCGAAGCAAAGGTTTTAGTTCTTGAGGGTGAACAGAATTCCAAGACACTAACCTATCGATGTATTGAGGCAGTTCTACTGAAGCAAGGGATTCTCGATAGGAACGACAGTAAACAGATACAAAACTTCAGAAAGAATGCCGTCCCAGACCTTAGCGAACTATTGAATGCGATTGAGCAAATGTACCAGGCGCAGAATTATGATTCTTTAGTGAATTTTTACATTTCCTATGGTGTGGATGTATCAAAGTATCATTAAACTTTTTATACATGAATAAACTTTTCGGGAGAAGGAGATGCCGAGCAGTTATCCTGTAGATGCGACACTCAAGTCGAGTGTGAAAGCGCTAATTAGCGATTGGAAGTCGCTGAACGATGCCTACGAGGATTTTGCTAAAAGAAAACTCATATTCGCTCAGCGTATAAAACAAATTTGGGATAAAGCGAAAGAGTTAGACCGAAAACAGAAGGGAGAGGCAAATCAAAACCACTTCCGTGAACAATTGGCAGAAATCATTGAATCCGACAATAAATCGATTTTGAGTAGATGGGTGCGAATCGGTGACCATGCGAAAGCGCTGCTACCTTATGCTACCTCTCTACCATCGCAGAGAGATGCAATCTACGAACTCTCTCTCGCACTCGAGCGAAAGAAACCGATACAGAGATGGATAGAAAGCGGTAAGTTATCTACCGAGAGCACGGTACGAGAAGTCATTGCACTTACTCGGGGTAAGAAAAGGACTTCAGCATCTGTTCGCAAAGAACGAAACACATTGGTGACAATTGAAATTAGTGGATCGTCAGCAGATGCAGCGAAATTACTTGCCGATATTATTTTTGAAAAAACCGTAGTTAGCGTAAGGTCAAATCAAGCGTTCAACTCAGCAATAAAAGAGTTACTTGGAAAAGAGCAAGTTTCTCATGTTGAAGAAAAACTCCAATAAGAAATTAATTCGAAGGTATCATCCGGACTATCCACTACAGGGTACGGCACTTGATTTGCCCATTTCCGAGGTACTTACATTCAGCGTAAAGCAGCGGCAAACTTACATTGATAGAGTTCTTACAGAGTTTGCAAAGATAATTAAAAAAAATGAGATGGCGCTCAAAAACAGAGTGTCATTTGCGAGTGAGATGCGGGATCTAAGGAAGTTAGTGCGCCTCCCGTATGATAGATACCTATTTCTTGACGAACTTACTTACAAGAGAAATGTTTTGGGAAAGGGTTCGCCAGGTGCATCACACACTTATTGGTCCCGAACCCTCAATTGGCAGATGGCAACGACTGCGGGTGATTTGCCAGATGATATAACCAAAAAAGATCCGAAACTTGTAAAAAAGTTAAATCGCTATCTTGACAGTAACTACGATGGCGTATTCTCACTTAACCGCTCAAAGAAAAAATCGATTACTACAATACAAGCGATACTTTCATATCTACAAGTAGAAACCCATGTTGGTACTGCTTTTCCGCCATTTCACGCAAGGTTCTTGGCAGAGCAGTTTCTGCCGCATGACTCCGATTGCTTAATTGTGGATCCCTGTGCAGGTTGGGGCGGTCGTTTACTTGGATCACTTTGCGTGAACCGTCAACATTCAGTTACCTATGTAGGTGTTGATCCCGAAAAAAGGAACAAAAACACCTACGAGAACCTTCTCGGTAGAGTTCGCAAATACTTAAGGGATGAGATAGAAGGTGATAGATTTATGGAAATCTATTACCGACCCTTTGAAGATTGGATTAAGTCAGCATCGGCAAAGAAGTATCTCGGCAAAGTAGATTTGGTTGTTACATCACCGCCATACTTTTCTGCGGAGGTATACAACACAAAGAACAAGAATCAATCTGCGAACAGATACAGAACCTATGACAACTGGCGAGACAAGTTCTACTACAGTTTGGTTAAGGGTGCTTTTGACCTACTTAAGTCCGGCGGTGTATTTGTATTGAATATTGCTGATGTTTCATCCGCAAGAACCCTAGAGAGAGACGCAAGGGTATTAGCAAGACAAGTTGGATTTAGAAACGCCGGTTTTTATAAACTTGCGATGAGTGTTGCGCCCGGAGTTCGCACGGCGCTTAAACATAAGGTTATTGTGGATGGTGCTGAGTTTAAACATGAACCTGTTTTTTGTTTTAGAAGATAAGTTGAACTCACGAAGAAAATCAAGGGTGCAAAAATACTTTTCTTTGTAAATCTGTGTAAATGGCGAGGAACGAGATGAAGAAGAACGATCCTGAAAAGATTGCGATTGCGCTAATTATCGTGGCGTGCCTATTTCCTCCATGGGTACAAACTGGCGGTTCTGTTGGTCAATACAAGAGGTTAACCTGGGATTTCATCACCGGGGGGATAGGTTCCGTTGATCCGCTAATCCTGGTCGTTGAATTTGTCGCAATCGGAGCAATCTACTTTCTATTAAAGAAGATGGTTAACGATGATGATAAAAAATAAAAGTTCAAGTCAACGGAATTCGTCTCTATTAATGAGATAACCAAAAACTATTTCTGACGACAGGAAACCAAGTCCCCGACAATATGACACTCAATTTTTTGGTGTGGGCAGTCAATAATGTTGGGCATGAGTTGGATACAAGGCATCGGGATTGATGGTTTCTTTGAATTTAGATTTGCTTCCAACAATATTTGACGAATCAGTTCCTCTTGTTTTTGCTCTTTCGTTTTTACTCTGCTCTCTTGTAGTTGGTTCCATTTCAAAATTAGATAGTCGTAGGGTTGAAATTGTGGGATAAGGGTGGGAATACCGAAAAAAAGGATAAAAATAGTAAAAAGAAGATAAACCAGAGTGTTTTCAATAATCTTTTTGACCCGAATCACTTTTTTTTTCCTTTATTTGATTCTAGTTTATTACTGGATGTCTAGTAAATCAGTGTTTGCCGAACAGTCCTGACCCGACTGTTTAGGTCTCTATACTCGCATCCGACTGTCATTCCTGCGTCAAGGGAGAGGGTAGACATACCGAACAGACGGTAAAAGTGCGATCCAGACCGTTTTAGACGCAGTCCAGCGCATTACAGATACATAAATATCTGTATGCATCGGAACTATGAACTCACTCAGGAAATCACTCGGATCTTTCAAAAAACTGACGGATTCATCTGCACATTCAAGGTCAGGGGTCGGTTTGATGATGCTGATGGGATTAGAGGTAGGAATGTGGTCAATTCCTACTCCGTCTGTAAGTTTAAGAAGTGCGTTGACCGAGTAATTTCCGAAACCCGACGAACGCTGAAGTATCGGTTTCAATTTGTGCCGTTTGAAGGAGGGGATAGAGGCAGACAAACCTCATACCATATTCACGGTCTGATTGAATTGCCACCCGATGCTGACAGTAGACGGTTTCAGGACATGATTCGTTTAAAGTTTCAGAATCAAACAGAACGAATCTTTAACTCTCACCGAAAGATAACCACAGAGGTTTGGTTTGAAAGAATTGATCCAGACCGATTGCGTAAGTATTCGTTCTACTGCACAAGAAAAGAGGATGATTTAGTTATCGGGAGGGCGGGTGATGAGCGAGTATTGATTGATATGGATTCATTTTGCTTGGAGTGGCACCAATAAACAGCATCTGTCGGCGTGATGTTCCTTATGAGATGCGTGTTGATATGGTCTTATGTAGTGTCAGGAGACAGTTGGAAGGAGTCCTCTACTGTTGGAGTACCTCATTTGAAGGATTCTTATTGGCGAGATAAGAAAACCATAGAAGGATATTTCCAGGAATTTTTTCCGGTGGTAGGATTATCTGGAGTGTTGTATTACTTCGGGTCGGTAGTAAGCGATTGTTGACGGAGTGCTACTTTTCGTGATGGTGAACAAATAGTGCAGAAATCTTTTAAATATTTTTGTGTCGCTTTACTTGTGACCATTCTATCGGGGTGCAACCGAATCGACACCTATTTTGTCTACGGACCGCAGTATCTCGCAGAACTAGAGCGTGATTTAGGGGGTGCGTCTGCTGATCCAGAGACACGAAAGACAATAGAGGTACTCCTAAATGCGACACAAATTCGTGTTGCGATTCAAAAAGGAAATCGAAATACCTTGGTAGTTCATAAGTCCTACAAACAAACCGATGCTCTAAAGAAGGTAGGAGGTAGTTTTGACTTCTCCTCAGATATACAAAAGTATCCGGATTGTGATTATTTTGACGATGACAATTGGGTTTGTGAGAACTTTTTCGCTATGAAATATGAAATGCGAGAGGGTAAATTGTTTATTGGTGGCAGGGAGATGCAAAAGAAATATTCGTTTAAGTTATGAATCGTCTAAATAAGCATTCCCATTCATTACAAAGGAATGTTTATGTCACACCAATCCCCCGCAGTACCTCTCGATGAACATCTAATCATCCGAGTCCCGAAACCTCTCAAAGAACTCCTCGCCAAGACCGCTCAGAGTTACGGTCTGAAAACAACTCAATTAGGTCGGCATCTGATTGCAACCAACCTGCCGCGGATACAGAAGAACCGTTTCTATGAGTATCTGTAATGAGTAGTCGTGAATTAGACCTACTCTCACGCAGTTTGAAGGGCGATTACACGGTACTGCGAAGTGATTTTATTGCAGATGACCTACTCAAAGACGGACAGAAATGGTTGAAATCTGTAGCGGATAGTGCTAAGAAAGAGAAGGCGAGGTTCGTGACGGTGGTGGCGGTGGTGAGGGATTGAAGAGAGACCAATTTGAAAGCGGCGTGAGATTCTTACAAATCCTGCTCAGATGACTGGTTCTTCGGTTTAGGCACAACAAACAAAAGAAGTAAAGTAACGAGAGGAGACAATCCAAGAGACAGTAAAAACCAGGTTCCAGGCGGTCGACCTTGCTTCGATGCAATAAGAGAGTTGAGTCCGCATAGTCCAAAGAACAGAAGTGCTAAGACGAAAAGTTCATCCTCTGAGGCGGAGAGCAGAGTTTCCAAGGGTCAAAACTAATTACAAGAATTAAAAACGGACTCGATCGCTGAATCAAAGGGAGGTGCTTTGATTAAGATTGGACCCATGTTAGTTCCAACCTCAACCATCCAATCATAGACAAAACCTTTTTCGACTAATTGAAACGTTTTACTTCCGTCTGGACCCACAAACTGATACTCTGACTGGATGAGACGACCATTTTTCGGTTTGAAAACTCCATCTATTCCAACCATATTAACCGGTATAAAGACATTCTTGAAATCTCTTTGAACTACTCCAGTGTCATTTGTCCCGCTATATAAATTTTCATTCACTTTTACCCTTGCACTACTTGCAGTAAAGTTTTGACCAACTCTTGTAACGGGAACTTCACCTTTCTCAAAAGTAATTCGCATTCCAGCACAAGTTATGTCTACAACAGCAGATGCGCCTTGTTGATTCCTAACAGTTAATCTTGCAGTTCTTGTTTCCTTGTTTGACATCTCATCTCTCTTCGTAAAGAGTGACCACTTGACACCGGAATTTTTCGCGATTTCTCTGCCTTTATCCACTAGTTTTGCTTGCTGATTTGCTACTGCCTGCTTTTCCGCATTAATCGCCTTTTGCTGACTAGTTTTCGCTTCTCTTGCTTGAGCGACTATTTCTGGTGCATCGCAACGATGTAGAGGAGTAACTGGACTCCCATTACTTACAATCTTTCCATCTTGAATCTCTGGTTTTCCATCAAGCAAAACTTGTAAAGTTTTTCGGGTGTAATTATTTTCAAACTGCAGCACCTGAACAATTGATTTTCTAACGATATGAACTCCATCGGAAAAATCTTCAATAAATCCAGTTAGTTCATAGATTCGATCTTTTTCGCTTACAACTCTTCCAGTGTTGAAAGTAAATTTTCTCTGAAGACGGGGTTCATTTCCCCATTTCTCCATCAAATTCATTTGATTAACAACTAGTTGATTCGTGTTAGATACCGTTACGAAGTTTCCAAATCGATTCCACTTCTCATCTATACATCCAGGGAGGATATTCCAACGACCCACGCTTAGATCCCGTATAGAACTCGGTACCCCGGATTCGGAATTCGTATTTTCACTGGATAAAGGTGGTTGCTTTTTATTTGTCTCGGACGACCTCGAGGAATCTTCCTTTTGAATACCCCGTTCCAGTTCCTTTGCCGCATCTTTTAGACCCTTGAGTAGGTCTCCGAACTGTGCGTGGGCAACTGTGGTCGTGACCAATAGAGCAACAGCAACCATTAAACTCTTCATCTTGCTCCTCGCTATAAAATGAGAGAAATCTTCCGTCTTCCCACCAACCCACCGGTCAATTCTAAAGATCCATTCGCCGTCTTAGGGATATTATTCATATAATTATCGATTTGGAGTTTCTAAAAATACTTTTTAGCACTTGCTTGTCCAGACACCGCTTCCTGCGGGCGATCCAATCTTCGGAATCGTGATTTCATTTGAAAAGGTTATCGACTGTGATGTAAAAGCAGAACCGCTGCTGAATTCATATATGCCGCGCAAAGGTCTATGACCCGGAATAGAAATCACGAAGTAGCGCTCCCGAAAAGATACCTGCTCTTGTGAGTCGCACAATTGCTCAGAAACGACCCCGATGACTCTAAGCAGCGTAAAAAGATCCTGTCCCGATTCAATAGTCGTATGTTCAAAAATTGAAGCAACTATCATTGTTCTTACACCCGCAGCGCTAATAGAAATATCTTTAGCGAGATTAATTTTCCGTGTCTCCGGAAATCTTTTATTCTCCACTTGTGCCCATTTTGAGTTGGGATAAAGTGTATTGAGAACACCCCAGTCATTGTTCGTGTGCATCTTATTCGCAGGAATAGCAGTAATCAATGCCGCGTTCTTGATGTGCAGAGAAAATTCTTTCTGATTACGCGTTGAACTCTGCGCGTATGCTGATTGAACAAGAGAGGCAAGTATTAGTGCGATGATGGTTGTTTTCATTGAGAGCACCCTTCTCATAAGTTATTGGACTCCAGAACTCTTTGGTTGATTGAGGATTACCAGCAATTCGTATCTGTAAGTCGAACTACCCAAAACTTTCTTCAATGTAGACGAGAGTAATTATTTTTTATGTATAAAGTAGAGTAGTTTTCGTTGCACTATCTGTCAAGAGGGTTTCAACCCATCGCTGCATAACAAGTGCTGACTCCAATCCCTAAAGTCCGAGCAATCTTCCGTATCCCAACCCCCTGATCCCGTAATAGTCGCACCGTCTCTTTCGTGTTCTCGGTGATGGTCCTAGGTCTACCAAATTTCACCCCCGCCGCCTTTGCTCTTGCTTGACCTGCTAAGACCCGCTCACGAATTAGTTCTCGTTCATATGCCGCTAAAGAGGCGAATACTCCATAAATCATTCTTCCTGATGCAGTAGAAGTGTCCATACCCTGTTGCAGAAAGAATAGATCCACTTTCAATGACTGCAATTCGTTCATTATTTCGATGAGATTCTGAACTGACCTGCCAAGTCGAGAAATGTCCCAACACATGACCAAGTCAAATCGTCTGCGGGTACATTCTTTAAGCATTCGGTCTAGGGCAGGACGATTCTGACGACCTTTTGCCCCTGATATGCCTTCATCAACGAATTCAGAAACGATTTGATAACCCGCACGATCCGCAACTGCACGAAGTTCTGTGAGTTGATTCTCGCAGGTCTGTTGATTGGTACTGACACGAGCATAGATGGCGATTCTTTTCATGTTTTTGTGCGCTCCTTCAAAGTAGTTACAAGGACACTCAAATTCCGTCTGAAACCCGTTATTCCTTCGTCACATCTATTACTGAAAAACAATCGTTGAAAAAATGTTCAAATAAATCAATAATTTAGGGTCTTTTCCCGCAATTTAGATAGTCAATATGCTTACAAAGTTGTTACAAACTCTAAAAAAACCCCTATTTTTTAGATGTTTTTTGCAAACGGACTGTTGAGTGGGAATGATATTAACACAAAAAACTCAATAAAATCAATAACTTAGGAGTTACAAAAAAGTTACAAACAAAAGAAAAAACTCTGTAAAATCAAGGACTTACAGATTTTCAGGGTGACAAATGTTACGCACTCCCAAAATCACTCAAAAGAACAGTTCGGGACGCACCCAGAAGGGGTCCATCCCTTCACCGACTTCAAAAACCGCTCAAAAGTCACGAAAAACCCGTCAGAAACGAATCTCTGATGAGTTTTTCATCTACGACAACGAGGTTTTCATCTTTCGTACCACCCACTCCGGCGATGTGTGGCAGATGCGGATGTGGATACGGGATGAAAAGAAATACATCCGTGAAAGTTTACGAACCCGTGACAAGACCCTAGCAATAGAGGAGGCAAAAAGACGGTTCCTGAACTATCACAACATGGTCAAGTCAGGACAGAAAATCTTCTCCATACCGATTTCTGAACTGAGAGAAAAATACATGGCGTATGTAGACGAACTGACCCGTTCAGGACAAATCAGCAAGGGACGGCAAACAAACATCAAAACCTATACCCGCAGATGTGAAGAATTTTTAGGAAAAAGCACAAAGATTGCGAATGTGGACCGTAAGAGATTTCAGGAATATCGTGCATTTCGTCAGAAGCAACTCAAGACCATAACGATGACCGTTGTCCGCAATGAATCTATCACCATCAAACAAATGTATAAATGGGCAGCGAATGAAGGACTAATTGCCCCAAATTACCTTCCTGACTTTGGTCAGATTCGTGTTCCAAAACAAGAAACAGTCCGAGATGGTTACACCGTAAAGGAATACAAACAACTTACCGCAATCGCAAGCAAGTGGTACTTAAAGGTTGGAAAGGGCGACCCAAACAAAAACGAAAAAATTTTCTATAGAAAATCTATTCGTGACTTCGTTTTGTTAATGTCGAATTACGGTTTTAGAACAAGTGAACTTCTTCAAGTCAAATATAAGCACATTGAACACAAAAAGAACGGTGTTTGTCACATCTTCATTCCTGCGGAGAACACGAAAGTTAGGCGAGCACGACTGACGGGGGCAAAGAAAAGTGACCTAATCAAAAGAAAGATTGAATACTCAAACTTTACTGATCCGGAGGACTATCTATTCAGCAAATTCAGCAAGCGAGAGATGATAGCGAAGAACTTGCTGTATGACTACTTTGCTGAACTTGTTACTGAGGTGAAGGAACATCATCCCGAATTTGACGAAACAAAAACTTTATATTCTTTACGACACTTTTACATCACATGGCATTTAATGATTGGCAAGATGAATGTTTACGACCTTGCAAAAATTGCGGGTACAAGTTTGAAACAGATTCAAGACCACTACGACCATGTAATTCAGTCGCACAAGATTGATGAACTTATCTCCCATGCCAGTAGATCCCGAATTGACGATGAGTATCAGTTAGTAATGATGGATGAGGAACTGGATGACGACCGGGGGCGTAATTAGAACTCGCCTGTTACCCCTCTCCGAGACCCCCAAATCTATTCCCCAGACGAAAAAATCATCTACAAAATCTGTTCGGAAAAGGGTAGAGTAGACAGAGATAACCCCAAGAAAGAAGACGACTGGGGAAACACGACTGGAGGGTTCTAAAGTGATGAAAATCAACTTAGCGGCAGTGATTTTGGTGTCTTTTGTGATTTCAGGGTGTGCTGTGAGCACCGCCGAAATTGACATTAGCAACAAAGATTCCGCATGTGCAAGGGGATGCAGTTCAAACTTTTCTAGTTGTATTGGTAGCGCATTCGGACACCCGGCATTACTTTCGTGCAGAGAGGGTCTAAAACTATGCGTTCAAACCTGTCCAAATAAGCAGTAACTGTGTTGAAAAAGACGAAGAAAAGGCGTCTCAAAACAGACCTGCTATCCCGGGGTATTGATGTTCCATGGATGAACAGATGAACCTTAGAAACCTTTCTCTGATACTTACCTGCGTTGCCGTAATGCCCGCTATCAGTCACGCAAACTCCGCTCATTGCTATTCCATACAGAATCAAGACCTGAAGAACTTCTGTCTTGCTAC
>Ga0315904_10008972_pt1 | contig 13139 bp, 11 predicted proteins | sample LakEriMetagenome_6_FD_203529 | JGI IMG/M metagenome (GOLD analysis project Ga0315904, IMG submission 203529) | Freshwater fungal communities from buoy surface, Lake Erie, Ohio, United States - Buoy 12 MA120 | ecosystem: Environmental > Aquatic > Freshwater > Lake | place: USA: Lake Erie, Ohio... | reverse complement strand
TGCAGCAACCAGGCGGTCGCCAAGCCGACCAGCCCAGCTCCCACAACGATCACCGCGCGGGAGGCTGGGCTGGGGGTGGTGAGATTGAGCGGGGTGTGGGTGTTCAGCCGGCTGGGGGAAGGTCTGGAAAACCGCCTGAGCGAAAAACGCGATCAAGGCAGGCACACGCTTTGTTTGCGAAGTCGCTGCCGATTGCGAATTCGCCGCCAAATGCGAAGTCGCCGCCGGCGGACCGGGCGATCCAGCGCATCGTTTAGGACTGCTTCAGCGCTGTCTGCACCTCGGTCGGCAGGATCTGGGCATACAGACCAAAGCCACTGGCCACTTTGATGTAGCCCTTCCGCAGGGCGTCACCATCTTGAAGGCGGGCGGCCTCATCGAGATCGGCCAGGGCCGTTTTGAGTTTGGCGGCTCGCTTCTCGGCCTCGGGGCGGTCGGCCGGCAGCAGGTGCTGGTTGATGTAGAGCATTTCACGGCCCACCTCCTGCATCGGACCGTGGATCAGGTTGCGGGTGAACACCCAGTTCTTTTCGTTGACGAGGCTGGCCAGTTCAGGCAAGCGGTCGCGGGCGGCCAGGAACCCTTCGGCCTGACGGGTGATGAAAGCCACGTCCTCGGGGGCCAGGCCCTTAGGGGCCGCCTTGCCGGCGTCGCAGGCGGCTAGCCCCAGCCCAAGCGCCAGCACCAGGGCGAGGCTGGCCAGCGAGCGCCACAGGCGGGTGAGCCAGCCGCCCGGGGCCAAGGATGAACGGGAGGGGCTCGCCGATGCTGTGGAAAGAGCCATGCCAGCGCAGACCTGGGAGTTCGGGCCTGACTTTACCCGCGCCGCTCGACGCGATTCGCCGCTCTGTTGCCCCTCGCAATCCAGCCAACGGGTGGCTGCGTGCCGCCCTCGCCCAGGGCGCTTGGCCGCGCAGGATCCACCTCAAGCTGGATCAACCTGGAGCCCGGTCAACCTGGAGCCCGACCAACCTGGACAATGGTGGTCTGCCTTCCGCCGTCCATGGGAGATGCCACGGCGATCCTGCGGGTGATCTGCCCCGACCGCTCCGGTCTGGTGAGCGAGCTGTCCGGCTGGGTGGCCGCCAACGGCGGCAACATCCGCCACGCCGACCACCACACCGATGCCGGCTCAGGCCTGTTCTTGAGTCGGGTGGATGCCCTCATCCGCAAGGGCCGGGACAGTGAGCGCCTGGCTCTGGCGCGGGCCGTGCGGCTGCATCTGCGACAGCAGGTGATGGTGTATCGCGGTCGAACCGCTGTGTTTGATTGAATCCCCCGGCCCGCGCCATGCCCCTTCCGCCGCTCGCCCCGCTGGGCCGCCTGCTGCGTTCCGAGTGTCCGGCCACAGCCCATCCGTTGGGTTGGAGCCTGTTTCAGCTGGGCCTCTTCCTGCTGGCGAGCAGCGCCCTGCTCGGCCAAGTGCTGCTGGGGTTTGCCCTGATCCTCGGCTTCCGCGGCCGGCGCCCGCTCACATCAGACCCCTGGAACTGGCCCCTGCTGGCCGCCTCATTGCTGATGCTGCTGGGGGCGTTCCAGGCCTACAGCGGCTGGCTGGCCTGGGTGGGTCTGCCCAACTGGCTGCCCTTCTTCGTGGGGTTTTGGGCCTATCAGGCTTATCTCAGCAGTCCCGGGGCGCGGCGCCGTTCGGCCCAGTGGCTCGTGGCCGGCACGGTGCCGGTGGTGGTGACCGGTTTCGGCCAGATGTGGTGGGGCTGGCAGGGGCCCTGGGAGCTCTTTTCCGGCCTGATGCGTTGGGACATGCTCCCCGGCGGTAGCCCGGTGGGGCGCATGGCCGGCCTGTTCGATTACGCCAACATCACCGGCGCCTGGCTGGCACTGGCCTGGCCGTTGGCGTTGGCCTGCCTGTTCCAGCCCCGGCTGCGTTGGCCCGCCCGGACCACCGTGCTGGCGATCGTGCTCGGCATCCTGGCGGCGGTGTATTGCTCCGAATCCCGCAACGCCTGGGGCGCGCTGCTGCTGGCTCTGCCGATCGTGAGTGGGCCGGGTAGCTGGCCGCTGCTGCTGCCGCCCCTGCTGCTGGTGCTGCTGGTGCTGAGCTTGGCGAGTTTGCCGGGAGTCCCTCTGGCCCTGCAGGGGCCCGCCCGGCTGATCGTGCCGGATGACATCTGGCGGCGGCTCAGCGACGCGAAATACGCCGCCAGCCGCCAGCTGGCCTCCACCCGCCTGGGTCAGTGGGGCTTCTGCCTGGAGCTGATCCGCGAACGGCCCTGGCTGGGCTGGGGCGCCGCCGCCTTCAGCGTGATCTATCCGCTGCGCCGAGGTGTCTGGCATGGCCATCCCCACAACCTGCCGATCGAGCTGGCGGTGAGCTTTGGGCTGCCCGTGGCGATTCTGGTGGTGGGACAGGTGCTGGCGCTGCTGGTGATCGCGGCCCGCCGGGGCATGGCGAGCGGCCCGCGGCTGTTCGACCGGGCCTGGTGGGCGGCGGCCCTGGTGCTGACCAGCCTGCATGGCACCGATCTGCCCTTGTACAACAGCCGCATCAATGTGGCCGGCTGGGTGCTGCTGGCCGGATTGCGCTGCGCCATCGCGGCGGCGCCCGCTCCCACGGCGCCCGCTGATCAGGATGGCCCGAGCCGCGGCGCGGCCCTGGGCCCTGCCGCCTGAGTTCCCCCGCCTTCTGGGTTCCCTGGCCGCCGGCGGGGCGACGCGGGGCTCTTCGCTGCGGAATGGAACGCTGAGGACGCTCTGAATAACCCTTCGCGAGCCAGGCTCAGGGACTGCGCCAGCTGGGCTCCCCAAGCTCCCACAAGTCTCGAAGCAGGTTGTTCGCGAGCCTTGCCCATCGGCTGTCTTCAGACCGTCCGCCCGGGGCCTGGCTCTCTCAAGGGTTCGTTTCGGCCTGGGGCGCCGGTGCCTCGGGACTCTCGCTGGCCATGGCGGCGTCGACCTCAACGTCGCCAGAGAAGGCGCCGCCAGCGAAGGCGCCGCGGCGATGGGCCGCCAGGGTGGCCCGGGGCAGGGGGCCCTGCAGGTGATCCCAGGGCAGGGGGCGATCCTCCGGCCAGTCGGCGTGCACCACCTCCTCCCAGGCGGGGGGTGGCGGTAGCGCTGGCGCCTCCGCCAGCACTCCGCTGGCTTGCGCCTCTCGGTACGCCCGTTTCCAGCCCCCCAGGCTGCCGTGCCGGCCGCGGGCCAGGGCCAGCACCCTCGCCAGGCGCCGGTCGCTGCGGGAGAACAGGGTCTGGATCACGCTCCAGCCATAGCTTTCGGGCCGCAGCTCAATGCCCTTGGGGTTAAGCCGTTTGGCCAGCAGCTTCAGCCGGGCTTCCGCTTCCGGCCGCAGCCCCTGCCACTGGAACGGCGTATGGGCCTTGGGCACGAAGGTGCTGACGCCAAGGCTGAGCCTCAGGCCTGGGGTGGCTTTCTTGAGGTCCAGCAGCAGCGCGGCGGTGGCCTCCACATCCGCCAGTTCTTCGCTGGGTAGCCCCACCATGCCGTAGAGCTTGAGGCCGGTGAGTCCGCCTGCTTTGGCATGGCGGCAGGCGGCAAAGATTTCCTCGCGGTCGAGCTTTTTGTTCACCAGTTGGCGCATGCGGTCGCTGCCACTTTCGATCGCGATTGTGAGCGATTTGCTGCCGCGCTTCGCCAGGATGCCGGTGAGCGCGTTGGTGACTGTGGCCGCTCGCACCGAGCTGACGCTGACGCGGGTGCCCTCGAACCGGTCCTGATCCAGCCAGGCCAGCAGCTCGCTGAACTGCGGGTGCTGGGTGACCGATGCCCCCAGCAGGCCGAGCCGCTGGGTGACGGCCAGTCCGGCCTCCACCGCTGGGATGAGCCCGTCGTCGAGGGAGGCGGTGCGGAATGGCAGGGTGAGGTAGCTGGCCAGGCAGAAGCGGCAGAGCTCCGGGCAGCTGCGCACCACCTCCACCATGTGAATCGAGGGCCAGGCCGCCTCCGGGGTGATCACGGTGGAGTGGCTGAGCGTGTTGCCGCGCCAGGTTTGCTTGGCGATGGCGGCCGGCAGTTGCGGTTCGATCGGCTCCACCGCCAGCAACGAACCATCGCTGGCGTAGCGGGGGGCGTAAAGAGACGGCACGTAAACACCTGGCAGCGTCGCCAGTTGGCGCAGTCGCTGTGGGCGCGGGGCGCCGCGACTGGCCTGCAGGGCGTCGATGAAGGCTGGTAACAACAGTTCGCCATCGCCGAGCAGCACCACATCGAGAAAGGGCGCCAGCGGTTCGGGGTTGGCCGTCAGCACCGGCCCGCCGCCGAACACGATCGGATCGTCGTCGGCCCGTTGCTCGCTCCAAAGCGGGATGCGCTGCTGCTCCAGCAGATCGAGCAGCACGGGCCCATCCAGTTCCCAGCTCAGGGAAATGCCGAACAGATCGAGTTGGCCCCGGGGGAGGGGGGGGTCGGCCCGGTCGGTGAACAGGCGCCGAACCGCCAGATCCGGCCGCCGCGCCAGGGTGGCCCACACCACCTGGAACCCCAGACTGGTGATGCCGATGCTGTAGGTGCTGGGAAAGGCGAGCACCGCCCGCAGGGCACCCGGCTGGGGCACGGCAGGGTTGAACAGCAGGATTTCCTGATTCAGAGAGAGGTCACGGCTGTTCTCCAGCGTGTCATCTGGCTGTGGCCTGCGCGGGTCAAGCAGGCGCCAGGGAGCTCTGGGCCGCCGCGGCCGCAGCATCATCTTTCCCCAGCCACTCCATCCCGTCGCAGTCCGCCTGGGGGTGTTGGCGCAGGCTGGCCCGCAACAGCTCCAGCATCGGATTGGCGAGCTGCAGAGTCGCCGCCTGGGCGATCAGCGCCAGGGTTTCGTGGATGCCGAGAGGATGGGGCAAGGGCAGGAGCCCGAATTCCTGGTTAAGGCGCTGCAGCTGGTGGGGAGCGGCATAGGAGAGGCTCTGGCCGTCGGCTGCGGCAGCCTCCCAGTGCTTGAGGCTATGCAGCTCCAGCCGGGAGCAGCTGTTGCCCAGGCCGCGCTGGCTGAGCTGCTGCATCAGATGGGGAGCGGCGCCCAGCGGCAGAGCGGGGGAGGGGTAGGCCTGGAGGTCGCGGGGCTGCAGCTCGCTGCGCGTGGCGAGAGGGTGCTGGTGATGGGCCATCAGCCGCAACTCCCAGCGACACAGGGGCAGGGCATGCACCGTGGCGGTGAGGCTGAGCCGTTTCCCATCGAGCTCGGTCAGGGGCTGGGGCAGCAGGCCCTGCAGTTCCATGAGGCCACAAATCACGAGATCAACCAGCCGCAGGTCCAGCAGGGTCAGCAGCTCGTAGCAGCCCATCGGCGCAATCGGAATCGGGCAGGCATTGGGGAAACGATGTTGCAGATTGTTGCCTATTTCGCCACAGGGCCAGGTCAGGACATACCGGAACTGGCCCCGCTGCAGGCGCAGCTTCTGGGCTGTCTGACGCAGGCTGTCAAGGATGTCGCCGTTGCTGGAGGCCCGATAGCCGCCGTTGCCGCGGGCGATGCCGAGATTGAATTCGGCGCTAAAACTGCGATAGCGGCGCGAGCAGCTGCTCTGGGAGATGCCGAGGTAATTGGAACAACCGGTGGTGCTGCCAAAGATCTGCAAGAAGTCAACGATGTCCAGGTCGCTGGGAGGGCGTTGGCGCACGTGCCGACGTAGGGCCGATTGGCCTTGAGCTCTGCCTGGAGCCAAGGGCCCACATCACTCTGCAGCGATTGTGTCACCGTGCCTGGACTCTGGCAAATGATGCGGGATTTGCATCGCCTCCGCCCTCCCTACACCCGTGTCTGCAGGCCTGATGATTAGCTCTGATGCAAAACATGCATACAGATATGTCATATCCTGGCCTGGCGCCCCGGCCCGACCACGCCCCGCGGCGCCTTCGGGATCGGCCCAGCGCCGGCCGCCCTGGGGTGCTGGTCCCGTCTGGTCCGGGCCGAGCCCCCCACATGCCCGCGCTGGCAAGGGGCACCGGCCACCAGGCGTTTCCTCCTGAGGCGTGGTCGGCGTGAGGATGGCCCGGCGAACTTGTGTTGTGTGTGGGGTGGGGGGGCTGGCCGCCGCGATGGCTTGCTCACGTTGCGAGAGCCACGGCATCGAACCGCTGGGTTTTGTGGCCTAGGCAACACCAGCCGCAAGCTTCCTGGCTGATCAAGCACTTTTCTGTAAACGCCTGAGCACAGCGTGCGCGAGCATGGGCTAGGCCGGGTCGTCGCGGTCGGCCGGCCGGAAGCGACGCCAACCATGGAAGGTCCTTCGAGGGGTGGGCCGGTGATTTCTGTCCCAGTTCACTGGCTGATCTGCGGTTGCCCTGTGCTGCTGGCGATGTTGTTTTGATCCTGATTTGCAAGCTGGAAACTTGGTTTTTTCCCGGGATCCTGGCTGTTGCGGGATCGCCAAGGCGGGCCATCGCCGCAGCCTGGTGGTCCAGCCCGATGATCAGGACGCCTGCCATCCGAAGTGAACCCCATCGGGCATGGGGACCAGGTTGGGCCGCCGTGGCATTGAACGGCTGGTCGCCGTTTTTTCGGCCCCCGGTCGGGGTTGGCCCCAGCCCCTGCTGAACAAGCGCCGCAGCATTAAATGATTTCGGTAAGGATTACAGCGCCATCACGGTGTTGCTCCCATCAACACATGCGTCTGTACAGACTGGCCTCATCCAAGTTGTTGTGACGGATGGCCACCAGTGCTCACTTCCCCGGCCCGCCCCCCAGCACCTCGGGATTGGGGCTTGCACTGGTCCTGGGGGCTGCCCTGATCCCGCAGCCAGTCGCCGCCCTGGAGGCGAGCAAGGAGCCCGCGGCAATGCCATCACCAGCAACAGCTCTAGCGGCAACGCCATCACCAGCAACGTCCCCAGCGCCATCGGCAGCGGCAGCGCCCATTCCTTCAGCGGCGGCGGCGGCGGCGGATGCGGCGGCGGCGGCAATGGCAGTCGCAGCGCCAACTCCATCGGCGGCGGTAACGCCACTGCCCATGCCACTGCCCATGCCAGTTCCAGGGCCCATGCCAGTGCCAACGGCAGCGGCAGCGGCAGCTGCAACGGCAGCGCCAACGGCAACGAACCCCTGGGCGGCCACGTTCGAGCTGTACGGCTTTCTGCCCTGGATCCAATCCACCACCACGATTCGCGATCTCGAGACCGACGCCGCCCTCGGCCCTGGCCAGGTGATCAACCTGTTGCAGTCCGCCTTCAGCTTCCGAGGCAGTGTTGAAAAAGATCGCCTTGGGCTGATGGTCGATGTGTTGTACAGCCAGCTTGGCGCCAGCCCCTCCAAATCCGGTCCCCGAGGTTTGCTGAACCTGGATACGGACCTCAGCGTCATCAACGGTTTCTACGACCTGGCGTTGCGCTGGCGTTTCGGTGATCGCGAGGTCGCGATCGGCCGCCCAGGCCGCTGGAGCGTGGTTCCGTATGCCGGGATGCGCATGGTGCAAGCCCGGCTGGATGTGGGGGCCCAGCTCACCCGCAATGGACCGTTCAGCCTGGGGCCGGAACGGCTGGCCAGCCTGGACCACACCTGGATCCAACCGGTGGTTGGCACCCAGGCGTCGCTGTTTCTTTCCCCCCGGCTGCGCCTGTTTGCCCGCGGCGACATCGGCGGCTTCGGCTTGGCCGGAGCCGAGGATCTCAGCGGCAATGCCCAGGTGGGGTTCGGCTATGCCGTGGGCAACAACACCGATCTCAACCTCTCCTGGCGCTATCAGGGGCTGCGCTGGTCCAATGGGACGGCCAGCAATGGCCTCACCCTGGACGAAAACGGAGTCGAGCTGGGTGTGAAGTTCTTCTTCTGATTCCGCCTGCGCTCCCCGGCTGAGCGGGGGATCGGAGCGAGCCTCCAGGCGGAGGGCTCGACCTCAGCTTCAAGCCGGAGGCTTGCTCCGCCGGCTCTCGCGCAACAGCTCCGAAGGCCGCACTCTGTAGGTGGCCTGGAAATCCCGGCTGAACTGGGAGAGATGGCCGTAACCGAAGCAGGCCGCAATCGAGGACACGCTGTCTTGAGCCTCGGGATGGAGCAGCTGCTCCCGGGCCCGTTCCAGCCGCTGGCCGCGGATCCACTGGATCGGACCGCAGCCGAAGCGCTCCTGAAAGAAGTTGCGCAGGCTGCGCTCGGAATAGCCGCTCTGGGTCACGAGGTCGCGCAGCTGCAGGGGCTGGTGCAGATGGTCGCCGATCCAGCTCAGCAGGTCCGCGAAAATTCGTTGTCGGCTGCCCTGTTCGCCCTGCTCGGCGCCTTGGGCGTCCCGCAGCAGGTCGCCGCAGAGCAGCAGCACAAGCAGCCGTTCGATGGCACGATCCAGGCCCAATGGCTCGAGCAGCCCAGGGTTGCGGCAGAGCGGCAGCAGCTGCAGCAATAGCCCGGCCAGATCGCGCTCCGCTCCCGGGCGCGGTTGCAGGGTCAGGGCCCGTTGCAGGCGTTGGCGCAACCGGGAGGGGCTGAGCCGATGCTGGGAGAGCTCGATCCCCCGCCGCTCCAGCGCCGTGATCGCCACGGCCAGCCGCCACCCCTCCCAGGCTGAGGTGTGCAGCGGCGCCGCTGAGCTGGGCCAGTAGAGCAGGCCCAAGGGCGGCCTGAGGATGTGTTGCAGGTTCTCCTGCTGCACGATCAGCGGCTGGCCCACCGGGATGAGCAGCTCAGCCGCCGCCGCGGCCGGCTGGTCCGGCGGCTGGGGCCCAAAGCTCAGGCTCAGGTTGCCCAGCCTCCAGCTCGTGGTTGGGGCCTGCGGCGAGGGAGCCAGGGGCAGGCCGCTCATGGCTGGCACCTTGTGGCGACGCAGCGAAAGCCAAGATGGCCCGTTGAGGTGTCGATCCCCTGGGCCATGCGGGCCGCCGGGCGGTAGCGGCGGCAATACTCCGGGGCGCAGAGGTAAGAGCCGCCCTTCACCACCCGACGCGGGATCAGGCCGTGCTCGGACCGCGGGTCGACGCTGGCCTGGCGGGCCCGTTCGCCGGCCTGGCAGCAGCCGCCATCGCCGCCGCTGAGGGCCGCTTCGGGACGATGGCCGCTCCGGTACCAATCCGCCGTCCACTCCCAAACGTTGCCGATCATGTCCACGAGCCCGTAGGGGTTGGCTGGATAGCTCCCCACGGGCGAGGTGCCGGCAAAGCCGTCGAGACAGGTGTTGTGGTGGGGGAAGGGGCCCTGCCAGGTGTTGGCCAGGGGGCGACCGCCGGGATGCAGCTCATCCCCCCAGGCGTAGATCTTCCCCTCCAGCCCTCCCCGGGCGGCCCGTTCCCATTCCCGCTCCGTGGGCAGCCGCTTGCCGGCCCAACGGGCGTACGCCTCGGCGTCGGCGCAGGCGATGTGCACCACCGGGTGGCGTTCCCGCCCCTTGATCGAACTTCCCGGGCCCTCCGGGTGGCGCCAGTTCGCCCCCGGCACGTACCGCCACCAGCGGTGGATGTCGTCCAGCGGCACCGGCTGGCGGGGGGCCACGAACACGATCGAGGCCGGCTGCAGCTGCTGGGGCTCCGCTCCGGGGTAATCGGCGGGATCGGCGGGCCGTTCGGCCAGGGTGAGGTGGCCCGTCGCCTTGACGAACTTCAGGAACTGGCCATTGGTGACCGGGGCCCGATCCATCCAGAACCCCTCCACGTCCACCTCCTTGGCCGGGGCTTCCTCCGGATAGTGGTGGTCGTCCCCCATGCGGAAGCGGCCCGCGGGGATCCAGACCATGTCCCGGGCGGGGGGGCGACCCGGGGCAGGGATGGCCTGGGCGGGGTGGGTTCGGATCGCCATGGTCCCGGTGTGCTGCGGCGTGTGCTGTGGCGGTGGCTCAGGCGGTGGCGCTGGCTCAGGCGGCGCCGCTGGCGGCCTGCTCCAGCTTCTCCATCACCCGCTCCAGGGAGAAGCTGGCCGCCTTTTGCCTGGGCGGATAGGCCACAAATGTCTTGAGGAAGTCGCCCACATAGGCCTGGGCCGGCACGATCAGGAAGACGTGATCAAACATCCAGTCCCAATAGGTGTTGGAGGTGATGTCGGCCCGCTCGTAGGGGTCGGTGAGCAAATTGAAGATTTTCGGCACGCGCAGTTCCACGAAGGGTTCGGCCCAGATCTGGCAGGTGCCTTGCTCACGCTGCTCACGGAACACGAACTTCCAGTTGTCGTAGCGGAGGCCCACCAGATCGCCGTCGTCCGAGAAGTAAAAGAATTCCTGGCGTGGACTCCTGTCGGTCTTGCCCGTCCAGTAGTCGAGCATGTTGTAGCCATCGAGATGGATCCGGAAGGTTTTCTCGCCCACCGAATAGCCATCGAGAAGCTTCTGCTTGATCGCCGGTTCGCCGGCGGCGGCCAGCAGAGTCGGCAGCCAGTCGAGATGGCTGCAGAGGCCAGTGATGTTGGTCCCTGCCGGGATGTGGCCGGGCCAACGCACGAGGGCCGGCACGCGGAAGGCCCCTTCCCAGTTGGTGTTCTTCTCGCTGCGGAAGGGGGTCATGCCGGCATCGGGCCAGCTGTTCATATGCGGGCCGTTGTCGGTGCCATACATCACGATCGTGTCGTCGCTGATGCCCAATTCGTCGAGGAGATTGAGCATCTCACCGATGCATTCATCGTGATAGATCATCACGTCGTGATAGAGCGACTGCCAGCGCCCGCTGCGGCCTACATCCTGGGGCCTGGCGTAGGTGCGGAAGTGCATGTGGGTGGTGTTAAACCACACGAAGAAGGGCTCGCCTGAGGCAACCGCATCGCGGATGAAGCGCTTGGCTTCCGTCAGGAACTCATCGTCGGCCGTTTCCATGCGTTTGCGCGTCAACGGGCCGGTGCTCTCGATCCGTTGCGTGCCATCGCCGTTGGCCCAGCAATGGAGCACCCCGCGAGGGGCGAAGCGCTTGCGGAAGTTGGGAAACTCGGGGTCGTCCTGCTTCGGGTAATCGCGCAGCTCGGGTTCCTCCTCGGCGTTGAGGTGGTATAGGTTGCCGAAGAATTCATCGAAGCCGTGCATCGTCGGCAGGTGTTCGTCGCGGTCGCCGAAGTGGTTTTTGCCGAACTGGCCGGTGCGGTAGCCCATGGGCTGGAGCAGCTCGGCGATGGTGGGGTCTTCGGCACGGAAGCCCTGCTCGGCTCCGGGCAGGCCCACCTTGCTGAGGCCGGTGCGGAACACGCTCTGACCGGTGATGAAAGCGGCCCGGCCAGCGGTGCAGCTCTGCTCGGCGTAGTAGTGAATGAACTTGGCCCCCTCCTTCGCCACCCGGTCGATGTTGGGGGTCTCGTACCCCATCAAGCCATGGCTGTAGCAACTCAGATTGCTTTGGCCGATGTCATCCCCCCAAAGGATCAGGATGTTGGGCTTTCCGTTGGGCATGGGTCGGGAGTCAGGTCCTGTCCACAGAATGTCCGCATCGTGTCAGTCCGTCCAGCATCGCCAGCACGGCTTCAATCCTTGAAACAGCGCGGTCGTTCTGAAGCTGCGCGGTTGTGGCCAGGGGATGCCCAGTGGAATTGGCGGGAAACGCACATTTTGATGATCCGCGCAGTGGGGCTGCCGATGCTGTCGGGCCGCGGCCAGCCCGGAACGAGGCTTCAGTTCCTCGCGCTAAAAGGGGGCTATGAGGATCGGGAGGTCGATTGCGGGCGGCGGTGAGTCGAGAACCGGATTCCAGCGTCGCCGCCGCGCCGCTGCTGTTCCATGACGGGTTGGCTCAGGAGGAGCGTGATCCTGAGGTGCTGGCCCGTTGCTTGGCTGAGCATTACACCGTGCTGGATTTCGGCCCGCGCCCGGGCTCCAGGCGCTCCTTCCTGCATCGCTTCGTCAGCGCCGCCGCCAGAGAGCTGACGCTGACCTGCGGCTACACCAGCCCGATCCACGGCACCATCGGAGAAACCCCTGGTGTGGGCCTGATCAACTTCTGCTGCGTCGGTTCCTCTATTTATACGGTGGATGGCCACCACCTGAGCCTCAGCCCGGCCCAACCCCTGATGCTCTCGCCCGGCATGGAGTATCGCTACAGCGTGGACCACTACAACGGCCTGGCCTTCCAGGTGAACATGGCCCGACTGCGCGATACCGCCGCATCGATCGCTGGACCGGCGATGTCGCCGCGGCGGTTTTCCGCCTGTTTCGCAGCACCGCAGCTGATCCCCCTGGAGGGGGATCGACGCAAGCTGCTGCGCCTGTTCCGGCGGGAGCTGGCGCTGCTGGATGATCCGGCGCTGCTGGATCAGCCTGAACTGGCCCACCTGGCGATCGACGACCTGATCTATCGCACCTTGGTGATGGTCTTCTGCCCGGATCTGGGCCGGGAGGATGAAGGGCGTGCCAGCGGGGCCAAGGACAGCGCGCGCCTGCGCCTGTTCGAGGAACTGCTGGAGTGGATCCGCGCACACCTGGGTGAGTCGATCAGCCTCACGGTGCTGGAGCGGCGCAGCGGCTATTCACGCCGAGCGTTGCAGTTGGCGTTTCAGCAGCGCTTCGGCTGCGGGCCGATGCAGTGGATTCGCCGCCAGCGGCTCGAGCAGGCTCGCCGGGCCCTGTTGCAGCCAGAGCCCGATGACAACGTCAGCAGCATCGCCAGCCGCTGCGGTTTCAGCAGCCTCTCGATGTTCAGCCGCGACTTCGCGTCCCACTTCGGGCTGCGGCCTTCGGAACTGCTGCGCGAGGCCCGTCGTCGCCCCGATTGATGGCTTAGGTGAATGGGCGGCTCCCAAATGGGCGGTGCCATGGCGAAAAAGAGGCACTGCTTGTCCGAAAACGCAAGTCGGTTGTTGTTGTTCGGCGCCTGTAGACCTGATTAGAATCGCTCCATAGCCAACCTCAGCGATCGTTCAGTCAGAGCGAAGCCTCGCGTCATGTTGTTGATTCCAACCGAAGCTCCCCACGTTGCTAGGTTGCCACTGCTCTTTCATGATGAGTTTGCCCAGGTGGATCGGGATCCAGAGATTCTGGCCGGTCGCCTGGCCCTGCACTACGCCCTGCTCGACTTCGGCCCTCGGCCCGGTTACGAACGCAGTTTTCTGCATCGATCCAGCAGCGCCGTCGCCGGCGATATGACCTTCAGCTGCGGCTATCTTAGCCCGATTCAGGGTAGCGTGGACGACCGCGAGGGCGTGGGTTCGATCAATCTCTGCTGTTCCGGTGATGGCGTTTACCATCTGGGTCGCCAGGAACTGCATATCAATACTGATCAGCCCCTCTTCTTCTCGCCGGGTCTGGGATATCGCTACAGCGTGAATTATTTCAACGGTGCGGCCT
>Ga0315904_10008963_pt1 | contig 13146 bp, 17 predicted proteins | sample LakEriMetagenome_6_FD_203529 | JGI IMG/M metagenome (GOLD analysis project Ga0315904, IMG submission 203529) | Freshwater fungal communities from buoy surface, Lake Erie, Ohio, United States - Buoy 12 MA120 | ecosystem: Environmental > Aquatic > Freshwater > Lake | place: USA: Lake Erie, Ohio... | reverse complement strand
GAACAATTAAAAACTCAGCCATCGCAGAAGAATTAGCATTACCTCCTGTTAAAATACATTGTAGTATCCTAGCAGAAGACGCCATTAAAGCCGCAGTCAATGATTACCGTAACCGACATAGCCCAACAGAAAATCAAGCAACTACTTGAACGACGAGGTAAGGGTGTCGGTATTCGGTTAGGAGTCAAAACTACAGGATGTAGTGGTTTAGCATACACTATAGAATATGTAGACAAATACGACCCAGAAGTTGGAGTTACAAATTTCGCCCAGCCAAACTTTGTAGTATTAGTTGATGCTAAAAGTCTTCCCTACTTAAACGGCCTAACAATGGATTGGGTAAAAAATGGACTAAATGAAGGTTTTGAATTCATTAATCCAAATGAACGTGATCGCTGTGGCTGTGGAGAATCTTTTCGAGTATAATATACTTGACTCTATCCAAAAAAAATCGTATAATAGAAGTATATTAAATTTTTGGAGAAATTATGAGTATGCATTTGGAAGGTCCGTGGCTCAGCACCACAGGCAAGAAAAAAGGCAAACAGAAGTTTCGAAATGCTGAGCAGGCTCGTAAGGCCCGCGAACAAGCCGATGCTTGGCAAGATCTGCTCAAGCGTCACGGTATTGAACAAGAAGAACGTAAACGGAAACGTGCTATGGAGTCTGGTACTTACCAATCTCCTAAGGTTGAGCCGTACCGTAGAGAAACACCAAAAATTAACAGCCTGCCATTTACTGCGGGTCCTTGTACTAAAGCCCCCGATAAGGTCTATACCGGTACAATGATCAAAGGCATTGGCACTATGCACAAAAGTAATGCAGTACCAATCTTCAGTGATGAAGAAGCAGTAGCAATAGCCAAAATGCGCCGATAATTACCTTTTTCTCTGGGAATTTTAGTGCAATGGGCTATATAATATACGTTTCGCAAAGAAACTAAGATAGTTGGTTTGATATGGTAGCGAAATATCTGACTCAAACCGGCGGGTCTTGGCTAATGAGAAACCCGTATTTTCGGGATGCCAAGGGTCGCCAAAGGCACACAATGTTATGAGCTTGTGCGTCCGATGGAGACAACTACACGAAAGTAGGGTTCTTTTATTGAGCCTCGTGAAGTTTACTCCCTTAATGTAATGTTACAAAATATCGTAACACCAAGTGAAAGGAGGACTTATGGAAAAGTCGATTAAATTTATATCCTGCATGATAGGATTTGTAGCTGTGGCCTTTTTGGTACAAACACTGACTACACAAAAATTTGCTGTTCTTAAAGAACGCAATGGTCTTTTCAGTCAAGACATTGTTTCGATCAAGACACGAGAAAAACAATTAGACTGTTTAGCAATCAATATCTATAGAGAAGCAGGCTACGAGCCATTTGAAGGTAAAGTAGCTGTCGCACAGGTTACTATGAACCGTGTAGCTTCTGGAAAATTCGGTAACGACGTCTGCGGCGTTGTTTACCAAAAAAATGTAATTATGGAAAAAGTTGTATGCCAATTCTCATGGGCATGTGATTCAGTACACAAAGCAAGACCTATAAACAAGGAGGCCTATAATGAAAGTTATGCCGTTGCTAAAAAAGTTCTTTTGGAAAACTTCCGATTGGACATTCTCAAAGATGCTCTATATTATCATGCCACCTATGTCAACCCAAGATGGCAGTTGGAAAAGATAGGAGTAATAGGACAACACATTTTTTATAAAGAGAAAGAGAGACGTATATGATCGACAATATTAATCAGCTCAAAGAGTTTGTCAGCACAAAAATCAGTCATATTTCTGCAGAAACATTTGGATGGCTAGCGGCTATCGTATTACATGCCAGCACTATTCCGAGTATGCTAGCTGTTATGAGTGGCCTAACTGATAGACTACCTGCTGTTGATCTAGTTTTACTAGTTTGGGCCGGTCTTAGTTTGATGTTCATTAAGGCCGCAGTTCAGAAAGATATGTTAAATGTAGTAACGATTGGATTTGGTTTTATCATCCAAGCAGTTATGATGGCACTTATTTTCTTCAAATAAATTGCTATATACGCCCTTAAAAGCTATAATTGTTTTTAAGGGCGTTTTGCTGATAAATATTAGATAACTTAGGAGCATATTATGCCATCAGGATTTCAACAAGACTCAAACCAACTAGCACCTGGTTTTTACAGAGTTGTGCTAACAATGACAAACACAACCTATTACCCAACAGCTGACAGCGACGATAACGGTGGCGTAACACCTAATAGTTCTGACAGTTTTTCAACTGCTAACTTGCCAACTACCCTAGCTAAAGGACAAGCCCGTGCAAGAGGAAATATGCGTTTCCGTAACATCGTTAACGCTCTTTCAGGAATAGCAGATTGCCAGATTTTAGATATTGAATTAGACAGCGACGAGTCTAACGGTGATGCACAGGCTACAACATTGGCATTTACTGTTAAGTACGATCGCGATGCGTTCATTCCTACTTCTGGAACTGACATTGCCGGCGGAAGTATTACTACCAAAGCACTTTATCTTAAAAACGAAGTTGCCAAAGCAATTCGTGTATCAACAACAGCCAATGCTCGAGTGTATGATGGTACTACTGGTCAAGACAAGCAATTACCTATCACAGTTACCCATACTGGTGCTACAGCAACTCAGACCCTTGGTACTGTGGCTGTTACACTAATTGACGGCACCGAGTTAACTACCGCAGACGCCAGCGGCGATGCAGAATAATAGGTAATCAATGATCCTAGCCTGGTTACTACTTCTAACTGGTTTAACAATTTCAGCAGTCGCAATCTACTACTCCGTAGTAGGTTTGGCTGCTATCTTTGCCGCGGCTGCTATTCCCATCTATATCATGGGAAGTGCATTAGAAGTAGCCAAACTAGTCTGTGCCAGTTGGCTTAAAGCCAATTGGGAACGTGTGCCCCGATTAATGAAAACCTACATGACCATTGCTGTGGTTGTGTTAATGTTCATTACATCTATGGGTATCTTTGGTTTTTTAAGTAAAGCACATTTAGATCAAAGTATTGTCAGTGGTGATGTCGTTGACAAGGTGGCTATACTTGACGAGAAAATAAAAACTCAAAAAGATAATATTGAAGCCGCTCGTAAAGCATTACGTCAGATGGACGAAGCTGTCGATCAGACAATGGCTCGTTCAACTGATGAAAAAGGTGCAGACAAAGCCGCCGCACTTCGTCGAAATCAAGCACGTGAACGCACCAACCTACAGAACGATATTGCTAAGGCACAAAAAGCCATTGCCGCACTTAACGAAGAACGTGCTCCTATCGCTAAAGATCTTCGTAAAGTAGAAGCAGAAGTTGGTCCTATCAAGTATATTGCTAAATTGATTTATGGAGATAATCCAGATGCCAATCTTTTAGAAAAAGCAGTAACCTGGGTTATTATCGTTATTGTTTTTGTTTTTGATCCGTTAGCAGTTATTATGTTGCTGGCCGCACAAATGACATTCCAATGGGCTAGAGAACAAAAGACAGAAGAAATGGCCAGTGACCTATATGAAATAGATAATTTTAAAGAGCCAGAGCCTGAAGATACAGGACATGTACACAGTCCGTGGCCATTTCCAGTTAAAGAAAAAGAAGATGATTTTAAGTTTCTAGCGGATGAAAAAGATCTTTATCCCGAAGGTAAACCTTGGGAAGAAGAGAAAAAAGAAGTTCCAGCAACCGAGCTTGTGACTGACCAAGGGGGTGAACAAACAGCGCAAGAAGAACAGCAGAAACCAGCAGAGGAAGTCAATCTAGAACCAGACTATCTAAAAAGAGCTGAAGACCGTATTCAGGAAAAAGTAGCTCAATTAGAAGAGACACCTATGCCAGTTGAACAATGGAACAAAATGATCGAAGAGGCAGAAAAGGCAGTAGAAGAAGAATCTAAAAAAAAAACTTACATGACCAAAGACGAGACAGGCAAGATACAAGTCAAGAACAGATCGTAACAGGATATGTACAAAACGCTGAACAAAGTGAAAATTCAATTTGGTCAAGAATAGGCAACACAGTTAAACCTAAGGACGAATTATATAGGCTTTATGGATTGGATAATTTTAACGATCTAATCATCGACAGATACACAGATCCTGCTCTGTACGAGTTTGTAGAAGAAACAAAAACAAAAGGGCCTAAGTTTGCAAACTATAGCCCTGAAAGATTAAAAGAATTTGTAAGTAGGATATATGAACTTAGGAAAAATAACGGTAATAACACCGCCGGATAAACTTTTTAATGACAATTTAAGCTATCTGTTAGTTAAACCTTCGAATGCAGTTAAACAGCAATTTCAAACTATTCTTAGTAAGTGTTTAGATGATCTCAACATTTTTATATACGATCATAATGACGATGATATAGCATGGATGTTAAGTGTTAGCCAACAAGTTGACGTAGTGATTATCGATGTCGATAACTGCGATCCGATTACTAAAAGTTTTATCACTTTTATGTTGGCAAAACCAAACTCACACTATATAACATTAGACGAAACAACTCCTTATAATTTGATTAGTAAAAATAGAATTTGGGATTTGGACGGAATAGTTGAACAATTTACAGAAGAGGATGATAATGATTCAGAAGAGTAAAGGTACAGGTGTTATCGTAAAAGATCACGAAAACATAAATCAAGCACTTAAAAGATTTAAGCGTAAGGTTGAAGACGCAGGTATTCTAGACGACCTGCGTAAAAAAGAGTTTTACGAGAAACCAACTACTGCTCGTAAACGTGCCAAGGGTGCCGCGAAAGCCCGTTGGAAAAAGAAACTCCAAAAAGAGCAATTACCACCAAAAATGTATTGACATCAATAACATTTCGTGTTAAAATATATACTCTCAAATAACGAAAGAGTATATGGCTAATACAGATGTAATGATTGACTTAGAAACTTTGGCGACATCAAACGATGCCGCCATTCTTACCATAGGAGCAGTTAAGTTTGATCCTTTTGGTAAAGATCTTCAAGAACCCCAAATGGAAAGCTTCTATGTTCGAGTCGACCTTGATAGCTGTCACGATCTAGGATTGGCTGTAAATGATGATACCATCGCATGGTGGTCAAACCAGAGCAAGGAAGCACAAGACGAGGCGTTCGGAGAAGGAAAAGATCGAGTACATATTCGAACAGCATTCGATCAACTGTACAAATTCTGTTGGGGTGCGAAACGTGTTTGGTCAAATGGTGCAGGCTTTGACATAGTCATTTGTGAAAATGTGTTTAAGAGATTAAACAAAGCAGTTCCTTGGAGTTTCTGGCAAGTTCGAGATGTTCGTACAGCATTCGATCTTGGAATCAATCCACATCGACCCCCAGTAACCGCACACCACGCACTACAAGATGCATGGAACCAGGCGGTAGGTATTCAAAATGTGTATAATGCTTTGAGATCAAGCACTACCTATGATGGTAAAATGATCTCGCCCTTTTCAAATGAAAGATAAAAAATGCGTATTGAAAATGAAATTCTTTTAGATTTTAAAGATGTTTTAATTCGCCCGAAACGTAGTAAGCTCGCAAGTAGACAGCATGTTGAGCTTAATCGAAAATATAAATTTAGACACAGTCAACAAGAATGGATCGGTGTGCCTATCATGGCCAGTAACATGGACGGCGTAGGCACATTTGCTATGGCCAAGTCATTGCAAAATCATAATATGTTTACTTGTCTAGTTAAAAGTCTTGAAGTAAGAGACTGGTTTGATCACATTAATGATCTGAATGAAGAATATCTGGCAGTTTCTACAGGCACAGGCGACAAAGCATTTGAAGTATTAAATATCACCTTAAGTGTTTTACCGACAATAAAATTTATTTGTATAGATGTTGCAAATGGTTATAGTGAACACTTTGGCGATTTTGTTGAACGTGTTAGAACTAAACATCCAGATAAAACTATTATTGCCGGTAATGTGGTTACCGGAGACATGACACAGGAGTTAATTTTACGTGGCGCGGACATTGTTAAAGTGGGCATTGGCCCTGGTAGCGTTTGTACTACTCGTATCCAAACTGGTGTGGGCTACCCACAGCTTAGTGCTATTATTGAGTGTGCCGATGCCGCTCATGGTCTTGGCGGGCATATTATTGCTGACGGCGGATGTGTTTGCCCTGGTGATGTTGCTAAGGCTTTCGGGGCTGGTGCGGACTTTGTAATGCTAGGCGGCATGCTAGCTGGGCATGATGAAGGTGGCGGTGAAGTCAAAGACGGTAAGGTTACATTTTACGGTATGAGCTCTGATACTGCTATGGACAAACATCACGGCGGTGTTGCTAGTTATCGTAGCAGTGAAGGCCGTACTGTACAGGTAAAATACAAAGGCCCTGTAGAAGATACTGTACTAGATATCCTAGGAGGGTTACGTAGTACATGTACATACGTCGGTGCTCCGACTCTAAAGCAGTTATCTAAGTGTACTACATTCGTTAGAGTAAACACCCAGTATAATAATATTTTTGAAAAACAGGTATAAATAATATTGTAGGACGCCAATAGGGTTCTACAATATTCTTGCTTAACATAAGGAGAACAGATATGAGCAAAATCATAGGTATTGACCTTGGCACCACAAATAGTTGCGTAGCCATCCTAGAAAACGGTGTAGCTAAAGTTATTGAAAACTCAGAAGGCGCCCGTACAACACCATCAATTGTTGCGTACACACCAGAAGAAATTTTAGTAGGTGCAACAGCAAAACGACAAGCAGTCACAAACCCAAAAAATACAATCTATGCCGCCAAGCGTTTAATTGGCCGTAAGTTTTCTGAAAAAGAAGTTCAGAAGGATATTGATTTAATGCCTTATGAAATTACAGAAGCAAAGAACGGTGATGCTTGGATCAAGGCACAAGATAAAGAACTTGCACCTCCACAGGTTAGCGCAGAAGTTCTACGCAAGATGAAAAAGACTGCTGAAGACTATCTTGGTACAGCAGTCACAAAAGCTGTCATCACAGTTCCTGCATATTTTAACGACAGTCAAAGACAAGCAACTAAAGATGCAGGTAAGATTGCAGGTTTGGAAGTATTACGTATTATCAACGAACCAACTGCGGCTGCTCTAGCCTACGGTGTTGATAAACAAGATAAGAAAGACCGCAAGGTTGCTGTATATGACCTCGGTGGCGGTACATTCGACATCAGTATTATTGAAATTGCCAACGTCGAAGGCGATAAACAAATCGAAGTGTTGTCAACTAATGGCGATACATTCCTAGGCGGCGAAGACTTTGACCAACGTATTATGGATCATCTTGTTGAAGTGTTTAAGAAAGAAAATGGTATTGATCTAAAGACAGACATGTTGGCATTACAGCGTCTAAAAGATGCCGCAGAAAAAGCTAAGATTGAATTGTCAAGCACACAATCAACAGCAGTAAATTTACCTTATATTACAGCCGACTCATCTGGGCCTAAGCACATGAATGTTACTATTACCCGTGCTAAGTTTGAATCAATGGTCGAAGATCTAATCCAGCGGTCTATCGATCCTTGTAAACAAGCACTAAAAGATGCGGGTGTAGGCGCAAGCGACATTGATGAAGTTATCCTTGTCGGTGGTCAAACACGTATGCCTAAAGTACAGGAAGCAGTTGAGAAACTGTTTAGTAAGGCTCCACGTAAAGACGTCAATCCAGACGAGGCCGTTGCTGCCGGTGCTGCCATCCAAGGTGCGGTGTTGGGAGGAGATAAGACAGACGTTCTATTGCTAGACGTTACTCCATTATCTCTAGGCATCGAAACAATGGGAGGTGTGTTTACTAAGTTGATTCAAAAGAACACAACAATCCCAACTAAGGCCAGTCAAACATTCTCAACAGCAGAAGATAATCAACCAGCTGTTGATATTAAAGTAGCACAAGGCGAACGTGAGTTATTCAAATACAATAAAACACTTGGCGAATTTAAATTAGACGGTATTAATCCTGCTCCACGCGGCATGCCCCAGATCGAAGTTACTTTTGACATTGACGCGAACGGTATCATGAACATCAGTGCTAAGGACAAGTCGACTGGTAAAGAAAATAAAATTACTATTAAATCGGATTCAGGACTTTCAGAAGCAGAAATACAACGTATGGTTCGAGAGGCAGAAGAAAATGCCGAAGCTGATAAGAAGGCTAAGGAACTTATTGAAGCTCGCAACCAAGCAGAAGGTGCTGTTCATTCGATTAACAAAGATTTTGATACTTACAAGGATCAATTGTCAGACGAAGAAAAGTCTTTATTTGAAACTGCAAAAACAGCAGTCGAGGATGCTATCAAAGGCGAAGATAAGTCTGCGATCGACACCGCAGTACAAAAACTATTTGAATCGGCTAGTCCAGTGTTTGCCAAAAAGCAAGCCTCTGAGTCTGCCGCTCAAAGCCAAACAACCCAAGGCGAACAAACCGTAGATGCGGAGTTCAAAGAGGTTGATAAAAAAGACTAACAGTCTTATAATAAAAATGTAGGGTGCCGATGGTCGGGCCCTACACTAATCTTGCTTAATTAAAGGAGATATAAAATGACACAATTAAGAACTATTGACACACAAGCACTAGCACAATTAAACAAAGCACTTGTTGGATTTGATCGTATTTTCAATGATCGATTCTTCAATGCACACGCAAACGGCAACTACCCCCCATACAACATTGTAAAGTATACTGAAAATGAATATGGCATTGAGGTTGCTGTTGCAGGATTTACCAAAGAGGAAATTACAGTCGAAGTTGACCAAGATCAACTAATGATCTCAGGCACTAAGTCTATCGATGTAGACGAAACTAAAGAATACTTGCATCGTGGATTAGCGGCTCGTGATTTTGAACAAACATTTACTCTTGCAGAGTATATGGAAGTTAAGGGTGCAGAAGTTAAGGACGGTATGCTCAAGATACAAATAGAGCGTATTATTCCAGAAGCACTAAAGCCTCGTACTATCGAGATTAAATAAGTTTTGAAACCCGGGGGAGGAAACTCCCCCATTACTTAAAAAAAAGAGAAAGACATGCCTAGCACAGATATCCAACTAGATGAAAAGATTAAGGTTACTGTAAGCGAACCTAAGCGTTGGAAGGTTATACTTCTTAATGATGACTCGACTCCTATGGAGTTTGTTATTTCCATATTAATGGAAATATTTAGACACTCAATAGATAGTGCTCAAGAGATTATGCTAACTGTACACGAAACAGGTAGCGGTATCGCCGGAGTTTACAGTTTTGAGATTGCCGAAGCGAAAGCAGTTGAAGCAACTAACCAAGCTAGAAGTAACGGGTTTCCTTTACAAATTAAGTTGGAGGAAGAATGAGTTTAAAAGAACTAACTTGGGAACAACATCGAAGAGCAGAAACTAGGCCTTTTGTTAAAGTCTTATTTTCCGGACACGTTGATCCTAAGATCTACGCAACATATCTCAAGAATCAACATCTTATGTACGAAGTGTTAGAAGTGTGTGCTATGCCGCACGGTCTATTCCAAGATATTCCTGAGATTCGTAGAGCACCGGCTATCCTAGAAGATTTTCTAGAGCTATGGAAAGAAGACTATGGTCAACCTAAAATCTTTCCCGTAGTTGACGAATACTTAAAGTATATTCTAAGCATCAAAAACGATCCTAACAAACTAATGGCTCATATCTATGTTCGCCATATGGGAGACCTTAGCGGCGGACAGATGATTGCTAAACGTGTTCCGGGCCAAGGTAAGTATTATCAGTTTGGCGACGAACCTGAAAAAATTAAAGAAATAATCCGTACCAAACTTGATGACAGTCTAGCAGAAGAAGCAAAGGTATGCTTTGACTTTGCCGCTAAGACCTTCGAACAGATGATGGAAATCGTTGATGTTGAACAACCAGCAGAGTAAAGTTTGGGATACATTGATCAGTATCCAGCATCTCTTAGAAAAATCATTTAACGATACTGGAATAGAAGTATTCGAACCTGGAATGAATCGATTTAATCAACCAGGATGGGTTAATCGTGTATGGTCATCAGGTAATTATCGAAGAGCCCACGTTGATGTAGTAGATGCCCGAGAAACAAAAGGACTGTGGATGATGCACTGTTGCATCTTCCCACATATACACAATCCTGCTCCTATATTTGGTTTTGATGTTATTGCCGGTGCTCGTAAGATCACTGGCTGTTTTTACGATTATAGTCCTACCTCTGATAAAGAACATCCTATGTGTGATTGGTTCGCTAATGAAGCATCGAAACTAGAATGGCGCAGAGAACGTGAGCTTCCTGATTGGGCAAAACGTATTTTTAGTCCTAGCATGGTTGCCGCAGGCAATGTGCAAGATGAAACAGAACTAGATCAGATATTTGCTATGGCTGAAAAGGGTATTGAACACTACCTAGAAACTGTGGGTCAAACTAATAATATGGTTGCAGACACTACTTTTGAACAGAACTATTACGCACAAAATCAAAAACAAAACCCCCATACACCCCGTGTTATGACAAGTTTAGGTTTAGACGAGGAAGATGTACGTGTTTTTATCCAGGATTGTCTGTTCCCAGAAATACGATAAATATTCGTATGAAGACCTTTGAAATTATCGGCGAAGCCAGCATTTTTACCAGAAAAGACAAGTATTCCTACGGACACAAAGTTCGTGTAGGAGCATCGTCAGCGAAGGGCAAGTCCCTATTAACTGCTATTAAAAAGATAGTACCTGATTTTGATCCCAGCGAAGATTTAGAATGGATTAAAAGTTCTCCTGCAAGAACTCCTAAAATACAATTTGGGACTGGCAGCGTTGTTAGAAGTTTCAAACGTCCAAATAAAACATACATAGATATTGTTGGAACCGATAATAGCATACAAAGCGGTCTAGTACATGCCCCAGGACAAAAAGGCAGTACAGAAGGGAATGTAGGAGATCTCTCAGAGCCTGTTTTAAGTGCGGCTGTCGTGGCTAAACTAATCAAGCGCGGTAGCAATAGTATAGAAGACATTACAGATAAAGACGTGATTGATTGTCTTAATAAAGCAATCAGCCAAGGAAATAGTACATATACAGTAGCTGATAAGAATAGTAAAATTGCTGACATTATTAAATTTACAGTAGCAGTCCGTGAACCTACAAAAGTGTTTATGCAGTCTCCTAGTTTCTGGGAAACATATAGTCCCTTGTTACCTAGTGCTGTTCATTATGCTAATAGCGGACAGATAGACAAATACGCAGACTACTTTTATAAGAATGGAAAGGTTGATGCTATCTGGGTCCAAAGCGACGGAATGAGTGATCAAAAAGGCAAAAAGACAGACATCGAAGCGTTTGTGAGAACAGCCAACGGTGAAGTTAGACCTTTGAAAAATCTCAAGATTAGTTTAAAAGCAGGTAGTAGTCAATTTGGACAACAAGGCGCAGGATCAATAACATCTGATGTTAAAAGCAGTAAGGGGATATGGCAAAGTACTGTAAACTTTTTCGGACCTCTTGGTGTTACTATCGATACACCAAAAAGGACTCCAACCACTAAAGTAGCCTTTTGGACTAAGGCCTATAAAGAAGCAACTCGTCAACTAAAAGAACAATTAGCAGGATTTGACGCTAGAGACGAAGCTGGAGTTATATCTCGAATAGCATCAGTAATTGTACATCATGCTACAAAAGGTGATGACACAGTTCGTCTTGTGCAACTAGGAAAAAAAGGCATCAGTACAGTACACAATTTTAAGGGTCTAATGCAAAAATTAGTTGCAGGTAATATTGACCTAACTGTTTCCTATAGAGAAGGTGTAAGTAACAACGGAGAGCCAAGACCTGAAATAAACATCTTCGATAAAAACTCAGGTAAAAGTTTAGTTAAGATGGGATATCATGCTACTGGTGATAATAAAAAGATTTGGAATTCCATTACTATGGAACCGTTATTATCAGAATTAACAGTTATGCAGGCCAAGACTAAACTTACTCCAAGTTTACCACCTAGCAATACAACACCTACAGCAGTTCAACCACAACAAGATCAACCACAAATTATTCCACAAGAACCTGCAGAACCAGACGAACTTGATACAGTAAAAAAGAATGCAGGTATAGCAACATAATATTGTCGCTTAATAAGTTCCTCCCCGGTAGTAAATATAATACAGGATACCGGGAGCGAACCAATGTCCAAACTACCAAAAATAATAGCGTTATTCATATTGCCAGTTGTGGCAGTAGCCGCTCCATTGGGTGACTTTCAGTTTAAGAGTCCTTCCTTCAATGGTGTTGGTTATAGTAGTCACGTATTAACGATTGAAAATCAAGAAAGAACACGACAAAAAGAACGTGCAGACAAATTACAAGCAGAAATCGACAAAGCAGCCGCCGATAAGAAAAATACAAACTTAGCTAAATTTGTCAGTAATTTAGAATCACGTATCTATGCACAGATTAGCCAAAACGTAGCAACTGCTATGTTTGCTAATAATAATTGTACCGCAAGTACAAACACAAATTGCACTGGAAGTATTGACTTCCAAGGAAACTTCATTAGTTGGAATAGAGTTAGTAGTGCAGATGATGCAAACTGTTCCACTGCGTACGGATATTGCATAATGATGAAAATTGCAGATCCTACTGCTACTAATCCAAGTACGGCCGCATGTACAGACACTGGAATGAGTTGTGTCTATGTGCCATTACAGTCATTCCAAATGCCAGGGAACTAAATCATGAAAAAAACGATATTATCCCTAGCAGTATTGAGTATGCTTTCTGGTTGTGCTATGATGCAGGCAACCGGAGTATTGGATAGAGAACCTGAAGTCACTACACAAATGAAAGGAGTCAAGAAAGAGTTTGACACTATTCCCGGACCACAAGCCGGAAAACCATTAAGTGTAGCAGTTTACAGTTTTACAGATAAAACAGGTCAACGTAGACCACAGAGTAATATCGCTAGCCTATCAACCGCAGTTACGCAAGGTGCAGAAACATTCTTAATCCAAGCTCTGCAAAATGTAGGACGTGGCGAATGGTTTGAAGTTGTCGAACGTGTTGGTATTGATAATTTAACTAAAGAGCGATTAATTATTCGCCAGATGAGAGAAGCATACGAAGGTAAAGATGCTAGACCTTTATTACCGATGCAGTTTGCAGGCATCATTCTTGAAGGTGGTATAGTTGGTTACGATCAAAGCACA
>Ga0315904_10008955_pt1 | contig 13160 bp, 15 predicted proteins | sample LakEriMetagenome_6_FD_203529 | JGI IMG/M metagenome (GOLD analysis project Ga0315904, IMG submission 203529) | Freshwater fungal communities from buoy surface, Lake Erie, Ohio, United States - Buoy 12 MA120 | ecosystem: Environmental > Aquatic > Freshwater > Lake | place: USA: Lake Erie, Ohio... | reverse complement strand
CGGTGCACTTGAAGCAAGCCAGCAGGTCGGTGTCGAGGGGAACGTAATCAGGAGTCCAATACGTGTCGCGGTACTCCTTGACCCCAGCGTCGTACTTTTTGCTCATGGGGAATCTGCGGTTGGATCAGGGGAAAGAATCAGAGGCTCAGCGGTTCAAACGCGAAGCGCTCAGTCCTTGGAACCCAGGCCGAAGCTGCTGTTCAGGGCCGGCTCCACTTCACGGTGGGGACGGGCGATGATGTGAGCAGCGACGAGACCGTCTCCAACACGTTCGCATGCGTCAGCACCGGCACGCACAGCGGCGTTCACAGCACCGGTTTCACCACGCACCAGGACGGTCACGTAGCCACCGCCGACGAACTCACGTCCGATGAGCCGCACTTCAGCGGCTTTGGTCATCGCATCGGCCGCCTCGATCGCGGGCACGAGGCCGCGTGTCTCGATCATGCCGAGGGCGATGCCCATGGTTTCGTTTGCCATTACCTGCTCCTGGAGGAGGGGGTGGAATGTTCGTTGGCAACCCTGCTCCGGCGCCTAACCCTCCGTCAAGCGTTTTTGGCGGCAGAGGCGATCACCAGTCCCGGATTGGCTCATAAGCACTGCTGATCGAGCCAACACAAAACGTAAGATCCTCTTGCCGGAGGCGTCGGCTGATCCGCTCCGCTGGCAGCCCCCTTTCGTCCAGATGACGCGCTCCCGCGCCCCTACCGGCTCCCCTGGGCTTGCCGTTGGAGGTTGACCGGTTCGGAGCGCCCCCGGTTCGGCGCCCGCCTGGCTCGAGCGGAGGCTTGCCCCAACGGCAAGCAGCCCGCCAACCTTCAGAGCGGATCCGCCGCCGAAACGAAACCAACGCCGCCGTAAAGCTTGAGCAGTGGATTCACCGCATCCCGTATGGCGCGGAGCTGGCCGGCGTCGCAGAACACGATCACCATGGCATTGGCGCCCAAGCCACTGAAATCCATGGCTTCGGAGATCTCTCCGGCCACTCCCATGCCGGTAACATGACGAACCACCGAGTAGCCCGGTGCGCCAGCCTTGCGGATCGCTTTGCAGATCCGTCCAAGCTCACGCTCATTCAGAAAGATGTCAATGCGATGCATGGCTTGGAGTTAACTCTAAGTTACAGAATGGAACAGTGATTAGCTGGTGGGGATGAAGCGTTGAGCCAGGGCCATGTAGATCGGGATTCCCACCACCACATTGAATGGGAACGTGACCGCCAGCGCTGAGGAGATGTAAAGGCTTGGATTTGCTTGGGGGACGGTCATCCGCATGGCGGCAGGCACAGCGATATAGGACGCGCTGGCGCACAGAACCATGAACAGCAGGGTGTCGCCCTGTCCCAAACCGAGCAGCCGCGACAGGACTAAGCCGATGGCCCCATGCAGCAGCGGCGCCAAAACCGCGAAGCCGATCAGAAACGCCCCGGCCTGGCGCAGCTCGCGCACCCGCTGGGCCGCCACCAGACCCATATCGAGCAGGAAAAAGCAAAGAACTCCATAGAAAAGCTTGTCTGTAAATGGCTCCATCTTCTCGACGCCAGCAGGGCTGAAACTGGCCACAATGATGCCAATCACCAAACTGCCGATCAACAAAAACACCGAGCCGTTGAGAAAGGCTTCCTGCAGAACTTCTCCCCACTGCAGGCCCTGACCGCGAGATTCTGGGCTCTCGGCTTCTTCGGCGGCTGGTGGCGTGACGGCCAGCTTGGCCAGAAGCACTCCCACCACGATCGCAGGTGACTCCATCAATGCCAAGGCGGCCACCATGAAACCATCGAACGGCACCTTGAGTACGGTCAGGAAACTCTGGGCCGTGATGAATGTCACGGCACTGATGGATCCGTAGGAAGCTGCCACGGCGGCGGCGTTGTAGCCGTCCAGGCGGGTACGCAACACTAGAAAGCTACTGATCGGCACCAGCAATGACATCAGCACGGCCGCGCCGATCGTGAGCAGCACCGTTGGCCCCAAGCCACTGTGAGCCAACTCGATGCCGCCGCGGAAGCCGATGGCTAGTAACAGATACAACGAGAACAGCTTCGGCAGCGGTGCCGGGATCTCCAGGTCGGAGCCCAGCAACACCGCCAAGCCCCCCAGGAAGAAGAAGAGAATCGGCGCCGTCAGCAGGTTCTGCAGGATGAGACTGGACTGCATCGCCCCCCACTGGCGTCTTCATCCTCAACGTAGGCCCGCGCTGGCTGCCCAACCAGAGCGGCCCGGGCCGTCAGGAGACGCTGAACCGAGCCCACCCCAGCAGAGAAGCTGCCTAATCTCCCCCCGAGGCAGGAACCCTGGAGTTTCCGGGGGTGGAATGTTCAACCCATTCCTGCCTCTTAACCTTGACAACCCAATCCGGCACTCTGCTGTCGACCTGAAGCTTGAACCGATCTGCTCGGTTGCCTGCTTGCCGGATGCCCTGGATGACGACTCCTGCAGCGTTGTTGCAAGGGGTGCTCTCGAAGCTGGCCTCTCGGCTTGGCGCTCAGGCTTCAGCCATGGCGTCCGTCTCTGTTTGGCTCTGTTTGGTTCGGCCATGGCCTGGAGGCCATGCGGGCATGCCTGGCTCAGGATCCCCTTCGGGCACAATGGCGCCCTGTAGCGAAGCGGCATGGTCCAACGGTTTGCTGCACCGACGCTGGTGATCGCCAGCGCTAATCCCCAGAAGCTGGCTGAGCTGGCGGGGATGCTCGAGCTTGCTGGGGTCGAGGTTTTGCCTCTGCCTCGCGGTCTCGAGATCGAGGAAACGGGTTTGTGCTACGCCGAAAATGCCCGTCTCAAGGCAGAGGTGGTGGCGCGGCACAGCGGTGAATGGGCCCTGGGCGATGATTCCGGCATTGAGGTCGACGCCCTTGATGGCCGGCCAGGCCTCTTTTCCGCTCGTTATGCCCCCACCGACCATGAACGCCAGCACCGCTTGCTGAAGGAGCTGCATGGCACCCTCTACCGCGGCGCTCGTTTCGTTACGGCCATGGCACTCGCCGATCCAAGCGGTCGCACCGTGGCGGAGGCCGAAGGGGTGTGCTTTGGCACCATCCTCGACCAGCCTGAAGGCCATGGCGCTGGCTACGACCCACTCTTTTACGTTCGCGAGGCTGGCAGTAGCTATGCCCGCATGGGTCCCCATCTGCGCAGCCGGCTGGGCAGCCGCGGCAAAGCAGCGCGGGCGTTGGCCCCGGCGCTGCGCCAGCATCTCCAGCTTGACGCGTCGCCCTAGCCGTTGATGGCCGCTACGGCGCGCATCGCGGCGGCGGCGGCTTCCTCCACATCCCCCTCCCGACCGGCGAGGGTGAGGCGGCCGAAGGCTCCGACGGCCTTGACGTCGACCACGGTGATGTTAGAACCCTTTTCGGCTTCGTTGGCGGCGATCAGCACATAACCCGCCGGTTCGGTCTCGAGAATGAACATGCTCATGCCGGCCTGGATCATCGAGCCTCGGCGGTTCTGGCGGTTGATCAACACCGCATGATCCGGTGTGACCGCCCGGATGATCTCCGTCCAGGTGACCTCGCAACGGCTGCGCTGGGAGATGCTGCTGCCAATCGCCTCCAGCACCACCTCGCCGGAGTGGAGCACATTGCTCTGATCGCGGTGGTACATGGCGATTGAGCCGAAGGCCCGCTCCACCACCATCTGGCCAAGCCGCACGGTGCTGGCCTTCAGGGCAATGTCGGTGACGCGGTGGACGGCCATGCCCGGGGACACCTCCAGCCAGAGGCAGGCATCACCGGGGATCGGCAGAAACCCCTGGGACACCGTGCCCATGTAGGCCGCGAGCTGAGGTTGAAGCGAATCGAGAAACACATAGGTGCGCAGTTCGATCGACTGCACGTGACTGCTCTGGCCGGCAAAGCGTCGGCCTTCGCTGTCTGTGGTGATCACACAGCTGGCACCACTCTGGTCGCCGCTGCGGGGCGTGCTGATTTCCGTGCCGGTGATCTGGATCCTGCTGCCCGCAAGGGCGGTACGGCGCCGGGTCACGGCTCTGTCTTCCGAGCTGAAGGAGCGAGCATTCGGTTGCATCAGGTAATGGTCCGCTGCCTCCCTAACGAACGAATGGGGTGAAAGCGGTTGCTGCGCAAGGCACGAGCAATGGGACCCGAGGTGGAGGGATCCTACCCCGCAACCTTTGGCCGATCGCCTGGAATCGGGCCTCGGCGGCGGGGAGCGTGGCTCGGATGGATCAGCATTGCCGATGGCGCTGATCAGTGAAACCGGGCCGCGACGACGTCGTTCGACGCGCCGCGGCATCGGATCGAGGGTTCGATCAACCAGCTGAGGGAGAGAAACACGATCCGTGCTCAAGCTCTGCGCCGGTGGTTTGGGTTTCGGCACGCCTCGAGAGCCGCCGCGGCAGGCCTGGACGTTCCCCGTCTCAGGGCTGCGGTGGAGAAGGCCCAGCGATCAGGAGCCCACTTGCACACCCTCGATGCGATCTTCAATCTCCTGGTAGATCTCCTGGAGTTGGGCGATGTTCTGCTCGCTGGTTTCCCAATAGCCGCGGCCGTGCACTTCCAGCAGGGTGCCGACGATGCGCCGGAAGCTGTGGGGGTTGAGATCCATCAGCCGCTGGCGCATCTCTGCATCGTTGATGAAGGTGTCGTTTGCCTCCTCGTACACGAAGTTGTCGACGGCCCCGCTGGTGGCGCTCCAGCCCAGGGTGAAGTTCAGGCGTTTAGCCACCTCCCGAACCCCTTCATAACCTGAGTTGAGCATGCCCTCGTACCACTTGGGGTTCAGCAGCTTGGTGCGTGAATCGAGCCGGATGGTTTCGCTGAGGCTGCGCACCTGGGCATTGGCTGTGGTGGTGTCCGCGATGTAGCTCGTGGGCGCCTTGCCATCGGCGCGCAGGCCGGCAATCAACTTGGTGGGGTCGGAATCAAAGTAATGGCTGACATCGGTGAGTGAGATCTCGGCGGAGTCGAGATTTTGGAAGGTGACATCAGCGGTTTTCATGGCGGCTTCGAACACACCTCGCTGCTGGTTCATCTCGCCTGGGTTGTCTGCATTGAAGGCAAATGTTTTGCGGGATAAATACATTTCCTGTAACTCCGATTCCTCCTCCCAGGTGCTATTTTCAACCGCCAGGTTGACATTTGAGCTGTAGCTACCGCTCGCGTTCGAAAACACCCGCGTGGCGGCATCCCGCAGTGAGATGCCCTGCTCCACCGCCTGCTCCAGGCTGTGTTTGCGAACAAAATTCATTTCGATCGGTTCATCGGCCTCAGCCGCCAGCTTCACGCCCTGATCGATCAGGGCCATTTGGTTGATGAAGAGATCACGAAACACGCCCGAGCAGTTCACCACCACATCCAGGCGTGGCCGCCCAAGCTCTTGCAAGGGAATCAGCTCCAGCTTGTTGACGCGGCCGAGCGAATCGGGCATCGGTCGCACGCCGATGAACCAGAGAATCTGGGCCAGCGATTCGCCATAGGTCTTGATGTTGTCGGTTCCCCAGAGCACGCAGGCGATCGTCTCCGGCCAGGTTCCTTGCTCAGCCTTTTGCCGCTCGATCAGCCGGTCGACGACGACTTTGGCGGCGGCGATCGCCGCCCGGGTGGGGATGGCCTGGGGATCGAGGGCATGGATGTTCTTGCCGCTCGGGAGCACGCCAGGGTTGCGGATCGGATCTCCTCCAGGGCCCGGCAGCACGTATTCGCCATCGAGGGCACGCAGCAAACTCTGCATCTCCTGATCGGCGCACACCTGCTCCAGGCAGAAGCGCAGATAGGCGAAGCTGCGATCGAGCTCGGCCCCATCAACGCCGGCGAATCCGGCGCTGCTGCAGGCGCGCTGCCAAGCGGAGGGGAAGCGGAAGCCCCAGCGTTCCAGCAGGTCGAAGAACCAGCCGAAGTTCCGCCGCAGGGTGACGCGGCCATCGCTGCCGGTGACCTCGCGCACCATCGCCGCCACAGCGGCCCGGCAGGTCTCGGTGATTTGGCGGTTCAACTCGACATCAGCCAACACCCCCGCATCGTTGCCGCGGTAGATGTCTTCTATCGTGCGGCTGCGGCTTTCGGCCAACAAGCCAGGCAGTGATCGCAACCCTTCATCTTGTCGTTCCAGGGCGGCAATGTTCACCAGCGTGGCGATGGCCTCTTCGGCGGTTGGCGGCTTGCCGATCGTGTGCAGACCACAGGGCAGCAAGCGGCTCTCAATCTCCATCAGCTGGCGATACACCGCGCCGACCACCGCATCGCGCCGGTCAAGATCCAACTCCGCCGCATCCAGGTCCGGCAGGGCCACATCTTTGTCGAGATTGCACTGGCGTGACGTTTCCACGATCGCATTGACCACCTGAACGCCACGGGAGCTCTCGCGTAGTTGTTGGTAGCTGCCAACCAGCTCACCTAACTCTTTGAGCCCCTTGTAGAGACCAGCGTTTTCAGCTGGCGGCGTGAGGTAGCTAATCGTGGAGGCGTAGCCGCGCCGCTTGGCAATCGTTGCCTCGGAAGGATTGTTGGCTGCGTAGTAGTAGAGATTTGGCAGGGCGCCGATGAGCGAATCCGGATAGCAGGTTTCACTCATGCCCATCTGTTTGCCCGGCATGAACTCCAGAGATCCGTGGGTGCCGAAATGCAGCACCGCATCAGCCTGCCAAACTTTCTCAAGATAGGTGTAATAGGCTGCAAAGCCATGGTGGGGACTAGCGCTGCGCGAATAGAGCAACCGCATCGGGTCTCCCTCGTAGCCAAAGGTTGGTTGCACGCCCACGAACACATTGCCGAAGTGGCGGCCAAACACGAGCAGATGGGTGCCATCGCTGTTGAGCGACCCAGGGGGTTTGCCCCAGTTTTCCTCTAGCCGCTCCGAATAGGGGGTGAGCCGTTCGTACTCCGCCACGCTCATGCGGTGGGCGATGGCCAGTTCTGGAGCTCCCTCCAGCGCCTCGGGGTCCTTGAGCACGGCATCCATCAGCGCCTTGGCGTTGTGGGGCAGATCAGCGATCTGGTAGCCCTTCGCTTTCATCTCCTCCAATACCCGATAGATCGAGCCGAACACATCGAGATAGGCCGCGCTGCCGACGTTACCCTTGTCGGGAGGGAAGCTGAACACGGTGATCGCAAGCTTCTTCTCGGCCCGGGGCTTGAGGCGTAGGGAGGCCCAGCGGATCGCCCGCTCGGCGATGGCATCGACCCGGTCCTGAAGGGTGTGGGCCTTACCGGTGGCGTCATCGCGGCCGCTCAGCACGATCGGTTCGATCGCCCCATCGAGTTCGGGGATGGCGATCTGGAGGGCTACCTGCACGGGATGTAGGCCCAGGTCACTCTCTTCCCATTCCTGGGTAGTTTGAAACACCAGCGGCAAGGCCACCATGTAGGGCCGATTCAGGCGCGATAGCGATTCGACCGCGCGGGGATGATCCTGCCGGGCAGGCCCGCCCACCAAAGCGAAGCCGGTGAGGCTCACCACCCCATCCACCAAGGGCTGATCGGGGTTGAGTGGATCGTAAAAAAACTGGTTGACCGGCCTGCTGAAATCGAGACCGCCGCAGAACACCGGAATCACCGTGGCGCCGCGATATTCCAGCTCCTGAATCAAGGCCACGTAGTGGGCGTCATCACCGGTGACGATGTGGCTGCGCTGCAGCACCAAACCGATCACGGGGCCGCGACGCGCCTGCTCGCTGAGGTCGGCGCGGCTGGCGGTCCAATTCAAGTACTCCTTGATATCCTCGAACATCGCCGGCGCAAGCGGATGCCAGATGCCTAAGTCCGGAAACACCACCGGATCGGCCACGCTCAGCTCGGGACGGTCGGCTTCGCCCCTGGGGAACACATATTTATCGGCCAGCATCAACAGAAAGTTACGCAAGTTGTCAGGGGTTCCGCCAAGCCAGTACTGGAAACTAAGCATGAATGAACGGGCGTCTTGTGCCTTTTCCACAGGCAGATACTTGAGCACCGCTGGCAGGGTATTCAGCAGTTTCAACATCGCATCCTGGAAACCGGCCGAGGAGCCACCTTTCTCGCGCCGCTTCTTCATGAACTGAGCAATAGCACTCTTGCTCTGTCCGAGTTGGGCCATTGAAAAGCTGCCCAGCTTGTTGAGCCGCATCACCTCCGGCATGGAGGGAAACACCACCGCGGCCTTAAGCCGATCGCGGTGGGGAGCCACTGCTTCCACCACCTTCTGGGCGAGGTCCTCGATGAAAATCAACGAGGCGATGAACACATCTGCCGCAGCTACATCGGCGCAGAAGTCGGCATAGTTTTGGGGGTCGCGCAATTCCTCAATCAGATAGCCGGCCAGTTCGATCGCCAGGGCGCCATTGTGAGCATTGATCTGCTCGGCCGCCGTGGTCAGGGCGTTCTGGTATTGGGGCTCAAGCACCACATACACGGCCTTCATCACGGCGCGACCATCGGTGCTGGCAGGGCTGACCCGGCGGTTGGCGGAGCGGACCTGCGTGAACATGCGAGCGAGGGGCGAAGGTTGAGCAATGTGAAGGAGCCTATACAGGCCCGTCTGCCGCTGCGCCCTGATCGGGCAAGGCGTTACAGGGACGCTGACAGTGAACGGCGGCCGTAGCCCAACCGCCCCAGCAGCGGGCCCGCCATGGCCGTGGTGAACAGGGCCATGCGCACGCAGATGCTGAACAGCCCCGGGGTGATCACCCCCAGCGACAAGCCGACATTGAGCACCATCAGCTCGGTGAGACCTCGGCTGTTCATCAGCCAGCCCAGGGCCACGGTGGCGTAGGCCGCCGTACCGGCCAGCGTCGCCACCACGCCGATCGGGGATCCGGCCCGGGTGAAGGCCACCACGGCCGCCAGCAGAGCGATGGAGGTTGTGGCCAGTGGCATGGCCCCGGGCCAGCCCATAGGCTCTGCAGCGGATCCCCTCAATCCGTGGACGGCATGACCACCCCTCCCAGCCCCGCTCCGCGCACGGGCGCCGCCGGGCCAGTCCCCGTGGTGGTGTCCGGCGCCCTTGGCCGTATGGGGGCCGAGGTGGTGAGGGCGGTGCGGGATGCTGCCGACTGCACCCTGGTGGCTGCCATCGACACCTCCCCCGGCAGGGAGGGTGAGGATGTTGGTGTGGCCCTGGGTCTGGGTGATCTGGAGGTGGCGATCACCGCGGACCTGGAGGGCAGCCTCTGCCAGGCCAGCCAGGCGGTCCGCCAGGCCGGCCCCGGCGGGGGAGCCGTGTTGGTCGACTTCACCCATCCTTCTGTGGTGTACGAGCACACACGCGCCGCCATCGCCTACGGCGTGCATCCCGTGATCGGTACCACCGGCCTCGGCCCCAGCCAGCTTCAGGAGCTGGCCAGCTTCGCCGCCAAGGCTGGCGTGGGCGGTGCCGTGATCCCCAACTTCTCCGTGGGCATGGTGCTGCTCCAGCAGGCGGCGGCCGCCGCCGCTCGCTTCTACGACTGGGCTGAACTCACCGAACTGCATCACAATCGCAAGGCCGACGCCCCCAGCGGCACCTGCCTCAAGACGGCCGAGATGCTCGAGGAACTCGGCAAGCCATTCAATGTGTCCGAGATCGAGGAACACGAGAGCCTGCCGGGTTGCCGGGGCGGCCGGCGCGAGAGCGGCCTGCGCCTGCATTCCTTGCGGCTGCCCGGGTTGGTGGCTCACCAGGAGGTGATGTTCGGTGCGCCCGGCGAGACCTACACCTTGCGCCACGACACCATTGACCGCGCTGCTTACATGCCAGGGGTGCTCCTGGCCGTGCGGCGGGTGCGGCAACTGGAGGGGCTGGCGTACGGGCTGGAACGGCTGCTGTGATGCTTGAGCAATGCTGATTCCGCTGCGTCCCGGTGAGTTGGTGCGGCTGGTGCCAACGGTGGCCACCTCACCCCAGTTCAACGCCTGCTTCGGCCCCTTTCGCAAACTGTTGCAGCGGATTCTCATCTCCGTGATCGGCGGCGTCCTGTCGTTGCTGATCAGCCAGGGGCTGTCGATGCGCAGCCAGTTCGCGCCGGTGATGTTGGTGATGGGCGTGGTGTTTGCGCTCTACATCCTCTGGGGACCGATCTTGGAGGCCAGCCGCCGCAACGCCAGCCTGCGTCGTTACCCCGCCGCGGCCCTGTTCGAGGGCGAGGTGGCGGAGGTCTTCCAGCGGGATGTGGTGGAAGATCGGCGCGAACAGGCGGACAGCAGCGGTCGCTTGGAGCTGGTGGAGAACCACCGCACCTGGCTGTGCCTGGAGCTCGCCGACGAGGATGGCTATCTCGGTCGCCTGCGCTTCCCGATGGAGAAGAAGCACCAGCAGATCCGCCGCGGCATGACAGTGCGGGCGTTGGTGTTGAGCGAACGCAAGGATTTCTCCCGCATCGCCGCACTCAGCGATGCCTGGTTGCCCCAGGCCCAGCTGTGGGTGGGGGAGTACCCCTATTTGCTGCGGCCGGCCTTTGAGGAGCTGTGCCTGCGGCGGTTGCGCTGAAGCTGGTGCCGCGAGGCTGATGCGCTGACGCTGATCCGTTCACGCTGCCCCGTTGCGGCTGATTCGCTGAGCTGATGCGCTTGAGCTGGTTGCGGTGGAGGAAGGATCTGCCCTGGGGAGTCAGTGGAACGTCGCACCGGGCCGCGATCCCTCGCTCCGCGTGCCAACGGGAGCGCTCAGCGCAATCCCCTTGCGCCTTGCGTGGCGTTGCAACATTGCGTTACAATCTGGCAATCACCTCAAGGAAAAAGTCATGACCCAGTCCCCCCCCGTCATCCGCGGCGCCAGCGTCACCACCGAAGATGGCGGTCGCCTGAATGCCTTCGCCACCGAGCCCCGCATGGAAGTCGTCAGTGCCGAGAACGGCTGGGGCTTCCACGACCGGGCTGAAAAGCTGAATGGCCGCATGGCCATGCTCGGCTTCATCGCTCTGCTCGCCACCGAATTCGCCCTGGGCGGCGAGGCCTTCACCCGCGGTCTGCTCGGCATCGGCTGACCCACGGCCCAACGCTCCGCTGGCCAGAATCCACGCCGCAGCCTCAAGGCTGCGGCTTTTTTTTGCAGCGCCAGGCCGTTTTGATGCGTCCACCCCTGCACGCCCTGGTCCTTGGGGCGGGCCCCACCGGCTCCCTGCTCGCCCTCGCCCTGGCGTCCGCCGGCTGGCGGGTCACCCTTGCGGATCCCCTATCGCCTGAGCAGCTGCTTCGCCGCCAGCGGGCCTACGCCTTCAACCAGTCGTCCCGGCGTCTGCTGCAACGCCTCGACCTCTGGGAGGCCTTTCAGCCCCTGCTCGTGCCGTTTTCCAGCCTCCGGTTGGAAGATGCCGCCACGGGTCAGGGGCTGGGCTTCAAACTCGACGACTTGCCCGACCACCGCTTGGCGAAGCCGCAGCCGGCAATCGGCTGGATCGCCCAGCACGGCCAGCTCATGGCCCTGCTGTTGGAGTGCCTAAACAGGTCCCGCGCCATTGAGCTGGCTCTCGGCCACCCCCCCAAGCGGCAGGAGGATCAGGAGCCGCGCCACGACCTGGTGCTGGCTGCCGATGGCCCCGATTCGCCGCGACGGCAGCTTCTGGGTATCGGCTGTTGGCGCCACAGCTACCGGCAACGCTGCGTCACCGCCCAGGTGCGGCTCAGGGGCTGCCCGGAAGACTGGGCGATGGAGCTGCTCCGGCCAGAGGGGCCCTTCGCCGTGTTGCCCCTGGGGGCGGGGGCTTTCCAGCTGGTTTGGAGCGCGCCCGCCTGGCGCTGTGAGCAGCTGGAGGGCTTGTCCCCAGCCACCTTCCTCGATCAAGTGGCGGCGGTTCTGCCGGGCAACCTCCAGCCCGATGCGCTGCTGGAGCGGCCGCGCGCCTTCCCGGTGACCATGCAGCTGGCCCACCGCCTGCATCGTGACCGCACCCTGCTGGTCGGCGAGAGCGCCCACCGCTGCCATCCGGTGGGTGGCCAAGGGCTCAACCTCTGCTGGCGCGACATCGAAGCCCTGCTCCCCCTGGCCGAGCGCGCCGCCGCAGGTCGGCTCCATCCCCGCCGCATCGGCGCTGCCTATGGGCGGCGCCGCTGGCTGGACCTGCTGCTCACCCTGCTGGCAACGGATCTGCTGGTGCGCTTGTTCTCCAACCGATCCCGGCTGCTGTTGCCGCCGCGCCATCTGGCCCTGGACCTGCTGCGCCGCTCGTCCTGGCTGCGGCGTTTCACCCTGGCCGTGATGACCAGTGGGCCTTGCGCGGGTCTGTCGACTTGACCAGCATGGATCCATGGTGATCAGCAGCTCCCCCCAGCCCCAGCCATCGGAGTCGTTGCTACGGCACCTGCGCCATCACCTCAACCTGAGCGAAAGCGCCATCACCCTGGGGTTGCGCCAATCCCACCTCGAACAAGCGCCCCTCCCTGTGGTCCTGTGGCGATTCGGGCTGATCAGCCTGGAGCAGTTCGACCAGGTGCTCACCTGGCAGGACCGTCAGATCTGACGGTGTCGGGGTTCCGGGAGGAGTGGGCTTGCTTCCAGGGAGCCTGGTTCAACGGTGCGCCCAGGGCAAGGGTCGCGGCGCCCCCCGCAAGGGTCGCGGCGCCAGCCAACCGCAGCCCCATGGTCTCAGTGGTAGGTGATCAGCGAATGGATGACGCTGCTTTGGGGCAGGCGGCTGCGCCCGTCTAGGCCGGCAAGCTCCACCACGAAGCCGAAGCCGCAGACCTCGCCGCCGGCCTTTTCCACCAGGGCCGCTGTGGCGGCGGCGGTGCCGCCCGTGGCGAGAAGGTCGTCCACCACCAGCACCCGGGGGCCATCGGCGAGGGCATCCGCCGGGATTTCCAGGCTGTCCTGGCCGTATTCCAGGGAGTAATCAACACTGATTACCGCGCCGGGCAACTTGCCGGGTTTGCGCACCGGCACAAAGCCGAGCCCCACCTGGGTGGCCAGGGCCATGCCAACGATGAATCCCCTCGACTCGATGCCAACGATCATGTCGGGCCCGATCTGCTCACACACGCTCGCCATGCGGCGCATGGCCTCAGCCCAGCCGTCCGGGCTGCGCATGAGGGGGGAAAGATCCCGAAACAGGATCCCTGGCTTGGGGAAGTCAGGCACCTCTCGGACCCAATTTCGCAGATCGATCGAGTCCGATGCGGTCATGGCGATGGCAGGTTGCGAGCAGAACAATGGGCTGAACGTGACGCGGGGCGCTCAGCGCTGGCATCATCGCAGCCATGATCCAAAATCCCTCCTCCTCCACAGCACCGGCCGAGCTCGACCGACCAGCTATGGCCA
>Ga0315904_10008954_pt1 | contig 13160 bp, 10 predicted proteins | sample LakEriMetagenome_6_FD_203529 | JGI IMG/M metagenome (GOLD analysis project Ga0315904, IMG submission 203529) | Freshwater fungal communities from buoy surface, Lake Erie, Ohio, United States - Buoy 12 MA120 | ecosystem: Environmental > Aquatic > Freshwater > Lake | place: USA: Lake Erie, Ohio... | reverse complement strand
CGGTCGCGGTGAACTCGACGCATCTAGCCTCACCAGCGGCGCCTATATCCTGCGCGTTTCGGTCGCAGGAAGGGTCTTCACGACCCGTATGGTAAGACAGTAACGGGAACGCCGAAGGCATCGGCTCCTCACGTGAGCCGACCTGGTGCCCCAAAGGTCTCATAACCATCTCGCGGAAGGTGGCGGTCAAAAACCGCCACCTTCCTTTTTTTCGATCATCCCTTCATCGTCGGAACAACTACCGGTCGATGTGAAAGCTTCCCTTAGTTAGTGAGGTTGAAAACTAATGATTTCCAGTCATTCTCAGTGTTTTGAATGAACGTCTTAAAGGCCTTCAAGCCTTTAAGACGTTCATTCAAAAACACCACTGGCGGTTTGTATCTGAGTGAACTATGTGGGCGTTGATTATTTTGCATCCACATCGATGCATGTGCCATTACCTGCGCCTCGGGGATCCTGGTGAAGCAGTATGCATTAAGAACTTCCTCTCGCAGACTTCTATTGAACCGTTCCATAAGTCCATTCTGGTAGGGTTTACCTTTCTCAATGAATTTGAGTTTGATATTACTCAGCTGGACCCGGTCTGCAAGCTCTTGTGATATCAGTTCGTGTCCATTGTCCATTCTTATTTCCATAGGACTGCCGCGCCATGCGATGAGTTTGTCCAGTTCGCGTGTTAAGCGCTTGCTTGTGAGGGAGGTATCCATTGCAAGCATCAGTGCTTCTCTGCTATGATCGCCTATTACATGGAGTGTACGGAAGTTTACGTCATTGCTGAGCGTATCATATATGAAGTCCATGCTCTACATGAAGTATTGGGATTAGTAGCCACAGTAACGGCTCCATAACCCTTACCGGCAGCCGTTTTTTATGCTTACGACGCAGGTTCAGACTCATGTTTGTGTAGATGCGATAGAACTTTTTTTGGTTCCACAAGAACTTCAGCCACTGAAGATGCTCATGCATCATCCAGAACCCCCATTGGTTATGGCGTTTTGCAAGCTCACTGAGTTGCTCTCTGACTTCATGATCGTCATCTGGCTTAGGCTTGTAGTAAAAAAAACCGGACCGATAAATGGAGGATATCCTCAAAGCCTGTCGAGTGCTGGTGGTATGCTCTTGCTTTGCATAATGAACCAGTTCCCGATTCTAGGCAGGTGACCTCCTCCCCCAAAATAGAAGCTGAGACATTTCACCAAAGTGCCATGCCCCATTGTAAGCTTCCCTTGAATACCGTGGCCGTTCTCAGAAGGTCGCCGGTCATGCACGAAAGCCGCAGGTAAACCTGCCAATTTCCGCCATTGCGTGGATCAGTTGACCATAGCCTTGATTGAATTATAGTATATCGTTGTCCTGCCCTCAAATCCCGAATCAGTGCCAATAACGAGCCAGATCTCCCCCTGTGGGCTGGCCTTGACCGTAAGAGGTACAGTTGTGGTCAGTTGTTTGATGATATAGGTGTTTTCATTGCTTCCATTTGCGAAATTGCCGATTACCTTCATATCAGTGCCACTATTGGACTGGTTGCTCTTGTTGATGTTCATGCGATACCAGTTTTCAATCGTGTTCAATACTTTCATGGGTTCAGTCGCAACCGCACCCGCTTTGATGTATACGTTTTCGCCCGGCGATCCGCCAACGCCAACCATGTTGTTGGCTACATTTGTGGCAAAATCCACCGTGATCCTCACCGTATAGTTATATCCCGGACGGAGTCCGGTAATTTTCTTCTTGATGAACATAAACAGGTCATCGCTCCTGTTGACCCCAGATTGTTTCAATGCCCCGTCAGCCGCGTTCAATGGACTCGGCAGGCCGGCATGGGAAAATGTAAGTTCGTATAACTGCTCCACGCCCGGGTCATTGGGATAATCCGAAAAGTCCCCCGTCCAGCCTTCCGTCCCTGATGAAAATGCGTATTCATATTGATTTTTAGTCGGGGGCGCATCATCAGAGGACTTCTTGCAGGCAGACAGCAGGAAGGTTGTGATGCAAATATACAGCCAGTGGGATGATCGCATTTGAATGGATTTTATGAGTCAAAAGACCACTTAATATAGTGACACGTATTAAATACTCAAAGTAAAAAAATGTTAAAGAAAAGGGTACAAACACCGAATTGTACCAATTTTTATGTCCATTTCATCACCATTCAAACATTGGGCACAGATATGTTCATTGCAGGATCCATGAACAGGTGGTCATTTCAAGAACGGGTTGCTCCACTTTGGATCTGTATAGACATTGGTTCCCGAAAGCGTCTGAAGAAATGCAACCAATGCATTGATTTCTTGTTCCGTCAGGCGCAATTGCTGGCCCACCCCTCTCGGTGAAAGGCGCGGATCGAGATTGGTATTGCCGTTGCGAATTATGATGGTATTATAGTGAATGAAAATGTTGCGCAGGCTGTTGATACCTCCGTTATGCATCATTGGTGTATTCACTGCGCCCGAATTATTGGTAAGATCCCGGAGTGTGGGAGACCTGGTATTGGTGAGGTCCTGGCCGCCACCTCCAATCCTGGCGGTAATTGCGTTGTTTCTGCTGTTCGGGTCAATGTCAAATTCAGGAGGACGATGACATGATCCACATCCGGCGCCTCCGCCAATGCGGATACTCCCCTGATCGAATTGCGGGGGAGCCAGAAACAATCGCTTACCCTCGTTTTCTTGCGGTGTGAAATTGGGGAACGGTGCTCCGTCATTTGGTACTAGGGAGCGCCCTGAGTCATATCTGGAATCAAAAGACTGGATACTGCGAATAAACTGCGACAGGCATTCCTGCAAACGCGCCTCCGTTAAGAGTTTATCGCCGTAAACAAATTGAAAAAGTTCCTGATAATAACCAATATTCTGGAGTTTGGAGAGCAATGCATTCATATTGGGTCTTCCGTTCTGTCCGCTGAAACCCAACTCCGAATGGTCCGCTATCGGTTGTGTTGTCTGCAATTCAAGCGTAGCGGCTCGTTCATCCCAAAAAAACCTTGACTCAATGCCGAATCTAGTATTGATCAAGCGCATGGAGTGTCTACCTGTAGTTCCGCCTTCAACCCCCTTGCTTGGCACAACGGGGTCGCCAAAGGCAAACTGCTGTTGGTGGCAACTTGCGCAGGAAACTGAATTGTCTATGCTCATGCTCTTGTCATAAAACAAAACACGTCCGAGGGTTGCCTTCTCATTGGTAATGGGATTGTTGCCGGAATTGTCTTTAGTAATATACCCCGGTCTGGCCTGGGCTGAATAATTGGCAAGTTTGTTTAGATTGACATTAGTCCCGAATGCCTCCTTGACATGCCGAAAAGAGTCCCCAGCATCATTATCCTTGGAACAGGCTGCAAAAAGGGCTACCGTAAAACAGATGATACAGGTGTAGGACAGGGGGCCGTTCATTGGTTTATTGGAAAATTATCGAAATTTCTTGAGTTGGGCAAGTACCCCTTCTTCATTAATAGTCCTGATATTTGATCGCTAAAAAGAACCTTGCAAAAAAATGATACCGATTCCATTATGATGATTCTCACACTATTGCGGATAACTCAACCGCAGATGGAAGCATTATTTGCCCCCTGTATGTTGTTTATCTTGTGGTAATGTATGCTGTTCATTACTGATTGATTCAATAGTTTTATTTGATTTCTTATGCGCATAATGAGCTATTTCAATAATCGAATGCGTATGGTTAGATAATCAGTATTATTATGCTATTGCGTTCTCATTTTTGTCAGACCATCTTTGTACTCGTAATCTGTACCATTGTTTCGTATGCCAAAAGTCTCCTTCCCACTATTCTCTGTAAACCGGCAACGATTAAAGTAAACTGTATATGCGGAGAATTTTTCTTTTAGTCATTTGGGTTTTGTTCTTTGCGCGTGCAGGTGCACAAGTGAATGTTAGAGCAACCTGTACTTCAAGAACTACACCTATCAGTTGTCCATCATTGAGTGAAGCATTTGATGATAGCTATGATAGGCGGCAATGAGTTGCTGTCAATATCAAGGTGGTAGTATATGAGAGCCATAACAGGATATAATACAGGATTCACGGGAGAGGTTTTCACGGATCAACTGCGGTCAGTATCCGGTATGATTTTCAATGCATACGGATACTTTGGGAAGGATGGGCAGTAAAACTATGAAATAACAATTTTAAAGAACGGTCTTATTTAAAAATTACTCAGATGAAAGGATTATTACGCTATTGCTTATTGTTAGTACTGATGCTGACTACGGGGGGGGTGTTGAAGGCTCAAACCATTGTCTCCGCCGGGACAGGAAACTGGAGCGATCCCGCCACCTGGGTGGGCGGCGTGGTGCCAGTCAGCGGTAACAATGTTACCATTAACTTCTCTCATGTGGTCACGCTCACCGCGGCGGTGGACATCGGTTCCGGCGTCCTGGATGTGAACGGTACCCTGGCCCTGGCCGGATTTGATATGACGGCGGGTGCGCTGGTAGGTTCAGGTTCGGGTGCCATCGGCACGGCCTCTGGTACGCCCACGCTGACCGTGGGCAGCAACAATACCAACGACATTTGGAATGGCGTCTACAGTGGCACTGGTGCCCGGTTCACCAAAGTGGGTACGGGATCGTTCTTCTTCAATGGCACAAATCCAAACACCTATACCGGGGCCACCACCATCAGTGCCGGCAGGGTGCAGATCGCCACGAACAATGAGCGGATCAGTAACTCCACTGACTTGTTCGTGGCCAGCGGCGCAGTCTTTGACCTGGGCGGGCGCACGGAAACTGTGGGCTCCCTGGCAGGGGCAGGCACGGTTAGAAGCGGTTTTAGTGGAGGGGTGCTTATCCTGAGCGGTAATGCAAGCACCACCTTCAGCGGGGTGATCGAGAATGGCGCCGGTAACATGTCCCTTACCAAAGAAGGAGCCGGAATCTTAACTATTTCAGGAGCCAACACCTACACAGGTGCAACAACCATCAATGCAGGTACATTAAGACTTGGATCGGCAAGCGAACGAATTTCTAATAGCAGTGCTTTAACAATTGCAACTGGCGCAATATTTGACATGAATGGTGTTAGTGAAACTGTTTTTTCATTTGGCGGTGACGGAACCATCACAAGTAGTGCTGCCGGTTCAGTAACAATTACACATGGAGGAGGCAATGCTTCTTCTACTTTCAGTGGAGTGATCCAAAATGGAAGCGGGACGGTAGCCCTCAATAAGCCTCTTACTGGCACTCTTACACTTACCGGCAATAATACCTACACCGGAGGAACTTCTGTGAGCAATGGCACTATACAAATTGGCAATGGTGGAACAAGTGGTTCCGTAGTAGGAAACATAACTACGGGATCTTTTGGTGGTGTTTCTTTTAACCGGTCTGATGACTTCACTTTCCCGGGCAACATCGGGACTGGGTCTGGCGCTTCCGTTAGAAAGCAGGGGGCCGGAACAATGACGCTTACCGGCAGCATAACCGTTTCGTCGATTACTGTGCAAGGAGGCATTTTGTCAATTGGTAATGGTGGAACAACAGGTTCGGTGACAAGCAATATCAATGTCGCTAACACAGCCGCAGCAGTAGTCTTTAATCGTTCGGATAACATTACCTACAGCGGTGCGATTACCAATACAGGATCGGTAACTAAACTGGGGGCCGGCACGCTGACGCTTTCCGGTGCCAGTAGCTACTCCGGTGCCACTACCATCAGCAGTGGTATACTGCGGTTGTCCGGGGCCAGCGAGCGCATCAGCAACAGTAGTGCTCTCAACGTAGCGAGCGGTGCCACGTTCGATTTGGGCGGACAGAGTGAGACCGTAGCCTCCATCGCAGGCGCGGGCACCATCACCAGCAGTGCCGGCGGTGCAGTCATCATCGCGCACGCAGGCAATGCGAGCACCACCTTCAGCGGCATCATCCAGAACGGTAGCGGCACTGTTGGCCTCACCAAGATTGGCACAGGCACACTTACCCTCTCAGGGGCTAACGCCTACACCGGGGCCACCACCGTCTCCGGCGGAACGCTTATAGCCAGTAACGGCCATGCGTTAGGTGCAAGCACTGCAGTAACGGTGAATACAGGGGCCACCTTGCAGACTAATGCAAGCCTCAGCATTCCCGGCTCGCTCAGCATCGACGGCCGCATGAACTGCAACGGGTTCAATAGCGAGTGCTTGCAGTTGTCGTTGGGAGGAGTAGCCCAGACCACCCTCGGCACTTACGGCAGCACCGCCTCCACTGCAACTTTCCAGAATAACACGTATTTCACCGCTGCTTCCGCTGGTTTTTTAGCACTTGTGTCAGTGCTTCCGGTGACCTGGCTTGATTTCACCGGCCAAATAGATGCTGAGAAAGTGGTATTGAACTGGAAGACGGCTTCCGAGCAGAACAATACTGGTTTTGACATCGAGCGGAGTACAGATGGGCGCGCATGGTCCAAGATTGGATTTATCCCCGGGAAGATCAATAGTGCGGTGCTTACCCATTACAACTATACTGATCTCTCGCCGTTGAAAGGCTTGTCTTACTACAGGCTCAGGCAGATTGACCTGGACGGTAAGTTCACATACAGCCGCGTCGTTCGCATTAACAACGTGAATAATGGTGAAGTGGCGATCTGGCCCAATCCGGTAACCGATCTGATGAATGTGGAGATCAACCAGCGTTACCGGAATCAGAAAGTGTACATCACTGTAACAGATATGAAAGGGACGGTGCTGGTCAGCCGTATAGTCACTCATGGAAACTCCGCTATTTCAACCTCCGGATGGTCTAAGGGGCTGTATGTGGTAACCCTAAAAAGTGAGGACGATGTCATGATGACCAGAAAGATTCTCAAGCAGTAACATCAATTGTGTAGGTTTAGAAACAAGTCGCCCCACCAAAAATAGCGGGGCGACTTGTTCTTTCGATATATATTACTCTGACAAATCAAATTAAGAAACTCAATTATCGTTGTCTAATTAGCCAATTAGCCAATGAGCCAATCAGCCAATTTACTTGGGGTCCAACGCCCTCTTGATCCTAACCGCAAGATCCTCCAAATGATACCGGCTCATGTTATCAGGGTAAGATGCCGAAGCGGCCGACAGTTCATTTCTCAGGTTCACCAGATGTGCCCGGGTGACAGAACTGACGTCTGTTTTTGAAACATCGGGACTCAATGACAGGCTTCCAAATGAAATGGTAATGCCGGTGCTGCCGCCACTGGGAGGGTTAACAAGCCCGATCAATTTTTCCACATAGGATTTTTGGAGGTTACGCCTGTTCATGTCAATTTTTGATTTCGAACCCAGTTCGCTGAATAATCCTTTCCGGATGTCGCTCAGATATTCATCTATCTGGTAGGCATCATCATAACGGTTGGTCAGCGCAACCATCCGGCCGAGCCTTGATGTGGTCAGCATGCTGGACAGGGCATTTTCCTGGATGCTGCTGACCTGGTTGGATGCAGGGTTTGAGAATTTGTTGATGATGTCTTTATCCATCAGCCAGGCAGGCGTGGTGAAGAGTTGTTTATGCAGGAAGTTGACGGCTTCCTTCTGTTGTTTCTTTGGCACTACTTCGTATACATCGCCAGATTGTTCAATGGATTTTGGCGTTTCGTAATAGCCGCCTATGGCCCTGACCACGTGAAAAACGTATCGGCTGTACTGGTCGTACAGCGCTTTATACATATCGCTCATGTTCTCATAGCGGTCGGCATCTTCTTTCGTGTATTCAGGAAGTTTCGGCATGATCCTTTTCAGGTTCTTTACGCCATACTCTGAGGCTTTAACAGGGTTATCTGACAAGTCTTCCGCCTGGGTGCGGGGATCGGAGAAGTTTCCGAATTCGTATGTTCCAAACCAGATACGCGGGTTTTTCGCCAGCCTGTCGATATATTTTTTATTGAGTATCAGGTTGTCTTCCTGTTCATCTTTACCGGGTACATATCCGTAGCCCCATTCAATGGCCCACTTGTCGTACTCCCCGATGCGCGGGAACAGGCCATTCCTGCCCACACTATCTTCCGGTTGGGCTACGTAGTTGAAACGTGCATAGTCCATGATCGAGGCTGTATGGCCGTTTTCCTCCAGCCATTTCCTGTCCCTGAGTTTTTCTACGGGGGTGCGTGAACTTGAGCCCATGTTGTGCAGCAGGCCAAGGGTGTGTCCAACTTCGTGGGAGGAGACGGTCCGCACCAGCTGCCCCATCAGTTCATCGTCAAAAACCATTTTCCTGGCCCCGGGGTCCACTGCAGCTGCCTGGGCGAAATACCAACTGTGCAATAACTTCATCACGTTGTGGTACCACTGGATATGGCTTTCGATGATCTCTCCGGAGCGGGGGTCATGTGCGTTTGGTCCTGATGCATTTTCGATGGGCGATGCGAGATAGCGGATCACGCTGAAGCGCGCATCTTCGAGGCTCATGGTGCTGTCGTCTTCCGGCCACTCCTTCGCCATGATGGCATTCTTGAAGCCGGCTTTTTCAAATGCCACCTGCCAGTCATTCACTCCCTGTATCAGGTATCGCCGCCATTTCTTGGGCGTAGCGGGATCCAGATAGTAAACGATCGGTTTGGCCGGTTCAACCAATTCCCCTTTTTTCCATTTTTCGAGGTCCTCCGGTTTGGGCTCAAGGTTCCATCGGACAATGAAACGGGATTGCTGGACTTTCTGCTGGTCGTCTGAGTACACGGTATAGTCTTCAGTGAAATAGCCGACCCGGGGGTCAAACAGCCTTTTCTTAGCAGGTATTTTTGGCAGTACAATAAAGGATGTGTTCATCTCCACGGTCACTGCGCCCGCTGCAGATGCGGCGGGCAGGGACGCGGACGGGAAGGGGGAGGCCGAAAATGATCCCCCGGAAGCGGAAAAAGTCTTCAAAGTGCGTACTTCCGTGTTGATGGGGTAGCTTTTGATGCTTTCGATATAGGACCTGTCGCTCGCCAGACCACCCAGCCCCAGCCTTCTTTTGGCGTTTGCGCTGAGTGAAACGGGCTGGTTATCCCCTTTGAAAAATTCAGTTACATCGATCACCACGCCGGAAGAATCTTTAGACAGTGCTTTGATATCGAATGAAACGGCGATAGGGTCTACATTGGAATTCCTGACCGCCTTATAAATGGGCTGACTGGAATCGTTGGCTACGGATACCAGGGTGGTCACCCTGAGGAACAGTTTATTGTCTGGCCCTTTTTCAAATTGTATAACCTGCTGATTGGCAAGTTCTCCGCCGTAGATACCAGCGCCGGCAGCCACCTTGGTGAACCGGGTGATCGCCATGATCTCCCTTTTCATGATCGAGTCAGCTATTTCAAAAAAGTATTTTTCGTCTACTTTATGGACGGTGAACAGGCCCCTCATGGTTTGAGCCTTATCGGTGATCACGTCCTTGTATGCTTTGGGGCCACTGGATGAGGATGATCGGGAGCCGTTTCCGCTGGGCATTGCATTTGGCCCGCTTCCGGGGATCACGGGAACGCCAGGTGTTGGAACGGGGGCAGGCGCAGGGTTTTTGGGTTTTCGTTGTGCCATGACGGGCATCAAAAGGGCAAGTGTCAGCGAAAACACCAGGATACGTTTCAGGACCAGAGCAGTTTGCATGTTTGATTTCAATTTGAAGACCGCTAATGTACCTCGCTTTTTTTGAAAAGATACCCTGAGGCGTGAAAACCCTGCCAATGTTGCCTTCGATGCGAATCTTGGCGGGAAAGCGCCCCGGAACGCGGGTAGGACGAAGGTGTGCAAGTGGTGGGCCGGGTATAGGAAAAAGGGGGTAGGGGCTGGATAAATTCGATACAGACAATTAATTTGGCCCTTTGATTTTTTTTTAGAAAACTTGCTATATTGTGTTCCCTTGAGAATATTTTAACGGGACTCTGATTTAACAAAATATTTTTTAAGTAGAATTGTAGCACAAATCACCAAAACGAACATTTAAAATTTAAAAAATCAAAAAGTCATGGCTGAGACAAAACCAACTGCAACTGCTGCGAAGGCGACAACATCTGTGCAACCAAAGAAAAGCAGTAACCTTATTTCCGTGCTGGCACCTGTTGCCTGTATTGTCGGCGGGTATCTGATCTGGAGATTCATTCTTGGTGCTGATTCGGGATTCAGCAAGCCTGACCCATCCGGTGGTTTCTGGCCATCGCACAAAGGACCCAAAGGTGCATGGTATCGTATGTATGAGGGAGGTATCATCGTTCCATTGCTGATTGGTTGCTTCCTGATGGTTATCACTTTCTCCATTGAAAGGTTCCTGACCATTTCAAAAGCCCAGGGTAAAGGAAACATTTCTGACTTCATCCGTAAGGTGCAGTATCATCTTGCCAACAAGAATGTTGATGCCGCCCTTTCTGAGTGCGATAAGCAAAAAGGCAGCGTTGCCAACGTTATGAAGGCTGGTCTGCGTAAGTACAAAGAAATGATCCCCAACACTGAGTATAATACCGAGCAAAAGATCCTGGCCATTCAGAAAGAAGTGGAAGAAGCTACCGCTCTGGAGCTGCCCATGCTGCAGAAGAACCTGGTATTCCTGTCTACTTTGACTTCTCTGGGTACCCTGATCGCCCTGTTGGGTACGGTTATGGGTATGATCAAATCGTTCTCTTCACTCGGTGAGGAAGGTGGTGCCGGTGCTGCAGCTGAGCTTGCGGTAGGTATCTCTGAGGCCCTGTACAATACGGCCTTAGGTATTGCCACTTCTTCTTTCGCGTTGGTTATGTATAACATCTTCACTACGAAGATCGATAGTATCACTTATGGTATTGATGAATCAGGTTTCACCCTGACCCAGAGCTTCGGTTCTTTGTACAAATAAGATCCGGGGTTTTATGGAAAGATGCAGGTACTGCATCTAATTAATATCTAAAAAAGAATACTTAACATGCCAAGTGTCAAAATTCCAAAGAAAAGTACGGATAATGATATGACGCCGTTCGTGGACGTGGCGTTCCTTATCCTGGCTTTCTTCATGCTGGCTACCAAGTTCAAGCCTGAGGAAGCTGTGGAGGTGACAACACCCGGATCAGTATCAGCCGATGCTGTACCTGAGAAGGATGTTTTCACTGTAACGATCGATAAAGACGGACGGGCATTTGTTTCCATGGATAATCCGGAGTTTCGCCAGGTACTGATCCAGAACCTTGATAAAACAAGGACCCTTGGATTGACCCCTGCTGAAATGAAGGCATTCATAAATGCTCCCAGTGTTGGTGTACCTTTTGGCCAGTTGAAATCATTGCTTGCTTTGTCTCCTGAAGAGATGAAGAAAGTAAAGCAGCCCGGTATTCCCGCAGCGGATTCAACAGGCGGGGAGATGTATTATTGGGTTCGCGACGCCCTGAATGCTTATTCAGGCAGGAAGCTGAACCTGTTGATCAAAGCCGACAACGGAACCAAATATCCTGTCTTCAAGAATGTGCTGAATGCGTTCAAAAAGAACGACCAGAACAAATTTTTGCTGATCACGGCACCTGAAGACGCTCCATCGGGTACACCGCTGCATGAAACAAGGCAGAAACAGATCAGTGGAGGAAAGTAACAGTAATAACATTTAAAAAACAGTAAGATATGGCTAGTATTGAAGGCGGCGGTGATGGCGGCGGTGGCCACAAAAAAGGGCCTGGTGTCAAGAAGGCGAAGAAGCTATCTACCCGCGTAGACATGACGCCCATGGTTGACCTTGGGTTTCTGTTGATCACTTTCTTCATCTTTACCACAACCGTTGCGCAGCCGACAGCGATGAAACTGTTCCTGCCCAAAGACGTGGATAAGCCTGAAGAGCAGAATAAAGTAAAGGAGTCCGGTGCCTTCACCATTCTCCTCGGTAAGCAGGACCAGGTCTATTATTACGAGGGACTTGATCCTACGCTGATCAAGGCTACAACGTTCAAGGGCATCAGGGAGGAGATCCTTCGCAAGAAGAAATCTACCAATCCTGAGGATTTGGTGATGATCCTCAAACCTACTGAAGATGCTACCTATAAGAATACGGTAGATATCCTGGATGAAATGACGATTGCCGAGATCAAGCGCTATGCGATGGTGGATATCAGTCCGCAGGAGTATGAACTGGTCAAGGCCACTGAGGCAGCAAACGGAATTAAATAACAGTTTGCAGTGTGGAATCGTTTCCATAGCTGCATCATAAAGAAAAGGCATTAACATGGATGCAAACAAAATTTTAGGCAGCGATCTCCTTGACATTGTCTTTGAAGGCAGGAACAAGGATTACGGTGCTTATGAGCTTCGCAAGAAGTATAATTCGCGCCTTACAACGGCCCTTGGGGTAACCGTTGGTCTGGCGTTGCTGATCTTCCTGACCTCGTTCCTGGTGAACGCAGCCAAGGATCGCAACAAAGGCCAGGTGCAGGTGCAGGAAGTTAAGCTGGAAGATATCCAGCAGGAGGAGAAAAACGAACCTCCGCCTCCACCTCCGCCAAAGCCACCAGAGCCGCCCAAGGTTGAAATGGCAAAGTTCACGCCTCCCAAGGTGGTGAAGGATGAAGAAGTAAAAGAAGAAGAGAAGCCACCAGAAGTGGAGAAACTCGAGGATACCAAGATCGGTACTACCAACCAGGAAGGTATCAAGGATGAAGGTATTGTAGCTCCACCAGTGGAAGACAAAGGTGGTGTTGTTGAAGCACCAAAAGTGGATGATGAGGATAAGGTTTTCCAGAAGGTAGAGATCGATGCTGAATTCCCCGGTGGTAACCAGGCCTGGTTCAAATATGTTAGCCGTGAGATCGAGCGTAACATGGACGAACTCCAGGAGGATGGTAAATCCGGAACCGTAGTGGTACTGTTCATTGTGGATAAAGAAGGCGCTGTATCTGAAGTTCGCGCACTGAATTGTGGCGAAGCAGGTGTAACCAATTGTCTCGGCCCTGGTACCAAACTGGCTGAGGTTGCGGTAGCAGCGATCAAGAAGGGTCCAAAATGGAAGCCTGCCGTTCAGAACGGACGTAATGTGAAAGCTTACAGAAGGCAGCCTGTTACATTCCGTTTGGAAGAAGGATAACAGATCGCGATTTCCCGACTATATTTTAAGACGCGGCTTTGGCCGCGTCTTTTTTTTGCCACAACCGGGAAAGTTGTGCGGCAATTCGAATTTCAAACAAGCTTTAATGGACGATTCTCATCTTTTCCGGAGAATCATTCTAAGTTTGCCCAACAAAACAACAGTACATGAAAAAAGGATTATGGGT
>Ga0315904_10008953_pt1 | contig 13161 bp, 26 predicted proteins | sample LakEriMetagenome_6_FD_203529 | JGI IMG/M metagenome (GOLD analysis project Ga0315904, IMG submission 203529) | Freshwater fungal communities from buoy surface, Lake Erie, Ohio, United States - Buoy 12 MA120 | ecosystem: Environmental > Aquatic > Freshwater > Lake | place: USA: Lake Erie, Ohio... | reverse complement strand
GGGGTTGATTCCCTCCGCCCACCACCCCGAGAGGATGGAATTCCAGACGCACCCGGAGAGGCGGGCCCGGACTCGTTTTCTCCACCCGGAGTGCCGGGGATGAGTCCCGCGGAGCTCCCGGCAAAGGCCTTTGGCTTGGACGGTGAAGCGGCAGGCAATGGAGAGGTCCGCCAAGGCCTCGGGGGATTCAACGATGTTCACCGGGCCCCCCGGGCTTTGGCCTTGGCTTGGGTGGCGGTGAGGATCCGGGCGGAGCGTCGGGCCACGTCCTCCTCGTCCATGACGGGGAGGCCGGGGATGGCTTCCGCGGCCTCGCGGGCCCGGGCTTTGATGACAAGGCCCCTGAGGACCACCGAAACCGTGGAGGTTGAGTCCTTGGCTTTGGCTTGGAGCCAAGCGGCAAGGTCCGCCGGGAATTGGACGGAAATAATGGGGGAGCGGTTGGACATTGCGGTTGAGAGAATTCTAGCGGTGGCGCTAGGTGGCAAGTTATTTTGTGAAAATTTAATAACCCCCCCCTACTTTCACCCCATGCCAATGCCCAAAAAAGGAGAGGAGGGGGAGAACGTGTCCTGTTACGTCTCGGAGCGTTTTGCCCGTAAAGTTGCCTCCCTTGCCCAACAGTCTGGCATGAGCCGGTCCGCCTACGTGCGGCAAATCCTCATTGAAGCGGTGGAGCGTGGGCGGGTGTTTCGGATCCGGTTTGAAGTGGAGCCCGTGGAGCCCCGGGGTGAATGACCCTTCGAGTCCTACCTCTGGAGCCAGCGCCCGCCTTGCCCACACCGGCCCCCAGCGGGGAGCCCCTACCTCGGAAACCTACCTCCGAGCCGGAGCCCGCCCTCGCCCGGGCCCTCGGGAGCCTCGCCACCGCTTTGGGCGAGCTCGCCCGGGCCCTCGGAGGCCCCGCCACGCCCTTGGGGCCCGCTTCCGCACTCACCACCCCGCCCGGGGGGAAACAAGCCCACCACGGCCCGCCCGATGGGGTTGTTTCGCCCGACACCACCATTGCCGCGGCGGTCAATGAGCTCCTGATCGCCAAAGCCGGGGCCGGACGCTCCGACGCCTACCTCCGGCAACTTCGCCACGCCCTCCACCATTGGGGAGCCCCTCGGGCCTCGCGGGCCTTGTCCTCGGTCACGCTCGCGGAGCTCGAAGCCTACCTCGCCAACCTCCGCGGATCCGCGAGGACCCGGAAGGGCCGGGCGGACTACTTGCGGACGCTTTTCCGCTTCGCCCTCCGCCGGGGAATGATCGGGCGTGACGTGTCCGCCGGCCTCGAAGCGGTGACGGTGCCGCCCTCCGCCCCTTCCCTCCACACCCCCGAGGAGGTCGAGGCGGTCCTCCGGGCGGCGGAAGCCCACGGGAGCCGCCGGCTCGTGGTGAACCTCGCCTTGCGCTACTTCGCCGGGCTCCGGGCGGCGGAGGTGGCAAGGCTGGGACCGGAGGACGTGGACCTTGCCCGGGGGTGGGTCACGGTCCCGGCGATAAAGGCGAAGACTCGAAGCCGGCGGCTGGTGAGGATCCAGCCGGCCCTCCGGTCCTTCCTTGAAGCGGGCCCGCTGGAGCTCCCCGGGGCCACCATGGAGCAAAGCCTTTGGGAGCTCACCAAAGCCCGCGGGCTCCGGTGGCCTCGCAACGTGGCGAGGCACTCGTGGGTTTCCTACCGGCTTGCCGCCTCCGGCTCCGCGGCGGAGACGGCGATGGAAGCCGGGCACTCGGAGGTCATGCTCTTCCGCAATTATCGGGAACTCACGAGCCCCGAGGAGGCGGCGAAATTCTGGGCCCTCCGGGCCTCAGATTCCCCACCGGCTTTGTAGCCATGCGTCCACTTGGCCCCGCTCGGAATCCGAGAGGGACCGATTCCAAAGGCAAAGCTCCGCGAGGTCCATGGCGGCGAAGCCGCCCCCAATCTGCCCAAGCGTGAAGGTGGCGGAGCCGGTGGCGAGGTTGGCGGAGTAGGAAGCGGAGAAGAGTGCGGCCCCCTCGCGGAAGGAGTCAAAGGCGGTCCCGTTGCGGCGGAGGACCGTCCTCCGCCACCCGGTGCCGGGATTGGCGAGAGCGTTCACCCGGCCCCCGGCCCCGGTGTTGCCGCAGTCGGCATACAAGTTGTCGTCGGAGAACGCATCCCAGACGGTAAACTCGTTGGTCACCGGAGCGGGGGCCCATTGGATAAAGGCCCTCGTGGTGCCGGCCCCGGTGTTACACCGCCGGGTGTAGGCAAGGGTATAGGCGGAGGTGATTCCCCAAGTTGCTTGGAGATTCTGCGTCGCGGCCCCGAGCTCATCGTCCGTGCCGTCAAACCGTACCACGGGGAGCCCGTTGAGCGTGACGGCAAGGCCCGCCGGACGCTTGCCGGCGGTCCCTTGGGTGAGGTCCCGGGCGTTGCCGGATTGGTCCGCCCACGTCGTCACGTTGTTCGAGCCGTCGAGCGTCACCCCAGCGTCACCGCGGAGCCAGAGGGCAAGGCCCGAGATGGACGACGGGGCCACCACCGAGGGCAACACCCGGCGGCGGACCCGCGAGAAGAGGCGGAGCCGGCGCATGGCCTAGATGAGCTCGAACACGGCAACCTGGGTTAGAACGTCCGAGCCGATGACGTGGAGGTCCCCCACGTAGCAGGGGGCGTGCATCTCCCACGTTTCGCCCGGATTCAATTGGATCGCGCAAGTGGTCACGCTCCCCGGGGCGGTGTCGAAGCTCACCCCGCACGTCCCGGTGGTGTTGGCCATTTTTATCACAAGGCCCTTCCGGTTGAGCCGGAAAACAATCTTGGAGGCCGTGTTGCCGGTCCACAAAGAGCGGATGGCCCGGGAGGGATTCAAAGAGGATTCCATAAATCAGGGTCTAGTGAGGAGGGCTTGGGCCCCGGAGCTCCGGCAAATTCCGTCCCGGGTGTTTCCCGCGCACCACGAGCGGAAGAAAGACTCGAAGGCCCCTTCTCGGTTGCGGACGTTCACGCTCAACCCCGAGGTGGACAGTTGCACGTCGGGAGCCGGCCCTCCGCCGGCCCCGCCCGCGAGGAAGCCAAAGAGGCCCGCCGCGGCGAGCCCGGAAGAGTCCTCGTTGCGGATGCTCGGGCCGGTGACTTGGAGCCCCGGGCCCGCTCCCCCCCCGGGTGAACGAGCCCGGAGCCATTGCCCGAGGAGGTACACCCCCGCGGCAACAAATCCAAGGATGAGCCAAGGGCTTTTCATTCCGGGCCACGAGGAGGCCGCGGGGTGGTGTTGGCCCCGGGCCAGAACCTCCGGCGGGAGGCCCGGAGAATCTCCACCGCCCAAAGAGGGAGCCAAGAGGTGGCCAAGGGATTCAACATGAAGAACACCCACACCCCCGCGAGGAAAGCGAAGGTCACGGCCACTTTCTTTTGCGTCGAGCTCATCAGGGCACGGGGACGGGGGCCGCGGCTTTCCCGAGGGCGATGGCCTCGCGGGCGAGCCCGACAATGGCGTCCGCCTCGCTCCGGTAGCCTTCCACCCGGACCTTGTAGGTCCCGTTAGTTCCGCCCTCAATGGCGATGGATTGCGCCGTTTTGCTGAAGAGGCCGTTGGAGTATTTCCACCCGTCCCGAGTCTTCGAGATGGACGTGCACCCGGAGCCCGCGAGGGCGAGGGCGAAGGCGAGGAGGGCGAGGGATTGCTTTTTCATCGTCGAGGGATGCGGGGCGGTTTCGTTTTGGGATTGGTCCACCAGAGCCGGACCCACCACGCGAGGCCGGCGGCGGAGGAGGCGAGGGCAAGCAGATCGTGAACGTGGGCGAGGGAGAACCCGGAGGACCACGAGAGGCCCGCCGCGGCCCCGGTGGCGGCGGTGGCCCCGGCGGCTTGGATCCAATTGGTTTCCGTCACCGGCCCCCCTTTTTCCATATCCACCACCCCACGCCCGCCACCACCACCCAAAAAAGGAGGCAAGGAACGCAAGGGCCCTTTGGCGAAGTGGTGGCCTTGGGTTGATCCGGGGTGAACGTGGGCGACACCGCTTGAACCTTGTCCTGCGGAGCCGCGAGCGGATCGCCCGAGGGCATGGGCCCGATGATGACCGAGGGGCCCCCGGGGATGGTGGCCACGAGCCCGTCACCGGGCGGAGCTTGAAAGTCATTCATGGGAGAACGGATGGGGGTAGGCGGTGGAACGTCGGGAGAAATGAATTCCCACCCGAACACCGGCGGGCGGCGGTCCGCGGTGAGGAAGTCTTCGAGCTCCTTGCCTTCCTTCCGGCGGTTGAGCTCGTCCCCGAGCTCCCGGGCCTCACTGGAAAGGGGGATGCCTTGAAACTCCCGCCACCATTGGAGGAAGGAATCCCAGCCGCCATTGAATTGGGCCCCGCCCACGCATCCAAAGCGGAACCCCTCCCCCTCTTTGTCCGGTTGGGCGAAGGCTTCACAACTCATTTGGCGAGGATGTTGCGGGCCCGAGTGAAGGCCCCCAGGTAGTAGGCCACCGCCCCGAGGGCGAGGATCCACCCCCACCACGGGACGAGGGCCAAGGTCCACCCGGCTCCCGCGGTGAGGGTTTCACGGACCTGCCCGGGCAAAGCCGCGAGGCCCTCCGCGGCCCCTTGCGCCGCGGCCCCGAGGACTTCGCCACGAGTGGAGCCCGTGCTCCCCTCTATGCGGTTGCGCTCCGCCTCGTTGTATTGGCTGTCCGTCCATTCCCCCCGCTCCCGCTTGGCCCGGTTGAGCTCTTCGAGGCGGGCGTCCGCGGCCTCGCCCCTCCGTTGCTCGGAGCCGGTGGCCACGTCCCAAAGATCACCCCACCCGGAGAAGAGGCTCATTGGCGGCGGCGGAGGATGAGGAACACGAGGAGGCCCACGCCCCCGAGGAGCACCACCCACACGTAACCGGGGATCCCGGTGGAGGCGGTGGCGGCGGCGTCGAGGTTCGAGGCCCCGGAAGCGAAATTCTGGAAAATGGATCCCCGGTACCCCTCGCCCCCGCCTCCGCCGGATTGGGCGGCTTGGGAACGGTTGTTGAGCGTCTCGGTGTTGGCGAGACTCAGGGAAGCGTTGCCGGGGATGGGAAGGGCCATGGCTATCGGGAGCGGTTGAAGTAGGCCACGAGGCCCACCACCACCAAGCCGGTGGCGAGGACGGGGAGGAGGTTGGCCATTGGATCCGAGGAGGGCCCGGCCCCGTATTGAATCGAGAGGTTGCCTTGGTCCCCGCTCACCCGAGTCGAGGAAAAGGTTTGGTTGTTCGAGTCCACCACGTTGGTGGTGGTGTTGTCCGCGGATTGCGTCCGCGAGGACATGAAGTCAAAGAGGCCCATTGCTTAGGTCCCCGGGGGGGCGTTGAAGGATTCCACCGAGAGGTATAGGTCGAAGGTCCAATTCCGGTCTTGAAGCTCCGCGGCCTCCAAGTCGAGCGTCACCCGGTCCGCGGTGGCCACGATGGTCCGCGGGGTGAGGATGGCGGCCAGCGTCGAGGGCGTGGGGAGGCGGAGTAGGATTTCGCTTCCGCCCATTGCCGGGGTGGCCCAGTCCATTGCGCTTTGCTGCACCAAGCGGAACGGGAACATTTCCCGGGACTTCACGAGGGAGAACGCCGCCACAATCTGGCTCGCGTTAAAGAACGTCAGACGCGCATTTATTCCCGCGGGGAGCCCGAGGAAGTCGCTCGTCACGGAGTCGATGACATTGAAGGTGTTGAACCACGATACGGCCACCCGTCGCCACGGGAGCCCGATGGGCAAGGCGGTGGAGATGGAACGAAAGCCGCGGTCCCCGGCTTGGTGTCCCCCGGGGAAGGCACTAGCCCCACTCAACCGGGCTTCATCGTGGTGACAAACAAGCTCCATGATTTTTTGGGCGGGCCCTCCCCAATGGCAAGGGAGGGCCCGCGGTTGTAATTATCGGATGAGCTTCCGGGACACGATGATGGCCACCACCACCCCGCCCACGATGAGGGCCACCATTCTCCAATCGAAACGGCCCGCGGCTTCCGCCCGCTTTTCATCCTCGCCCCGGGACCCGAGGGCGTCCGCCGCGCTCCCGAGGAATTCCCCGGCAGCGTTGCGCCCGATGGCGAGGAGCTCGCTTCCCAATGAATCGGCCATGGCGTGGGTGGTTTAGGCTCCCGCGAGGAGGGCGAGGGCGTCCGCCGCGAGAAACTTGTGGGTGGTGATGCGGAGCCGGGCGTTGGCGGAGGCCGCGGCGGTCCATTCGAGGCTCGCGAGGTCCCCTTGGTTCTCGGAGTAGAGATTCAACATAGAGTCCCCGCGCACGGCGTCCCCGGTGGGAGTATCGTGGAGGAAGTCGAGGTCCGTGATGGCCGGAGTCTGCCCCGTGACTTCGGTGGTGCCGTTGAACGGAAGCGACTCGTTCCAGTAGTCATTCCTCGCCTGCAATTCCTGAGGATAAAACTCCTTGAACACGTTGCGCCCGTACTTCAAGCGGAAGAAATCCGCGCCGGTGACGTTGGGGAGGAAGCTCGCCCGGACCGCCAAGGCGGTGTCGGTGAATTCCTCAATCAACATTCCCGAGAGGAAGCCGGACTTGGGAACATCCCACGAGGCGGACGTGGTGCCCGGCACGGTGGGGATGTTGGAAACCAACTCCTGCGGGAGATAGTCGAGGGATAGCGGGGCGTTGCGGTAAACCAACTTTGCCCGGACCGAGTTGACCGTCACGGTGCCGGTTCCCGCGAGGTTGAGGTTGGCCAGCGTATTGCAGTCCAATTCGAGGATCGCGTCGTCGTCGAGGCCGTTGCCGTTGGCGAGCCGCGAGAAGAGCGGGAGGCAAGTCCGGTTGCCGATGGGCTCGTTGAGGCTCGGGTGGCGGAGGTTGATGGGGAAAAACAGGTCGTAGGTGCCCGCCGCGGTGCCGGCCCGGATATTGCGCTTCGTGAAGCGGTCCAAGCGTGCCGCCTTCGAGCGGTGAAAGGCGAGGAGCGTTGCGGAGGGCGCTTTGATAACAAAGCGGTTGGAGCCCGCCTTGTCACTCACCCGGAGACGAATCTCCGAGAACAGGCCTTCCAGGTAATCACGGTTGGCCGTGGGCGAGGGCGTGCCGCCAATCGTCACGTTGGCATGGAGGACGATTTGCTCCAGCCAGCGAGTCTGGCGCGGGATGCGGAACTGGACGTTGGTGGAAGGGGTAGCCGACACCACCAGAGCCGAGCCGGCATTGGTGATAAGGCGAATTTCTTCGGGTTGAGAGAAGAACGACATGATTCGGATCGGTTGGTGGTGTCGGGTGTGAAGCGTTACGCGGCCCCGTAAACGAGAGTTCGGATGGCGGTCACGCGGTTGATGATTGCCAGACTGACAGCCACACCAACAAAGGTGAGGAGCCAAGGCTTGATCTTGCTGAACATGGGACTTGTGCTTTCTGCGGTTTCTTTTGCTCCCCCCGGGGCGATTCACCGCGGCGCATGGAGCTTTGTCGGTGTGGATATAGCACGAGGAAGCCGGCCCCGGGCAAGGTGCAGCATGGCATACGTTGAGATACTCACTTCCCAATATAGGTTTCCCCGGGCTAAAACCCCCCCGATGAAATTCCCACTCTTCTCCCCCGACCCTCCCGAGGGCTCCGGGGATTCCACTCAAGACACCCCCCCGCCCGCGGCTTCCATCGTGGCCACTGGGCAAAGGACCGAGAGGGAGGTGGAGCTCGAAAAGGAGCTCGAAGCCGCCCGGGCCACCGTAAAGGCCCGAGAGGTTCGCGTGGCGGAATTGGAGGACGAAAATCACCGCATCAAAGCCGCCACCACGCCCGCCCCGCGGCGTCACCCCCTCGAAGGTGCCACTTTTTTCCACTGAGCCATGGCAAACAATCCTTTCTCGGCTTCGAGCCCGCCGGCGGGCCCGGGCCATTCGGGCGGAGTGGAAATCCCACGCCCGGCGGATCCGGGCGGCGGAGCTCCTCGCCCTCTGCACGCTGCCACAATCGCCACCCGTCACGGTGCCACCCCGCCCCCCAAGGGAGGCCGGCCCCGCAAGGATGGCCTTCCGCCGGGTTCGCCAGAAGCTCGGGCGGCGGATGCGAAACGGTCCGGCGGGAAAGCTCCTCGGGTTGCTCCACCCCCTCCGCGAGCCGCTCCACCGCTTCCGGGAGCGTTGCCGGGTGCGGTGGGTGCATTGCCGGCGGCGGATGTTCCTCCGGGCCCTCTCGTGGGGAATCCGGCTTGGGACCCGGTGGCTTTTGAGCCGACAATTGCGGCGACCCTCGAAGGGGCGGAAGCCGCTTGGCTCGCCTACGTGAAAGGGGTGGTGGCCCGGGCCGATTGGATGCCCGAGGACTTGAAACGGGAGGCCCCCGGGGACGCGAAATTCTCCGAGGCGGGGAAATCCATCACCGTCAAAAACGGGAGCCTCGTTGCGGCGAAGTATGCGGAGCGGTTTGGAATTTCCTCCGAGTATGCTCCCGAGCTCGGGCTTGTCACCGGGCTCGGGCTCCTCGGGCTTTCCATGCGAAGCTGGGTGAAAAAAATGGAGGCGATGGAGGAGAAATGGGGAGCCAAGCCCGAGCCCCCCAAGGCCACCGCCCAGCCTCCGCAACCCGAGGCCCCGGCCCCGGCCCTTTGAATGGACTTTGCCGCCCGCCGGGAGGTTTCCCTTGTCTGCGGGAGGTCGGGCTCCGGGAAGAGCACCTTCGTCCTCCGCTACCTCCTCAACGCCCCCGGGGTGGCGTGCCGCTTCGTCTTTGACCCGGAGGAGGAAGTTGCGGCCCGCCTTCGAGTAACGCCCGCGAGGAAGCCCGAGGAGCTCGAAGCCGCGGTGCCCTCGGGGTGGGTGGTGTTTGACCCTTCCACGATGTTCCCCGGGGCCCCGGACCGGGCCTTTCGCTTTTTCTGCGCTTGGGCCTTCGAGGTGTCTTCCAGAGGCCCCGGGCGGAAGGTGCTCGTGGTGGACGAAGCATGGCGGTACTCGGATCCGTCGAGCATCCCCGAGGAGCTTGCCCTTGCGGTGAACACCGGGCGGAAGCGGGGCCTGTCCGTCATGCTGTCCACCCAACGGCCCCACCGGCTCCACGGTGACCTTGTGGCGGAGGTGACGGAGCTCGTGGGATTCCAAGTCACGGACCCGCTCGCCCTCCAAGCCCTACGCCGGCTCGGGGTGAACCCCGAGGAGCTCCAATCCCTACCCTTGGGCCGGTGGATCGCTTGGAACCTTGCGGCCCCGGGCCGGCTTGCGGGCCGGCTTTTCTAAGGGGCGGTCCGCCGGCCTCCCCGGGGTGAAAGGGAAAGCCTTCGAGGCCACGAGGGCCCGGATGGAAAGGCGGAGGTATTCGGGGAGGGAGGTCCCGAGGGCCTTGGCGGTGGCCTCGCCCGCTTCGAGGTCCGCCTTGGGGAGCCGGATCCGGTAAAGTTCCATGGAACCAGCGTAGCCTTCCGGTGCCCGTTCCCAAGGCGTGGGAGGGCACGGTTTCGCCCCGTTCTCTCTTCTCTCAATCCCCCGGAGAATCCCCGGGTAACCCCTCCCCGGGGGGGTTCTCTCTCTCGCTCGCTCCCCTAGGGGTGGGATTGAGAGAGAAAAAGGGGCCCATGGGGGAGGTTGTGAGAGGGAAAAGGCTGCGCCCGAGGGTATTAGGTAGGAAGAAAAGGGGAATTCCCTCCTCTCTCTCTCTCTCGCCCAATTCTCCCCCCTCTCGCCACGAGTTTCTGAGAGAGAATCCCACTTTTACACCCGGGGCCGGGGGGGGCGGTCCGGGGCGGTCCGGCCCGAGGGCAAAAAGCGTGCCACGGGATAGGACCTTGTTTGGCGGGAGGTCCGCCTATGCGGTGGCCCGGAAAATGAAAAGGGCCCGGGGGGAGGTCACCCCGGGCCCGAGGAAGGAAGGGGCCGGCCCTTCAAAGGTTCCGGCTCAACCGGCTCCATGCTGTTGCCGCCACCGCCGGAACCTGTCCGTTGCCAAGGGCTCTAAGCCGGTCCACCCGATGGGCCACCCCATCACCCATTCGACCCACTCGGGGTTCACTTTCCCACCCGGCGCCCAGCCGTTGTTCCTCAGCCATCCGGGGAGGCTGTCCCGTTTCGCTTGGGCGGGGGAACAAGTGTAATTCTTCGAGTCGGATGCGGTCGGGGTGGGAAGCCATAATCCAGATGCGCTTCCTTTCGTGGGGAGCTCCAAGGGCTCCCGCAGAAAACACGCCCCACTCTGCATTGTACCCGAGGCTGGCCAAGTCACCGAGAACTCTCCCCATTCCCCGAACAAGGAGGGCTGGGGAGTTCTCCAAATAGAGGAAGGGGGGTGCCACTTCGCCAGCCAGCCGGGCAACGTGGGCCCAGAGTCCACTCTTCCTTCCGTCAATGCCGGCTCCCTTGCCGGCAATTGAGATGTCCTGACAGGGGAAGCCGGCGGTGAGGATGTCCACCCGTCCCCGCCATGGGCGACCGTCAAAGGTTTGAACGTCGTCCCAGATTGGGAAGGGAGGAAGGATGCCGTCCCGTTGTCGGGCGAGGAGGACCCGCCGGGCGTATCGGTCGAGCTCAACCGCCGCCACTGTTTCCCATCCCAAAAGGAGTCCTCCGAGGATTCCTCCACCCCCTCCCGCAAAAAGTGCCAGCTCATGGAGTTTGCCTTTCATGCTTTGAGCTTCAAACACCCCGCCTTGCCCTCCTCCACGAGGTGGGCGAAGCGGTTGGCGATATACCGGCGGGCGGTTGGGTACGAAAAGCCCTTCTCCCGGATGAGCTCCACCAGCCGCTTCTCCGCGAGGTGAACCCGTCCGCCCTCGAATAGGGCCCGGAATCCGGCTTCGTCCATTGTCCGCCGGCTCCCCTCCTCGGGGTTGAGCCATTCGTCCAAGTCAAAGTCCAAGATGGGCGAGCACTCCCCCATGGCCCTACGCCACGCCCGGGGAGGAAGCGGGGCCTCGTTGCTCGCTTTGGCACAACAAAAGACCACCCCTTGGTCTTCCATATCCTGAGGGTCCAACGGCTGGAGGACGAAAGCCGCCCGGGCCTTCGAGGTAAGGGCAAGGCTTCCGCTGATTTCGTGCATAAGCTCCCGCCCGACCTTGGGCCTCCAGTTCTCCCCTCCCCGTTGCTTCCGCAAGTGGGCGAGGATGAGGACCGCCGGCATGGAATCGCCGTAGGGCAAGCACGCCCTTATTTGGTTGAACGCCTCTTGACTGTCCGCCACGTCCTGGGTCCCCGAGATGTCCGTCCAATTGTCGAGGATGAGCAAATCAAAGGGCCACGAGTCGTATTGCCGGCGGAGCTCGGAGCGGAAGGCGGCGGATCCAAAGGCCAAGGGGATGGGGGGCGTTGCCCGGACCCACTCCGAGGTCACGTCGGGAGCCGCGAGGAATTCGGCCCTCAACCGCTTCCGGCTGTCCTCCCCTTGGAGGATGAAAGTGCGGAATCTCCGTTTGACCGGGTATCCAAGCCAGCCGGTCCCCCGGGCCCCTGCAAAGGCGAGGCACTTCGCCACCATGCTCTTTCCAATCCCCTGCCAACCGGAGAGGACCGAGAACTCCCCGCGGGAAATAATGTCGTCCCCCACCAGGTAACAAGACGGATCCGGCTTCCACGCCCTCAACTCCTCGGGGGTGAGGACTTCAATCAAAGGCTTGCCCCGGGTGTCGGCTGCGGCGGTGGCTTCGTAGAGCTCGGAGAGGCGGGCCCGGGTGTCCTCCAAGCTCACCGCCGGCGCTTTGGCGGAATCGCGGAGCTCCTCAGATTTCCGCAATAGCCATCTGCGGTGGGCGAGGTCCCGGAGGTCCGGGAGGATGACGGATTCCGCCCCGTCCCAACCGAGGGTTTGCCATTTAGCGAAGTCGCTTGCGGTGGGACTTCCTTGGGCTTTCAGCCTTGTGAACACCGTCACCGAGTCCACCGCGGTCCCCGCGGCCCGCATGGTCCCGAGGAGGGCCCAAAGGGCCCGGTGTTCCTCAAGGTAGAAAATGGACGGAGCCGCCATGCTGAGGAGGGCGTCCACTTGCGCTTGGGATCCGGCGGAGCCGGCGGCAATGACCGAGGCGAGGAAGGTCTTTTCGAGCTCCTCCGAGTGGGGAGGGAGCTCGGGCGAGGAGGAAATCGGGGAGGGCGAGGAGGGCGGCTGGGACGAAAAAGCCGCCCGGCTTTTGACCGGGCGGCGGGGGGGGCGGGAGCTCATTTCGGGGGGAGGGATTGGAGGAGTTGAAGGTGTTCTGCGGTAAGGCGGATGCAGCGGAGGGAGGGCCGGATAACCTCCAGATTGCGGCGGAGGATCCACCGCCGCACGGTGGCGGGGTGAACCCCTAGAATCCGGGCGGCGTCTTTCGGGGCGTAGGTCGGGCCTTCGAGCATATGGAAAAAGGAAGTGGGGGGAGGCGGCGGAAAATTGCCGCCACCGCCACGGCGGCGGTGACGGCAAGGAAGGCGGTGGAGACGGGATCGTTCACAACTCCACCCGGGCAATGATTGGATCCGTCCAACCGAAGACTTCCGCCTTGTTGCGGGCTTTCTCGCGGGTTGGGCAGAGGTAGCACATGGCCCGGGGGTCCCCGGACTCCTCGCGGATGGTGAGGACCCACCAGACCCGGCGGGGAGGTGAGGATTTACGCTTTGATGGCATTGGGTTCGCTGGTGTGGATGGTGGCGGTTGCGGTGGTGACGTTGCGGCGGTTGGGGAACCATTGCCGGACCCGGTATTCCGCGAGCCGCTCAAGGCAACGAGCGGTTTCTTGGGGATCCCTGCCCCCGAGGTCCTCAGGCACGAGCTCGAACAAAGCCGTCACCGTTACGGTGGCGTGGTGTTTCACGGGGCGGGGGTGGCGGGGGTGGCCTTCTCGTTGTCCTCGCGGGCCTTGACCACCTTGGCCTTGGCGGCGGTGACGGTGGCCACGAGGAGTTGCAACTCCGCGAGCTCTTTGTCGAGGGCCTCCTCGGTGGACTTGGCGAGGAGCTCCCGGAGGGCCTCCTCGAAGGTCCGCCCGCCCGCGGCGGTGTCCGCGAGGTTGTCGTCCAGTGTGAACTCCTCCACGGTCCCGTAAGGGAGGGCGAGGACAAGGGCGAGGCGGATTTCCCCGGGGCCCCGAGGAGTCACGCGGTTGATGCGCTCGAAGGCGTCGCGGGCGATTTCTTCGAGGGCTTGGGATTGGCGTTGCGTTATCATTTTGAGGATTCCCCCCGGGCCTCACCTTGAACGGAGACACCCGGCCCGCCACACGGCGGAGGGCAACTTGGGCGAGGCTCGGGGGGAAAAGGGGCGTTGAAAGTCTCGGGAAAAAAGATGCGGTTGG
>Ga0315904_10008952_pt1 | contig 13161 bp, 20 predicted proteins | sample LakEriMetagenome_6_FD_203529 | JGI IMG/M metagenome (GOLD analysis project Ga0315904, IMG submission 203529) | Freshwater fungal communities from buoy surface, Lake Erie, Ohio, United States - Buoy 12 MA120 | ecosystem: Environmental > Aquatic > Freshwater > Lake | place: USA: Lake Erie, Ohio... | reverse complement strand
ATAAGTATTACCAACAATTACGCTATTTTAATAAACGACCAAACGACTGGCACAGGTACAGTTACCTATACTAATCGCTGGGGAATATATCAAGAGGGCGCAAGCGATCTAAATTACTTTAACGGTAATTTGCTAATTAAAAGCACTACTAACAGCGGCGAGGCATTACAAGTGACTGGAACAGCAAAAGCTACTAATCTTGTAATAGAGGAACAAGTAGCTCCAGCTACCCCGTCAGCAAGTACCGGTATTTTATATGCCAAAACAGATAATTTACCTTATTACAAAAATGACGCTGGTACTGAATATAGTATTACATTCCCACAAAGTCAAGTTACAAACGCATTTAGGGAGTTAGGCTCGCAAGCTATTGGTTTTAATATAGGCAATATTAATAGTAATATAAATACTGGCCAACCACTAAATATAAATCAATTATGTTGGTTTGTTGCTTATTACATACCAATAGCACAAACGGTTACTGGAGTAAAGTGGTTGCAATTTACTCAGGGAAATTATACAGCAAATAATTATAATGGAATAGGGCTATATTCTTATAGTGCTGGCACTATGACTTTAGTAGCAAGTACTACAAATGATGGCAATATATGGAAAGGCGCTACTCAAACTTGGCAAACAAAGGCATTTAGTTCTACATACAACGCTGCTGCTGGAGTTTATTTTATTGGATTTTTATATAATAGGTCGGCAGTAGTACAAAATCCAGAATTAGGGGCAATTGCCAATATTAGTGGTAATGTAAATACTTTTGATTTTACAAATTCAGCAAAATTGTCTAGCGAAATTACAGGACAGTCAGCATTACCAGCTACACAAGCAATGTCAGGAACAACATCAACACCTAGGCTAACATTTTTTATTTTATACTAATATGGGATATTCAATACAGCCAGTAACTATTTGGCAAAACGGACAGCAAGTAAGCGCAAACTATTTAGACGCTTCAATAGTCAATGACAATCTAAATGACTATGCGCAGTTTTTTTGGCAAATTAGCCTTGTTACTATCGTTACAAATACCGTTACCCGGGATATTTACGACGAAAACGGCAACGTAATAGGTCAAGACGTACAAACCGAAACGGAAACGGTAAAAACTATTGTACAAAGCGGCAACACGACAATAAACGGCGCTGCATACGATCAGTGGGGCCAGTCAGCCGACGTTAATTTAGCCGCTTATGAGTATATTTGCGAGCAACTTAATTTAACGCTAATACCTTAAAAAATGACAAACCTACACGAACTAAAAGCAACAGCTTACGATCTAATCGCTAACATTACTTTTTTAGAAAATAAGCTGCGCGAGATTAACAACCAAATAGCAGAGGAAAGTAAAAAACAGAAAGAAAGTGGATCTACAGTTAGTGACGATAGCAATTAGTAGTTTATGTGGCTTTGTCGCGTCCTGGGCCGTACTAAACCAGCGCGTAAAGTCGCTAGAAGATAAGATCGCTAAAAATGACGATCACGATCAGCGCCTAACCAGGCTGGAAACAAAATTGGATATTTTGCTGGAACATTTAATTAAAGAATAATGAAAAAGCTATTTAAAAACTGGAAAACGACATTTTTCGGCTTCGCTACTATTATCGGCGGGCTGGCAGCCATTTTGAAAGGCGACCTGGTTACCGGGATCACAACTATTGGCGCCGGCTTGGGCCTTGCTTCGGCCAAAGATTTTGATAAAACAGGGCTGTAATGAATGAAAGGCACAAAAAACTATATTATTGCCCTGGCAATAGTGGGCCTAATTTTACTTACAACTAAAGTGAGCGCAGCAAAAGTAATAGCGCAATTCGAAGGCCTGGAGCTAAAAGCCTACCAGGATAGCGCCGGTATATGGACGATCGGATACGGCAATACGCGCAACCCTTATACAGGGCTACCAGTTAAGCAAGGCGACAAGATCACAAAGAAAGAAGCCCTGGACTGGCTACGGATCACTACAGCTGCAGTAGAAGCAGACGTAAAGCGCCTAGTAAAAGTGCCAATAAACAATAATCAGCTACTAGCGCTAACATCGCTGGTATTCAATATTGGAGTAGGAGCATTCGGCGGAACTAAAACCAGGCCGCCGTCAACTTTGCTTCGTTTGCTTAATAGTGGCGCAGATAAGGCGGCCGTCGCAGCGCAGTTTTTACGCTGGAATAGAGCAGGCGGCAAAGTAATACCAGGCCTAACAAAACGCAGAAAAGCGGAAAGCGAATTATTTTTATCTTAATTAACTGAAATTCAGCTTATTTAATAATCTTGCCAGCTACAGGCAAGATTTTTTTTTGTTTGTATGGTATTTTCTTTTATAGATTTGTAAACGACAAACGACATTACTAACCTAAATTAACGGAACTATGGCCATTTTAACTGATCGCCAGGCTTACCTGCGCGAACTAGATCAAAAAATTAAGACATTACAATTTTTAGGCAAGCACCTAGACGACGCCAAGGTACGAATTGAATTTACCTATAGCTGCGGGAGCCGCGCTGTAGTAGATCAATCGCTGATCCCCTTTAACCTGGCTATGGAGCTGCGCGTCCTTATTGGCGATAGCATTGACTATTACCAGCGCGTAATTGTAAACGTCAATTCGATCCCCGATGAAATTGGCTAAATTTTTACTAGAGCTATTATTTTTAGTTTTAGTATGCCTGCCAGTATTTTGCCTGGCCTATCTTACTATTGAAATATCTTTTTTTATTTATTACTTCAAAAAAAACCTAAACAAATGGAAAACTTCAATCAGCCGGCGTTCCCGCCGCAAGTAGCGCAAGACAATTTAGGCCGCTTAATCGCGCCAATCCCTGGAATGACTAAACTAGAGTATGCAGCAATACAACTGCTGCCATTTTATCTTAAATTAGGTTTAGACGAGCAAATAAGACACAAAGGCAAACCAGTATATCCCTATGAAGCCGCTGTATTAGGAGCTATTGAATTATTCAAAGAATTAAATCTTATCAACAATGAAAAAAGCAATAATACAGTTATCGAACAGCCCTAAATTTTGGCTACTGATCATTACCCTTTTTATGCTATGGCTTTCTAGCTACTGGAACTACTAACTAAATGGCAAACGACGTCCGGGAAATTACAGAACTATTAAAGGCCAGGCGATACGACGCTGCCAATAGGCCGCCAGCGCAAGCCCCTATATTTACTATCCAGGGTAAAGTAGTGGGCTGCCTGCAGTCCTATATTGTTTTTAGCGGCCTGCCAAAAGCTAGTAAAAGTACATTCGTTGGAGCAGCTGCAGCGTCGGCCCTGGTACCTACTTTTCAGTCGGTATGGGGAATGAAACTGCAGCTGCCTTATGACCGGCCCCGGATCGGCTATTTTGATACCGAAATGAGTAGCTTTGATTTTTACAGGCAAATGGATAAAATAATAAGCCTGGCTGAAAAAAAGAGCTTGCCCGATCATTTTGACGCTTATTCAATGCGCGAGGATATGCCAGCCAAGATACGCGCAATGATTGAACAGTATTTAATTGATAACAAGGACTGCAGCTGTCTTATCGTGGACGGCTTGCTAGATCTTTGCCTGGACTACAACGATCCGAAAGAAACTAGGTTAGTTACTAACTGGCTAAAACGGATAACAAAGCAGTACGACATTTTGCTTATGGGCGTCTTGCACCTGGGTAAAGGCCAGGGCGAAACGCTGGGCCACCTGGGTAGCAATACTGATCGCTGGAGCCAATCTACAATGATAGTCGAAAAGAATAAAGACGCCGGCCAGTTCGTACTAAAATCAAAATATCTACGTAGCGACGGCGACTTTGAGCCGGTCGCGATAATGAACTTCGACGGACGCTGGAGCCAGGTACCGTACATTGAACAGATCGCACCAATACCAACAAAAAAGCCTAAGAAATGACGCACGGATCTTTATTTAGTGGAATTGGCGGCTTTGACTTAGCGGCCGAATGGGCTGGCTGGACAAACGCCTTTCACTGCGAATGGAATGAATTTGGACAGAAAGTATTAAAATACTACTGGCCCAATGCAGAGAGCTTTACAGATATCACAAAAACAAATTTTAGTAAATATGAAAACAAGATTGACGTACTTACGGGCGGCTTCCCTTGCCAGCCCTACTCTATGGCCGGAAAACGTAAAGGAAAAGAAGATGAGCGCCATTTATGGCCCGAAATGCTTAGAGCAATTAAAGAAATTCGCCCGCGTTGGATCGTGGGTGAAAACGTTTTCGGCCTTGTTAATTGGTCAGCCGGGCTGGTATTCCACGAAGTGCAACTTGATTTGGAAGCTCAAGGGTACGAAGTATTCCCGTATGTACTTCCAGCTGCGGCCGTTAATGCGCCACACAGGCGAGATCGGATCTGGTTTATTGCCAACGCCAACGGCAATGGACAACACAAATGCCACAGCAAAAATGAAATCAACACAAGTAAAAAAAGGATCAATGCATTCAGTAACTTTGATAAGAGCAATGACTATGGGAATGCTACCAACGCCAACAGCTTCGAATATGCCAAACAGCAAAAAAAATGTGGCGGCTGGAAGGATAAGCAGCTTGCAAAGTTTTTTAGAAGTGAATTTTCAAAATTCCCAACTGTCTCCCCAATTTGTAATGGAGATGATGGGCTTCCCGAAAAATTGGACGGAATTACCTTTTCTAAATGGCGAAACGAAAGTATAAAAGCTGGCGGCAATGCAATAGTGCCACAAGTAGCTTTACAGATATTTAAGGCAATAAATCAATTTGAAAATTTTAACCCGGGGACAGGGGTAGCTGAACAGCAATAACTATGGAACAGAAAAACAACAGCGGCAGCCTGTACAAAAACAGAAAGGAAAAGCCTACGCAGCCCGACTACAACGGTACGGCAACTATTGACGGAAAGCAGTACCGAATGAGTGGCTGGGTAAACAAGAGCAAGGCCGGCACTAATTATTTGCGCGTCCTATTTACAGAACAACAGCCGCAGGATCTAAACGCTACAGCTGGCCAGGCTACAATGCCAATGCAGCCACAAAACAGCCAGCAAAACATTGATAGCGTAATTTTAGACGATCTACCATTATAAAAAAAAAGCGCCGGGAGTAAACTCGACCGGCGCGGACAAACGACTACGGAACTTGCCGCGAGTCACCTGTATTCACTGCTAAAATAGTACAAAATGAACAAAAAGCTAGAAACTGCGATAGTTTTTTTTAAGCCAGGCACCAAAAGGCCTCGGAAATACCGAAATATCACTAATAGGCTCAAATTTGGCCAATTTTGCGGCAGTTTGGGCGCCTGGTACATAAACTGGTACGACAAGGAAAGCGCGAAATTTGAGGGCCGTACGTGGCTTATACGCGATTTTGAAAAAAAGTAGGTAAATTCGATTTACATAAGCAGACAGGGTTGGTTTAGGAAAAGGCCCGGCGTTTCTACGTCGGGCCTTACTTTTTACCCTTGCTGTACTGTTACTTTAATTAAATGAAGGTGAATACAGGTAACAATTGTGTATATTTTTAGCCTTAAATTTTCAGTTTATATCAATTTTTTTCACTAAATTCGCCACAGACCGCGTTAGCGGCCCTACAAAGCCGCACGCGGGCTGGGCGAAAAGTTACAAAACTGAACAAAATTTGAAATAGATTTTTTTTTTTGGTTTTTCAGTTTTATTTTCGGTAACGACAAACGACAAAGGATCAAAAAGGCCGCAGCACAATGTAAATGCGGAATATCTTACTACTGGTAGGCGGCGCAGCTGCACTGTTTTTTTTATCACGTTATCGCTTCGGCCAAAAGGCCGTTTTTACGCTTCGCGGGCTTCGTCCTGGCGGCACCTTGTTTGCCCCTGTATTTAACGTGGATCTTGCAGTATCAAACCCCACTAACCAGGCAATAATCATTAAGTCAATTACTGGAACTATAAATGTACAGGGATCAGCCGTTGCCAATGTATCGGCGTTCGGCGATCAGCGCGTAGCTGCAAACAGCGAAAGTATTTTGAAGCTGCAGGCCCGACCTAGCGCTGTAGGAGTATTTGAAACGGTGCGCGAGCTACTGACTAGGCCTGTAGGATCTACCAGCGTAAGTTTTACAGGAACGGCCAATGTGGACGGCCTGGTAGTGCCTGTTAGTGAAAGTAAAATGATCTAAGGAATGGATGCAAGTACGCTAATGGGTAGGCTTGGGCCGTTTCAAAATAGGCGCGAAATGCTGTCGGCAGATCAAAGCACCGGCGACATAATAGACGCCATACTTGAAGCGCACCGCAGACACGCTGGCGACTACAGTAAAATAAGTTCTTTTTTTAACGCAGGATCAAAACGAGAAACAGCGCGCAAGATTTTCAATTTTCTTAAAAAGAATGTGCGATACGTTATTGAGCCAGGTACAAAGCAGACGGTAAAAAGCCCTGCAGCGATACTGGCTACCGGGTACGGCGACTGTAAACACTATAGCCTGTTTGCTGGCGGCGTTTTGCAAAATTTGGGAATACCGTTTGCTTATCGTTTTGCCAGCTACAAAATTTTTGATAAGCAGCCGCAGCACGTTTTTGTAGTGGTAAACCCTGGAACAAATAACGAAATTTGGATTGATCCAGTAGTAGGCGACTTTGACTATAAAAAACCGTACACATACGCAACCGATAAAAAAATGGCACTATACAGAATATCAGGAATTGGCGCGACAGCGCAACAAAAGGCAGACCTAAAGGCTGCCAAAGCAGCAAAGAAAGCGGCGCCGACAAAAGCGGCGAAACAAGCAGCCCAGGCGACAGTCAAGGCTGCCCGCAAAGCTGCGGGCCGGACAACAGGCCAAGTACTTAAAAAAGGCGCTAAGGTAGTTTTGAAAGTAGCGGCGGCCCCGGTACGAAATTCGTTTCTGTTACTTGTTAAATTGAATTTTGCTGGACTAGCCACTAAGCTAGCCGCAGCCTGGCAAAAAGCGCCTAGCAAGCTGCAAAACTTTTGGGAAAGCGCCGGCGGCCAGATCAATGCACTAAAAAAAGCCTGGGAAGCCGGATCAAATAAAAAAAGAATTTTTGGCGACGGTATCGGCGTAGCGCCTGCAGCCCCGGCCGCAGCCGCAGCAACCGCAGCACCTTTGCTAATTAAGGTAGCCGACTTTCTTAAAAAAATAGGCATAGAGCCTGACGAGCTGGTACAGGTAGGCAAAGACGCACTAAATAAAAGAGCGCAAGAGCTGGCAAAAAAGACGTTGGAGCCTAAAGCAGCTAGCGAAGCCGTTAATATAGACATATCAGATCAAGTTTTTGAACAGCCTAGCGAAATGGAGCCAATTACTGAAATGGCACCAGCGGCCACTACTGCGACCAAAAAACCTAATTTTTTACCCTTACTGATCGGCGGCGCTGCCGTTCTGTATTTTGTAACTAGAAAGAAATAAAATGACTGCAAAACAAAAAGCCGCAAGAGCCAAGTTTAAGGCCATAGTAAAAGAAGCCAGCAAGCTGCGCAAGAAAAACCCGAACCTGACGCAGGCGCAAGCTGTAAAGCAAGCCTGGGCGATTAGTTACGGTAAAAAGCGCGCTGGAGTAGGCGCTGTAAAAAAGAAAGCAGCACCAAAAAAGAAAGCTGCAACTAAAGTAAAAGCTAAAAAGAGCAAGCGCACTAGCGAAATGCACACAGATACTAAAAGCCACAATGTAAATATTCGGGTAATTAGTGGTATGGGTAGCCCTATAGAAGATTTGAACTACTTATTACGCGAAAAAAAGAAAGCTACAGAGAATTTTGAAGTAGCAAAAGCAAATAGAAATAGAAAAGGTGATACAAAAGAGGTCAAAGAACACTACAACTATTGGTATAATAGATTAAGAGATTATATTAAAGGTCTCGATAAAAGAATAGCAATAGCAAAAAAGCATATTAAGTAGTGTATAAAATTTTGCCCTATACAATAGCGCAGGCCAGGCGACTAAACGTAAAGATCCGGCCTAGCACTAGAAAAGGCAAAAAACTAGACGTGTATGATAAAGAGGGCAATTTTTTAACAAGTGTGGGCGCTAAAGGCTACCTGGACTATCCGACATACAGAAAGTTATTCGGAAAGACGGTAGCCGATCAGCGGCGGCGCCTATACAAGCAAAGGCACCAGGCAGACAGAAAAGTAAAGGGATCGGCCGGGTATTTTGCAGACAAGCTGCTGTGGTAAATTAGGACGTAATAAAACACATATAAAAAAAAACAATGGCAAGACGTAGAAAAAGCACCAAAAGACGCACATCACGCCGTCGTATGGGAGCCGTTGGCAAGGCCAACATTCAAGCAGCCCTGGGTATTATCGCTGGAGCTGTAATCGGTAAAAAGGTCGCCGGGTTTATTCCTGTAGGCGACGATCGTATTAAAAATGCAGCTGTACTGGGTATCGGTTTAGCATTCCCTATGATCCTTAAAGGAGAACTGGGTAAGGCTATCGGTAACGGTATGATCGCAGCCGGTGGCGCTGGCCTGGTAGGTGGATTGATCCCTGCCTTGGGCCAAATGGACGACACTATGACTTTTCCTGTAACAGTGGGCGAGATCCCCGACAACATTAGCGTAATCGCTGGAAGCGACGACGTAATGGCTGGCGATGATCTTTCAGTACTTGCTGGAATGGAAGAGGACGAAATGTACTAAAGAGATCACCTGTATTCACCTTTATTTAAAAACAAAAAGCCCGGCCCTGGGCCATATCGAACAGGGCAAAAAACAAAATGGCATCAACCGTTGGCACCCGCCTAGCCTTTGAAAAGGCAAAAGAAGCGATCAACCGCGCTGGTTTTTCGCTTGGACAGGCTGTATTATCACAGTCGTATCTTCGTTTGGAAGTGGCTTTGTCTACTACCGTTACAAACTATCAATTTCCAGTATTGGTTAATGATGTAACGGCCAGTTCTACAACAGCGACAAACGTCGAACAGCGCTTACAACTCCAAGATGCGTTCGTGGTATCGCAATTTGGACTTTTCTTTGCGAAACCTTCAAGCTCAACAGCTACAAACTTTCAGCTTTGTACTTATCCAAATAAGACAATTTTTTCAGCTGCAAACACAGCTACTAGCTTGTTAAATTGGTACAATTCTAGCTTGTCGCTTACAGTAAATAATCGCGTAATTTGCCCAGCTTACGACTTGTACAGACATTATTCTGTACCACAACAGCAGCAAACTACCGATGCTGATTATACTACGTCTGGTATTGACTACGACGATCAGCAAGACGGTAGCAATAGCGGCTTTTATCCAATCGAGCCAGCTTGGGTATTGGTAGGATCAAAGCAGAACCAAATTAGCGTTCAACTGCCCCAGGCTATGGCTGCAGTAGAAACTAACAGCCGCGCCGTTATCATTTTGCGCGGGCATTTGGCCCAAAACGTTACTCCAGTTCGTTAATAAAATACTGGTAAAATATAAAGGGCCGGTCTAGGCCGGCCCTTATTTTAAAAAAGTAAAATTTATCAAAATGGCATTTAAAGCCGCAAAGTACGAACTAGTCGAATTGCTGGTACCTGGAGTAGCAGTAGGTGGACAAACACAAACACAGTGGAGTTTTCCTGACTTACCAAAACTGCGCTATACAGCGTTAATGGCACTAGAAACTTTTGCAGTAGATACGCTGACCCATTCGCCTAACAACGTGGCGCTACCGTCCGCAGCTATTATGCAAAAAAGCTACCTGGTATTATATTCAAACGAACGTCAAGACCTGTTCCGTATTCCTTTGATCAGCTTAATTCGCACGCAAGCCACAACTAGTGCCAGTGCACCTTTCGTTCGTAGCCTGCCCGAATTTAGCGGACAAAAGATAACCTGGGATAAGAGCTATATTACGATCGCATCAGCCCCAGCAAATACTACAAATATCAGTTTTGTATTTGGCGTTTATTATATCTAATCTATGGCAAGTACGGCACAACTACGAAGCGCAAGCGCAGTTCTAAATTGGTACAACGAGCAGCCGCAGGCTGCCTGGAAGATATTTAGATTTTCTGTAATGGCTAAAAACATTACTGGCGCTTATGACGGCAAGAGTAAAGAGGACGGATACGAAAAGCTCGAAAAAGAGCTGCAGTTTATCGCCCCGGACGACTATAACAATTTTGTTTTAGGTCTATACAGCGACAAGGACAAAGAAAAGTTAGCTCCTGCCATAAACAAAGTTTTTGTGCTAAACGAAGCCCCTTTGGGAATGATCGCCGGCTACGGCGTAAGTAACCAACAGGCGCAGATAAATAACGAGATACTAAACGAGATCCGCGCACTACGAGCTGAAAGAATAGCCGAACTGGAAACTGACGAAGAAGAAGAAGAAGAAGAAAAAGAAGAGCCAGTTACGCCGCAAAGTATTTTAGCTGGTATGCTACAACAACCACAAGTACAACAAATGCTCATTGCTATGCTTGGTAATATTGTTAGCAGCTTTGCTGCGCCAAAAGTTCAGCACGTTAGCGGAACACAAGATATTGAACAGATCATACAAACACTATTTAGTAAAGGAGTAACAGCCGACGATTTAGCAAAGCTGGCAGCTATGCCGCAAACGCAGATTAGTATGCTGTTATCTATGCTACGTAAGTAATGGCCAGTAAATTCAAAATATCAGCTACAGACGTCCTACTGGTAGGTGGCGGCCTATTGGCTTTTACAGCTATTAAACGCCTGTTAATTGCAGGCGGGATCGCTGCCGGCCCTGGCACGCAAAGCGCCAGCCAGCAAATAACAGATCCGGGTAGCTACTGGAAGCCGCTATACTATAAGCGTACCGGCGGCGTACTGGTAACCAGGGCAACAGCTGAACGACTGGCAAAGCAAATAAATAACGCGTTTGGCCTGTTCCAGGACGACTTTAACGCAGTTATGGCCGCTTTTAGCCAGGTTAAAACAAAAGCTGCCGTATCTTTTGTAGCCGACGTGTTTCAGCAACGATATAAACAGGATCTATTAACTTTTTTAACCAATGGCGGCGGAGTACTGCCCTGGGACGGATTAAGTGATAGTCAGCTTCGCACATTATTAACGTACACAAACAGATTACCAGCACGATGAAAAAAAATATATTGCCCTTACTACTGATCGCCGGAGCTGCAATAGCTTTTATGGCTTTTCGCAGACGGCAGCGCGTATCGGTAGAAGCCGGGCCAACAGAAAGAATTACGGAACAAGAATTTGCGGCGCCTGTAGATATTGCCCCTAGGCCATCGGCTGTAGATATTGGCACAAAGCTAGTAAGCACGCTTTTTACTAAAAAAGCAGGCGCAAAGGCGCAGCGTACAGCTGTAAAGCGCGCCGTAAGAACAAAGGCGGCAACCAGGGCGCAGGCAAAGGCTGTAACAAAGCAGCTTTCTAAAGGTATTCGGATCGGTTTTAACGATAACGTATTAGTATAAAACTAATCAAATGAAAAAAGGAACTATAATCTATTTAGCTGTAGCAGCTGCCCTATACTATTACTGGATCAAGCGCAAAAAAGCGACTGGATCGGTAGCGCCTAGCGCCGAAGCTGCAGCCAGTACAGCGCGTCAAATGGTATCGAATATTGTAGATCAAACTACATTTTTGCCCTACGAAACTACGTTTGCAAAGGAATACGCTAACGATCAAAAAAATTGTAGATAATGGCTTGCGTTAAATTCATAACAGAAACAAAGATATTTCAGCAAAGCGGCCAGACGGACACGAACGCTAACAGCGTTATTTTCGTTAACCAGGGTACGTCAAATGTAACTGTGGACGGCTTTTTGCTGACGCCTAATCAATCGTGGAATATAACAGGCAACCGCGACGAGATTAACGTAAAAGTGTATTCTTTTAATTTTAGTGGGGCAGGAGTTAATCAACTTACAGTAATACTTAAACGATACGTTTAATGTTCGTAGATTTTAATATACTTAATCAGCTTGGATCGCCGAGTATCAATAGTAATACGTTTGCTAATAGGCCAGCCGCCGGACAGACAGGCCGGCTCTTTGTTAGTACCGATACTTTTGAGATCTATCGGGATAATGGTACGACCTGGGATCTAATCGGCGGCCCTGGCACCAGTTCTATTACTGGTACCGGTACAGCTACTCAGGTAGCTTATTTTACAAGCAGTCAGGCAATCGGATCTAGTTCTAATCTTTACTGGGATAATGCAAATATTAGGCTTGGTATCGGCACCAGCACGCCTGGAGTTAGGCTAGACGTACATGGCACAGGCAATATGCTTCATTTGAATGCTACTGGAGCTACTGCCAATACGTTAATGAGCTTTCAGCGCTTAGGTAGTAATGTATGGCGCTTAGGGGATCAATACAGCGGCGGTTTTGGTTATTTTGAGGTACACAACGGCGTAATAAATACTAATGCAGTAGAATTTCAAACGTCAACAAACAAAGCTACTTTTGGAGCAATAGAAACTTATAGCAGCGGCGGCGCTACTGGTAGTTTATTTAGTTACACATTAACGGTGCCTGGCGGCACTAATTTTACTGGGCCAAATGTAATAGGTAATGTAAATAGCTACCTGACACTAAATTTAGGCGGCAATACTACCGTTCCAAATAGCACCAGGCAAGGACTAGAGGGTAATAGCCGCATTAACTTTACTGGCCCTGGCACGCTTACAATGACGCAAGGAACTGGAACGGTAAGAGCATTTAGCGCATTAAGTAGTGTTTATAGCTTTGCTGGTACTTCTGCCGGAACTATTACTCACCTGGCTGGCCTGCGCGTATGCTTTCCAGACAATATCGGTCTAGGAGCTATAAGTATTACCAACAATTACGCTATTTTAATAAACGACCAAACGACTGGCACAGGTACAGTTACCTATACTAATCGCTGGGGAATATATCAAGAGGGTGCCAGCGATCTAAATTACTTTAACGGTAATTTGCTAATTAAAAGCACTACTAATAGCGGCGAACCTTTACAAGTGACTGGAACAGCAAAAGCTACTAATCTTGTAATAGAGGAACAAGTAGCGCCAGGTACGCCGTCAGCAAGTACCGGTATTTTATATGCCAAAACAGATAATTTACCTTACTATAAAAATGATCAAGGTACAGAGTATAGTATTACATTCCCACAAAGTCAAGTTACAAACGCATTTAGGGAGTTAGGCTCGCAAGCTATTGGTTTTAATATAGGCAATATTAATAGTAATATAAATACTGGCCAACCACTAAATATA
>Ga0315904_10008951_pt1 | contig 13161 bp, 12 predicted proteins | sample LakEriMetagenome_6_FD_203529 | JGI IMG/M metagenome (GOLD analysis project Ga0315904, IMG submission 203529) | Freshwater fungal communities from buoy surface, Lake Erie, Ohio, United States - Buoy 12 MA120 | ecosystem: Environmental > Aquatic > Freshwater > Lake | place: USA: Lake Erie, Ohio... | reverse complement strand
TCCTCCGTTTCATTGTGGATAGCGTTGATAATTGCTCTTTTTTTACCATTTATTTGAACAACCACGTTAAATTCATCTTTTTTTAATGACTCATTGTCAAATTTAGGCCACTCTTGAATGGCTAGATCTGTTTTTTTTGTAATTTTTTCCCAGCATTCATTTGCAACATAAGGAATAAAGGCTGAAATAATTATTAGGTATTTTTTAAAAACATCAATTAAACTATTTTTATCAACCCCTAATTTTTCAATTTCATCATTAATAAGATTTAAAAAGGTATACAATTTTGCAATAGCAACATTCATTTGAAATTTTTCAACATGTTCTGAAATTTCTTTTACTAAAATATCGACTTTAACTAAAAAATTTTTATCAAAATTTTTATTTGCCTCTTGATAATTCGATACTTTCTCGCATGTGCGGAAAATTTTTTGAACATATTTATAAGCACCTTGAATACCACTATCACTCCATTGAATGTCACGATCTGGAGGACTATCAGATAATATAAACCATCTTACCGCATCGGAGCCGTAAATTTTTATAATATCGTCTGGATCTACAATATTTTTCTTTGATTTTGACATTGCTTGGCTATCGCCCTTTAAAACTTTTAATTTATTATCTAAAAAATATTTTCCATCCTCAAATTTTACATCCTTTGGAAAGACCCAGTCTCCTTTTTCAGTTTTAAAGGTTGGATGACAAACCATCCCTTGCGTAAAAAGATTTTGAAATGGTTCTGAGAATTTAAATTTAAATTCAACTTTTAAAGCAAGGGTAAAAAATCTTGAATATAAAAGATGCAAAATTGCGTGCTCAACTCCCCCAATATATTGATCAACGGGCATCCAATAATTAACATCCTCCTCATTAAAGGGATGATTTTTTTCAGAAGGGGAACAAAATCTTAAAAAGTACCAAGAGGAATCCACAAAGGTATCAAGGGTATCTGTTTCACGAATAGCCTTCATTCCAGTTTCTGGACATTTTGTATATTTCCATGTTGGATGATTTTCTAAAGGATTTCCAGGTTTGCTAAAATCAATGTCCTCAGGAAGAGTAACGGGTAAATCTTTTTCAGGAACAGGAATGATTTTACCATCCTCTCTATAAAGTATTGGAATAGGACAACCCCAATATCTCTGTCTTGATATTCCCCAATCTTTTAATCTGTAAATTGTTTTAGAATTTCCAATTCTTTTGTCTTCAATAATTTTAATTATTTTTTTCTTCGCTTCACTAACACTTAAATCATTTAAAAAATCAGAGTTAATTATAAAACCATCATCTACATAAGCCTCATCTTTAATTGTTATATCTTGAGATTTAACAGGCGATACAACAGGCAATACCTCTAAATTATATTTCAAGGCAAATTCTAGATCTCTTTGATCATGGCCAGGACAGCCATAAATTGCGCCTGTGCCGTAATCCATAAGTATGAAATTGCTCACATAAATTGGGAGTTTTTTATCTTTAATAAATGGGTGATGTACAAAGTAAGGAGTTTTAAATCCTAATTTTTCGTTCTTTGATAATGAGGATTCAACTGCGATATTTTTAAGTGCTTCATTTTTAAACTTTAAAAAATTTTTATCTTCTTTAAAAAATTGAGTGAAGGGATGATCCGGAGCAATTGCAATAAAAGATGCCCCAAAAATTGTATCAGGTCTAGTTGTAAAAATTTTTATCTTCTCTTTATTATTTGTTAAAAAATCTATCTCACATCCAATGGATTTTCCAATCCAGTTTTTCTGCATTAATTTTACTTTTTCAGGCCAACCCTTTAAGTTTTCAAGGGATTCTAAAAGTTCATCTGAATATTTTGTGATATTTAAAAACCACTGACTTAATTTTTTTTTCTCAACAATTGCTCCAGATCTCCAACCCTTGCCATCAATCACTTGCTCGTTTGCAAGTACAGTTTGATCGATGGGGTCCCAGTTTACATAGCTTTCTTTTTTATAGACTAGACCTTTTTTAAAAAAGAATGAAAAAAGCGACTGTTGTTGTTTGTAATAATTTTCATCACATGTTGATACTTCTCTACTCCAGTCGATGGAAAGGCCAAGGCGTTGTAATTGACATTTCATTACTGCAATGTTTTTTTTAGTCCAAGCACCAGGATGCAATTTATTTTGAATGGCTGCATTTTCAGCGGGAAGCCCAAAGGCATCCCAGCCCATTGGATGAAGAACATTATAGCCTTTAAGTCTTTTGTAATTAGCTATCACATCTCCAAGGGAATAATTTCTGACATGCCCCATATGTATATTTCCTGATGGGTAAGGAAACATTTCGAGACAGTAAAATTTTTTATTTTGATTTTTTTGAGATTTAAATATTTTATTTTTTAGGAAAAATTCTTTCCATTTATTTTCTACGTAATTAAAATTGTAGTTGTCCATAAAGAAAATATCATTTTTTTTCTTTTTTTATATCATTTATCGCTATTTCTCTTGCAGAATTTATTATGGCCTCTTTAAGTTCAGAATTAAACTTTTTATCCATTAGATTAGTATTGCACTTACCTTTTTGGTCACAAATTCTTTTGTGTGATACAATCGATATAGAATCCGATTTTAATTCGTTTGATAAAAATTGAATGCTAATTTTGATTTCTTCATCAGAGGTCTTTTCAGAATACCAGTCCGTTACTATTAATCCACCAGAGTAATCAACACTGGCTAAGGGAATAAAGTCTAATGATTTTAAAGTAGCTCTCCATAAAGGGTTAGATCTAGAGAATTCAAATGTGCCGGAACTTTTATTATTGCCAAATATAGTTATTGGATTTTTTTCAGAATACTCTTTCGCCCTTTCAAGTACATTAGGATTGGTAGTTTCAACTTGGCCTGTGACAGGATCTTTTTTTTGGCTGCAATTTTGAATGAAAAAAAGGACAAACCATAAAAAAACAAAATAAGTTTTTAATCTAAATTTTTTCATTAAAATCCATTATTAATCTAACTTTTATAGCCACATTCAAACTTTTGTTTACATTTTAAATGAACTTTAGCTAATTAAGCAAAAATTAGGTAATATCATAGATAATAATAGTTGTATTTTTGCAACAATTAAACAGATATTTATAATTTATAAGCTTTTTACGTTAAAATTTAATTTTAATAATCTATAAAATTTAACTTAAGAAAATAATAACTAAAAAAAGGATAATAAAATGACAAATAAAAAAATCATTGGCTTATTCGCAACTACAGCACTATTTGCTTCGCTTAGCTCAGTAGCTAATTCGCAAGTAACAATTAGTGGTTATGTAGAAGCAAGCTATATGACTGGAAATAGTAAAACAGTATCTGGTTCAACAGGTATTAACCAAACAAAGCAATTAGGTAACGAAACTTTGATAAGAGTAGCTTCAAAAGGTAAGTTGTCTAATGGCATGGAGTACAACGTATTCCAAGAGTTTGAATCTGATGAAGCAGCAACTCAAAATATGCATCAACGTGGAATTGAGATCACGCCTATGGCTGGTATCAACGTTGGTTACTCATTTGACCAAGTTAGAGGTTCTGAGATAGCTAGAACTGCAACTCCTTATGTTACAAGCAGACATACTGATGTAACTGGTATAACAGGAATAACAGAGCCATTAGATGTAACTTCAAGTGAGCATGCTATTTACTTGGACATAGTTAATAAGTTAGGTGCTAATTCGCAATTAAGTTTTGCATATGCTCCAAACTTAGACTCTGCATCAAACAACGGATCTGACAGATTTATTTCAACTACTAACACTAATAGTGGATACGGAATTGGATATAAAATTACTCCAATAACTGGATTAACAGCTTCTGTTGGTATCACAAGGATTGATCAAAATACTGTTGGTCATCAAGACGTAGATATGAAAACGGCTGGTTTCACTTACGCAAATGGTCCTTTCGCTGTTGGAGCACAAAGATATAAGCAAGAAGGCCTAAAAACTACTCAAGCTGCTACTCATAAAGACGAGACTACTTTAATTAGCGCTACTTTTGCAGCTACAAAAGAGTTGTCATTCGGCGTGGGCTTAGCAGAACAAGAGAGAACTTTAGCTGGCGTTAAAGGTACAGTTGACACAAAGTCTAAATTGTTTTCAATTGGATACAATTTAGGTCCAGTTGCGCTTTCTTATGATTTTGAGCAAAATGAAAATATTCCTGTATCAGCTACTACAGCTGCGATATCTGGAAGAGATTCAGATACTCATAAAGTAAGAGTTAGAGCAGCGTTTTAATTAAAAAATTAAAACTTTAATTTAATTCTAAACCCACCCACTTTTTAAGTGGGTGGGTTTTTTTTAGCTTTCAGTAATAAATCTTATAAAACCAGCACTTTTTGACCTGGTCATGTAAATCATTTTAAAATTATTTTGTAAGATCCCGCCCAAAGCACCAATCTCACATTTCCAATTCTTAGTAATTAGATTGAATTTGTTCACACCTAAGCTTTTATACTTAGAGTATTTTTTATTATAAAATATAGGGGATAAAAGAATGAGATTACACCCCTGATTTAGTTTATAAAAATATTCTCTTTGGTTATGAGCAGAACCTATAATTTTTAACTTTTTATTAATTAGATTTTTATAAAAATTTTTATTATCTTTAGTTAAATAAATGCCATCGGCTTTAAATTGGGTAGCTAGCTTTAAGCTATTTTTTATAAAGAATTTAATTTTATTTTTTTTACAATAATTATTTAGAGTTTTGATATCTTGATATTTTATATTATTTTCATTTGAATAATTGTAAACAATAGATAGGTTCTTAAATTTTTTAATCTTTTTTTCTATATCTTTATATAAATTATCAATAAATAAATATGAATTAATCTTTATGAACATATGTTTATCTTACAAAATTATCTTAATATAAAAGCGAAAACTGTTCTATTAAATAGAGATGTTAATATAGTCGTCGTTACCAAGGGTCAAAATTTTGAAAATATTAAACCAATTATTGATCAAGGCCACCTAGATTTTGGTGAAAATAAAGTGCAAGAGGCTAGCCAAAAATGGAGTGAGATTCTAAAAAATTATCCAAGAATAAAATTACACCTCATTGGTAAATTGCAATCTAATAAGGCAAAAGATGCATTTTATTTATTTGATTATATTCATACCCTTGATAATGAAAAGTTAGCTAAAATTTTATCAAGTCTTGAAAATAATTCAAAAAAAAAGATTAAATATTTTATTCAAGTTAATATTGGAAATGAAATACAAAAAAATGGAATTAATCTATCTCATGTTAAGGATTTTATAGGTTTCTGCAGCAAAGATTTAAAATTAAATATAGTTGGTCTTATGTGTATTCCTCCACTTAATTTAGATCCAATTCCTTTTTTTGAAAAAATGCAGAATTTAAAACTTATTAATAATTTAAATGAATTAAGTATGGGAATGTCGACTGATTATAACCAAGCTTTAAATTATGGAGCTACTTATATTCGAATTGGTTCTGCTATATTTAAATAATTTATCTACATTATTTTAATTTTTGTATTTTTTTTAATCGACGCCAATAATTTTAATAGATGATTTTTTTTAAGGGCAATACAACCTCTTGTATTTTTATAATTTCTTTTTGTAATATGTAAAAAAATTGCACTCCCCTTATTTGTTACAGTAGGGTTAATATTATAATTGATAACACAAATAATATCGTAAATGTTGTCGTTACGATGTAATTTCTCGTGGGAAAGTGAAGTTGGTATACCTATTTGTTTATTGTAGAATTTACTTTCAACGTCATCACACCAGCCAATTTTTTTAGTTATTTTAATTTTTTTAAAAGGTACTTTAATTTTTTTAATTCGGTCTTTTCTATAAAAAACTTTTAATATTTTATAAGTACCCTTTGGAGTTACATTATCACCTTCTCTAGTTTTTTTTTTAATTCCAGATTTTCCTAGGGCACATCTAAATTGAAGGTTTTTATATTTTAAATATCCAGATTTATTTATAATAATCATCTTTTATGTAATATATATGCATTTATGAATAATATTCGTCTGAACATTTTAGGATCTGCACCATTTTTAAATATTATAAATGAAATTGAATTTATTAATATTTTAAATTCAAATGATCAATTTAAATATAATGAGAATATAATATCAGTTAAAATTGTATTCGCTGAAAATTTTAAGGTAAAAGAAGTTAAAAGTTTATTATTACAAAATGAACCAATTATTTTATTTTTAAATCACAAAGATTATATCAAAAAAAATAATTTAAACTTACTTAATTTTCATGTCAGTTTAGAATTGCCAATCGAGATTTTATCACTAAAAGAAATTTTAAACATTTTAATTACAAAATATAATTTTTTTAAGAAATCTAAGATTATAATTAAAGATTACGAAATTGACTCAAATGAACGTTCCATTGTTAAAAGTAAAACAAAAGTTAAACTTACCGAAAAAGAATTAGAGTTGATCTTAGCCCTCAATAAAAAAAATGGCTTAAATAAATTTTTTTTGCTTAAAAATATTTGGAAACATAGCATTGATCTAGATACCCATGCTTTTGAAACGCATCTTCATCGTTTAAGAAAGAAAATGAATAAATATTTTAATGATAAAAATTTTATAATTGAAAAGAACTCTTTGTATTATTTAACTAATTAAAGTCTTGCACCAATTTTTTGAATAACTTGCGCTGCAAGTTTTGAGCCTGTTTTTAGGCATTTTTTAATATCAGAATTGTTTAAATATTCCTTAAAAAAACCTGCTGCAAATAAATCACCCGCTCCCGTTAAGTCTAAAACCTTTTCAACTTTAACACTTTCGCAATTTGTAATTTCATTGTTTAAAATAGCTACACTGCCACTTTCACTCTTTGTTATGATTATAATTTTACCAAATTTTTTAAGTTCATTAATACTATCTAGCAAATTATTTTTTTGTATTAACTCATTAATTTCATTTTCATTTCCAATCAAAATATTTAAATCATTTATGAGTAATTTAAAAAAATCTTCCCTATGTCGATTAACGCAAAAAATATCTGATAAACTCATTGCAACTTTGATGTTATTTTTTTTTGCTAGTTTGATTACATGTTTAAACATTTCTTCACTCATTCCTTTATCCCAAAGGTATCCTTCTAATAAAATAATTTCATAACCTTTAACATGATCCTCATTAATATCTGTCATTGAGAGTTGAGATGAAATACCAAGGTAAGTGCACATAGTTCTCTCAGAGTCAGGAGTTATGAAAATAATTGATGCTCCTGTTGATAAATCTTCGTTTTTTTCAACATAAGAAAAATTGACTTTTATTTTTTCCAGACTTTTTTTGTAAATTTTTCCAAATTCATCAGAATTAATCTTTCCCATAAATGACGGGAAACCTCCAAGATAAGCGATGCCTGCCATAGTATTTGCAACAGAACCACCTGCTTCAATTTTTTCAATCTTAATTGTATCTTTTAAACTATCAAATTCATCCTTTTCAATAAGTTTCATCGAACCTTTTGTGAGATTATTTTTTAATAAAAAATTATCATCCACTTTTACAAATACATCGACAATAGCGTTACCAATGCCAAGAATTTTTTTAGACATTTTTATCTTTATATAAACAAATTTTATTAATTACACATTTTGTACAAAGTGGATTTCTAGATTTACAGACATATCTTCCATGTAAAAGTATTAAATGATGGGCTTTCTTCAAGTATTTATTTGGCAAAATTTTTAAAAGTTGATCTTCCACTTGATTTGGATTTTTACCACTTGTAAGGCCTGTTCTATTACTTACCCTAAATACGTGTGTGTCCACTGCGATGGTTGGTTTATTAAAAGCAGCATTTAAGACAACGTTTGCTGTTTTTCTTCCAACACCTGGAAGATTTATTAAATCTTCAAAATTATTTGGCACTTTACTTTGATATTTTTCAACTAAGATTTTCGAGAGATTATATAAATTTTTAGCCTTCATATTAAATAGTCCAATACTTTTAATCATTCTTTTTATTTTTGTAATTCCAAGATCAGCAAAATGTTTAGCTGTATAATATTTTTTATAAATATCCTTTGTAACATTATTAACATTTTTGTCTGTACATTGAGCAGAGAGAATAACAGATGTTAAAAGTGTAAATTGATTTCTATATTTAAGAGAAGTTTCTGGTTTTTTAATAGACTGATTTAAAAATTGAATAAGTTTTAAGGCCTGTAATTTATTTAATGCCATTAAAAAAATAGAATTTTATTTATTTAAGACTAAACATGTCCTGCATATCAAATAAGCCTTTATTTTTTTTTCTTATCCATATTGCAGCATTTAATGCTCCATCGGCAAATAATTCTCTTGAAAAAGCAGTATGTTTTAATTCAATATTTTCAATTTTGTTATTATAAATCACAGAGTGTTTACCGATAGTTTTGCCTTTTCTTGTAATAAAAAAATTAACTTTATTATTTTGGAGACTTCCTTTTTTATTTAAGTAACATTTTCCTTTTAATTTATCTAAATTTTTACCTTTACCTTTGGCAACTGCATTTGCTAGCATTAGAGCAGTACCCGATGGATAATCTATTTTTGCTTTATGGTGATTATCTGAAATACCAATTTGATAATTATTTGGAATTTTCTTAGACAAAATATTCGTAATATATTCAAGTAAATTTATTCCTAAACTCATGTTACCTGATTTAAATATAGCAATTTTTTTTGAGTAGTTCTTTATTAGATTATTTTCTTTTTTTGTAAAACCGGTTGTTCCAATGACAACTCTTTTCTTTAATTTTTTTGCAAAATTTAAAATTTCAATTGAAGATTTTGGTCTTGAAAAGTCGATGATAACATCGGTTTTTTTAAAAGCTTCTATACTATTATTTTGTATTTTGATGCTTTTAATTTTTTTTCCAACTCTTATGTCTGTTAAGCTGTAAAGTTTTAAATTTTTATTTTTTGATATTTGGTTAATTAATATCTGACCCATACGACCAAGGGCTCCTGTAATAGTGATATTAATTTTTTTCATTAACCGCCGCTCCAAAATTTTTTAGCTTTATTAAAAAAATTTTTTATCTCAGAGTTATTATCTAAATCTTCTAAAGATTTAAATTTTAGGAGCAAGTCTTTTTGTTCTTTGCTTAAAGACTCTGGAATTATCACATTAGTTTCAAGGTAAAGATCACCAAAATCATTTTCTCTTAAAATTGGCATTCCTTTACCCTTTAATCTAAATTGTTTTCCAGATTGAGTTCCTTCTGGAATCTTGACTTTTGATTTTCCGCCATCGATGGTTGGAACTTCAATTTCAGCACCAAGGGCGGCATCGGTCATGGAAATAGGGAGCTTATAGTATAAATTTTCCTCAGATCTTTGAAAGATTTTATGTTTTTGAACATTAATTAAAACATATAGATCTCCATTAGATCCTCCTCTGTAACCCGCATCACCTTTGCCAGATAATCTCATTTGTGTGCCATCATCAACTCCCTTTGGAATTTGAATAGATAGATTTTTTTTAGTCTTAATTGCGCCAGATCCCCTACAATCTTTACAAGGATTTGATAACATTTCTCCATCCCCACCGCAGTCAGGACAAGTTTGTTGAAGTGTAAAAAAGCCCTGTTGCGTTCTAACTTTTCCATAGCCATCACAAGTTGAGCATTTTTTTGGTTTTGAGCCAGGTTCAGCTCCACTTCCAGAACATTTTTCACATTTTTCGTTCGATGATAAATTGATAGTTTGTTTTTTTCCAAAATAAGCCTCTTCTAAACTAACCTCTAAATTAATTTTTAAATCAGAACCTCTATTTGATCTTGATTTTTTAGATCGCCCACTTCCCCTTCCAGAGCCCATAAAGTCGCCAAAAAAATCATCAAAGATGTCAGAAAATGCGCCAGACTCAAATCCACCAAAATCAAATCCACCCGTACCTCCACCTCCTCCTTCAAAGGCAGAATGACCAAACTGATCATAGGATGATTTTTTTTTAGGGTCCGATAAAACTTGATAAGCCTCAGATGCTTCTTTAAATTTAGCTTCAGCAGTTTTGTCACCTTGATTTCGATCAGGGTGATATTTCATTGCTAAAGTTCGATATGCTTTTTTTATTTCCTCAGGTGTTGCTTTTTTATTTATGCCAAGAATATCGTAGTAGTCTTTTTTAGGCATATTAAACCAGGTTTATAGACTAATGAGCGATTAGCCTGTTTTTTTGTTATCGTCTTTTACTTCTTCAAACTCTGCATCAACGACATCTTTTTTATCTTCAGTTTTAGCATCACCTTTATTGTCCCCAGGTTTTTCTTGCTGAGCCTTATAAATTGCTTCACCTAATTTCATAGAAGAAGTCATTAGTTGCTGAGTTTTAGTCTTAATATCTTCAGTTTTATCAGATTTAATTGCTTCTTTTAAATCCTCCATGTCTTTTTCAATTGTTTTTTTATCCGTTTCAGAAATTTTGCTTCCATGTTCTTTTAAACTTTGTTCAGTTGAAGCAATTAAAGAGTCCGCGTGATTTTTTGCATCCACCTCTTCTCTTTTCTTTTTATCAGCTTCTTTATTAGCCTCTGCTTCTTTAACCATTTTTTGAATTTCTTCATCGGTTAAACCACCTGATGCTTGAATTTGAATTTTCTGTTCTTTTCCAGTTCCTTTGTCTTTTGCAGAAACGTTTACAATTCCGTTTGCATCAATATCAAAGGTTACTTCAATTTGCGGAACTCCTCTTGGAGCGGGTGCAATTCCAGTTAATTCAAAATTGCCAAGTAATTTATTATCATTAGCCATTTCTCTTTCCCCTTGAAAAACTCTAATGGTCACTGCCGGTTGATTATTTTCTGCAGTTGAGAATACTTGGCTTTTTTTAGTTGGGATGGTTGTGTTTTTATCAATTAATCTTGTAAATACTCCGCCTAAAGTTTCAATACCTAAAGATAGAGGAGTGACATCAAGGAGAAGAACATCTTTTACATCTCCTTGTAATACTCCCGCTTGAACAGCTGCACCTAAGGCAACAACTTCGTCAGGATTCACGCTTTGATTTGGTTCTTTGCCAAAGAAATTTTTTACAGTTTCAACAACTTTTGGCATTCTTGTCATTCCACCAACAAGAATAACCTCATTAATTTCAGATGCTGTGTAACCTGAATCTTTTAGTGCAATTTTGCAAGGCTCAATTGTCTTTTCAATTAATTTTGCAGTAAGAGCTTCTAATTTTGCTCTTGTGATTTTCATGTTCACATGTTTTGGACCCGTTTTGTCTGCAGTAATGAATGGTAAATTTACCTCTGTCTGTGCAGAAGAAGATAATTCAATTTTAGCTTTTTCAGCAGCCTCTCTAATTCTTTGTAAAGCTAATTTGTCAGTTTTTAAATTAATACCACTTTCTTTTTTAAATTCTTCAATAATATAATCTGTAACCACTGCATCAAAATCATCACCACCTAAGGAAGTATTTCCGTTTGTAGATTTGACTTCAAAAACTCCGTCACCCAACTCAAGAACAGATATATCAAATGTTCCACCACCTAAATCATACACAGCAATTGTTTTTGCTTTTTTCTTATCAAGTCCGTAGGCAAGGGCTGCTGCAGTTGGCTCATTTATAATTCTTAAAACTTCTAGACCTGCAATTTTTCCAGCATCTTTAGTTGCTTGTCTTTGTGCATCATTAAAATAAGCTGGAACTGTAATGACAGCTTGTTTTACTTCACTGCCTAAATATTTTTCAGCAGATTCTTTCATCTTCATTAAAACAAATGCAGATATTTGACTTGGTGAATATTTTTTATCACGAGACTGAACCCAGGCATCAGTACCGTTATCGGATTTTATAACTTTGTAAGGAAGTCCTTGGATATCTTTTTTTAAATTAGAATCATCAAAACTTTTACCAATTAATCTTTTGACCGAAAAAAAAGTATTTTCAGGATTTGTAACCGCCTGTCTTTTTGCAGGAAGACCAACTAATTTTTCTCCAGCTTCTGTGAATGCAACAATTGATGGAGTTGTTCGAACCCCTTCAGCATTTTCTAATACTTTTGGTTGTGCACCATCCATAATGGCAACACATGAGTTTGTAGTTCCTAAATCTATTCCAATTATTTTTGACATAAAATTCTATTTTTATTAATTTGTTAAACCTATGTGGTGTTTAATTTAAGGATTACAACCTTTAAGGCTAAATTTTTTTAACTTAAAAATCCTTAATTTATTAGACTTTATTACCTTATAAGTTGGTATTAGTCTTTTTTTTTGAGATAGATACAAGGGCTGGCCTTAAAAGACGATCGTTTAACATATAACCCTTTTGAATCTCATGAATAACCATCCCATCTTCCTGTTCACTTTCTACTTCGTTTAAGGCTTGATGAAAATTAGGGTCAAATTTTTTACCAACAGACTCAAAGGATTTAATTCCATTCTTATCAAAGCTATTAATTAACTCTTTTTCAATAAGTTCTATACCTAGCATTGTATCTTTAAATTCATGTGATTTAAATTTAGGATTATCTTTAAATAAACCAAAGGCTCTTTCTAAATTATCAGCAAGATTTAGGATCTCTCTTGCAAAGGAAGAGGAGCTATATTTAATTAAATCTTCCCTTTCTTTTTCATGAATTTTTCTAAGGTTTTGGTTTTCAGCTAAAGAGCGAAGTAGTTTGTCATTTAATTCTTCAATTTTTTTTTCAAGATTATTTTCAAGATTATTTTCACTATTATTTTCTAAATTTTTTTCAACATTAAGTTCAGTCCCATTATTTTCTTGGATATCAATTTTTGTATCTTGATCTTTAATAGGAGCAGTTTCTTCTTTGTTATTCATAAGACTATATATTTAAAGCAATACTTTATAATTTTTTTGTCATATATAGGTACTATATTTTGAATTTCTAGCTTTATTATGAGAAAAGATAACAGAGACAGTCTTAGTTTGAGAAAAATTGAGATAATTCCAAATTTTATTAAAAATTCTGAAGGTTCTTGCCTTGTAAGATTTGGCGAAACCCAAGTGGTTTGTACCGCTTCAGTGGATACAAAAGTTCCAAGATGGCTTATTGGTTCTGGAAAAGGGTGGGTTACAGCAGAATATGGAATGTTGCCAAGATCAACCCACGAGAGGATGAGACGGGAAGCAGCAGTTGGTAAAATTGGTGGCAGAACATCTGAGATTCAAAGATTAAT
>Ga0315904_10008950_pt1 | contig 13162 bp, 4 predicted proteins | sample LakEriMetagenome_6_FD_203529 | JGI IMG/M metagenome (GOLD analysis project Ga0315904, IMG submission 203529) | Freshwater fungal communities from buoy surface, Lake Erie, Ohio, United States - Buoy 12 MA120 | ecosystem: Environmental > Aquatic > Freshwater > Lake | place: USA: Lake Erie, Ohio... | reverse complement strand
CTGATTAACAGTTATTTAAATAGATTTTAGAGGTGTTTAACTACCCAAATATCTTATCAAAAAGGGATCTTTCTACCCATAGTTTCTACCCAAGATTAGTAAATCTCTCCTAAATACAATTTTAACCTATTGATAATTAATAAGTTAAAATTGTATTTTTTATATAATTTCTTTCATTTTATATAATCCTGCCACAATCCTGCCACAAATTTTATTTGGGTGGGTTGAATTTTGGGTAAAAAAATACCCAAATAAACCATCTTGGGCTCATTTGGGCACTTTTTTTGTTCCTTTATTTATAATTATACCTACAATTTCTCTTTTTATGCTTAATTTTTTTTCTCTGGGAAAAATATTAAAGAGACAAATAGTTAATCTAAGAGTCAAATGTCAGAAACGGCAAACACCGTATTACTGACATCGTACTTTATAAAATGGTTAAAATACAATTCAAGGAATTGGCTTAAACGAACTTTAAGTAGTTCTAAAAAATAAAAAGAACTGAATTTAATTAAGCAGGACAAGAAACTATAATAGTCCCTGTTGCATTTACCACACCACTACATCCTGTCAATGGAATGGTATATGAAAATGTACCACATCCTCCTGATCCTGATAAAGGAATTGTCCCACTAATCGTTATTACATTCCCAGCCCAAGTAGCGGAAATACCGGCAGGTAAACCCGTTGCCGTGCCAATTCCCGTCGCTCCTGTCGTCGCTATAGTAATGGGTGTTATAGACGCAGTCCCGGGGCTTAAAACTATAGTTGGACTTGAAGATGGTGTTCCTGCTGAACATGCTACTGATGTAGTACAAGGCACCCCAGTACAATTTTCTAAAGCTGCCTTCTTCCAGCGCACTTTAATTTCTTCTAAATTAAAAGAGGACTTGCGTTTGATTCCCTCCATTTTATCTGATTCCTGGTTGTTAATAACCTGGGCATTCAGACTGATAGTCAGACTGATAGTCAGACAGATAATTAAATAGATAGATTTTTTCACTTAGTAAAATTTAAAAGGTAAAACAAATAGTTTAAGAAAATGTTAATTATTTATAAATAATATACTGCCACAAAAATAAAAAAAAATCACCTTTTTTATAATAAACTTGGTTAAAAAATCCTGAACCGTTTGATACCCAACTCCTACGCAATAAAACAAAGGAAAATTACCCATTGATCTTAACAAAAATTCTGTCATTAGGATTGCTCTCGTTTACTTTCGCTTTCTTAGGAAAGCTAATGCTAAATATATTTTATTTTTATTGAATACAACTTCGAATATTCTCAATTACATTCCTCAATATAAATTAAAGCTTTCCAGATTTACTAAGAAATTTATGATTACCCCATTCTATAAACCAGTCCTTAACATTTGACGCCAAAAATCGTTTTATAGGTTGATGGGAGGAAAGAAATCTTTGATTTTGCTAGTGTATATTTTCGTTGTTTTGGTAATATCCCTCCATCCTTGACAGACAAGAAGATGCGTGCGTCATCTTTACGATAATCTTGCCTGAACCGTATTTTTTCTAAATAAAAACACCCAAGTGAAACATTTATCCTGTTCACTTGGGTAACTTTTATTTACATCTTTATTTTTCTGCCTAAATCAACCATTCTTGATATAGAACTTTTCTTGTGACTTCAGTTTTTAACCATTTTAAAAGTGGTCATAAAAAATATTGCACCGGCCATACGCAAGCCTCGCCCACAAATAGACAAATAGTCAATCCCTGAGGCAACGAACGGAAGCGCCGAACGACTTAATGGAGTTGAAGCTAAACACTTCGCCAAGGTAGTTGACCAGGACGCGGCCCAAGCCGTTGCTGCTGGAGTACTCATTAGCACTCCAGAAATAGCCGACAACACCAATAACATCGAAATCACCATGGGACTCATTACGATAACCACCTCCGAGACCAGAAAAACCGCTTGAGTTCGTTGCATCAATATTGGGATTATCCCAATAAGCAGTGCCAATGGATTTCATCTTGCCCCCTGCCACACTTTCTCCTCCTAATCTGTCTGTCAAAGTGGTCCATTCGGCATCGGTGGGTAAATGCCAGCCTGTAGGACATAGCGTGTCACCTAGCGTGGTATACCAGTTGTATAACTTCCCAAGAATAGCATTGTTTGCAACATCATGTTCATAATAACTCCATGCACCCGTGGTTAGTGCTACCCAATCTGTATATCCAAGTACATTAGGAATAGAGCCTCCATTTCTATATCGGGAGGTTTTCAAGTTCTCGCTCATCCATACCTGATCCCCTATTAAAACGGTATTGTAGGTGTTGCCGTCAATGTCTGTAACTGGTGGTGGAAGTGTTGTAAACGATACCTCATTTCCATATGCTGTACCCACACTGTTCGTAGCGTAAGCCCTGACATAATAGGTGGTATTTGGCGTTAGTCCTGTAAGTGTTCCTGAAAAGATGCCTGTTCCAGAACCAATCATAAATACCGTATTTGAAAGGGTGGGATTAGTAGAGGTGCTATAAACCAATCCACGAGCAGAGATTGTCGCACCACCATCTGAAGAAATATTTCCTCCACCACTAACTGAGGTAGATGCTATCGAAGATACAGAAGAGGTGGTTAACGTTGCATAAGCTGCACCAGACCAAGAGGGTATGCCTGTAAAAGACATGGATATGACCTGACCTGGCTGTCCTGGAGCAAGATTAACCCAAGTTGTTCCATTCCAGTAGAGTATATTTCCTGTATTAGTGCCAGTAGGAAAATCTGAACGATTCAATTTTGTATCAATACGATTCGACAATGAAGCAGTATCCGTTTTAGTTAACTTGAGATCAATACGATTCGACAAGGAGGAAGTATCCGTTTTAGTTAATTTGAGATCAATACGATTCGACAAAGAGGCAGTGTCCGTTTTAGTTAATTTGAGATCAATTCGATTTGACAAGGAGGCAGTGTCCGTTTTAGTTAATTTGAGATCAATACGATTTGACAAGGAGGCAGTGTCCGTTTTAGTTAATTTGAGATCAATACGATTTGACAAAGAGGCAGTGTCCGTTTTAGTTAATTTGAGATCAATACGATTTGACAAGGAGGCAGTGTCCGTTTTAGTTAATTTGAGATCAATACGATTTGACAAAGAGGCAGTGTCCGTGATATTCAACTTCGTTGAAAATCTGCTTGTCAGATTCAATAAACTGGTGTCAAATGAACCAGAATTGGCATTGTAGGCATTTATTCGATTAGACAATGAAACTGTGTCCGTTGCATTCAACTTCGTTGCCAATCTACTCGTCAAATTTAATGCTGACGTATCCGTTTTAGATGCATACAAAGCATAGGGTACACTCATTAATTCCTGTGTTCCCAATACAACATAGTTGCTTCCCCCGCTGAAATCTGCTTCCAATTTGATGAAATGAGATATACCTCCCCAATCAATATTGGCAAATATTCCACTTACCACTGTCCCATTTCCAATTTGCAAACTGATTAATCCTGATGCATCTGTTGTTTTAGCATGCGTTTCACTGTAAACTGATGAACCATTTATCGATCCAGATAGAATAGATATTTTTAAACTGACCGAACTATTTCCAATCACCTCTCCCGAGCTATTCCTCAAAATAGACTGGAAATTAATTTTCTGTGGTGCCTGTGCAATAGCAAAAATTGGAAAAAAAAATATAATTATAATTCTTGCGTTCATCATGTAAGCCTCTATTTTTTCTAATAATAAATGGTCTAATCCCCTAATTTTCAGACTTTAGAACTTTGTAAATCTGAAATTTTAAACGAAAATAAAAAAAATATTTTGTTTTTTTTAAAACTTTTATAGTAACACTGTCACACGCTACTTCTTGAATTGCTTACAGGGATAAATTTCGTAGAGGTCATGAATGAAACGTCTTTTTCCGACAGGTTTCTATGGTATAAATAGTGTCTTTTACCTTTGGAAGGATTGAAGGTAAATGGACATTTTTCGTGGAACACCTAGTTTGAATCACAGATTTCAGGGATTTCAGGATTTCACTGTTTAACCATAACGTCGTTGGTTTGCGTGGGAAGGTTTAAAGTTATTCATATAGCTCGTTAAAAGTCACTTGGGATTAGATACTCTTTCATAATACCTTTTACCTAATTTATCATCTCATTCCCCCATTTCATTCCTGTTTCATTCCTGCCATACGGAAAATCATCAATCCTTAACTTCCAGTCAATAAATTCATATTTAACTATAATTCAATTTTTTTAAACCACATAATCTAGTATCCCAAATGAAAATAAATCTATTTATTTTACACAAACCAAAGATAATTTTATCCCATAAAGACCCATATTGACAAAGATGGAAAAATAAATGAGTGAAAACCTTTAAACTCTCTTTCTATAATTTTGAAAGGAAGTTCAGAACAGGTGGAACAAAAACCTAACTGAATCGGATAAAAATTAGGGTTATTTTAAAGGATTATCCAACCTGTATCTAACTTGGAATTAGATAGTCTTAGATGATCTATTTATCTTGATAATTCCCCCAAATCCCCCCTATCAAACTCCTGCCCCATTCCTGCCCCCATGAAAAATTATTAATCCATAACTTCATGTCAACACATACATAATTAACTGTATTTCAATTATTTAAAACATTCAGGACAACAACCCAAAAGTAAATAAATCTATTTTGTTTTTGATTTTTACAAAACTTAAAATACTGATTAACAGTTATTTAAACAAATTTTAGAGGTATGTAACGACCCAAATATCTTATCAAAAAGGGATCTTTCTACCCATAGTTTCTACCCAAGATTAGTAAATCTCATATAAATACAATTTTAACTTATTAATTATCAATAAGTTAAAATTGTATTTTTTATATAATTTCTTTCATTTTATATAATCCTGCTACAATCCTGCCACAAATTTTATTTAGGTGGGTTGAATTGGTTTGACCTGGACAGACAAGACAAATCATTTATCATCTCAATACAATAATCTTTTAAGAACCGTATCTATTTTTCTAAATAAAAACACCCAAGTGAATCATTTGTCCTGTTCACTTGGGCGCTTTTAACAATGTCTTAATTTTTCTGCCTAAATCAGCTATTTTTGAAATAGAACTTTTCTGGTGACTTCATTTTTATCCCATTTTAAAGAAGGGTTGCAAAAAAATAACGCGCCACTCAACCACAAACCTTTCCCTAAAATAGTCAATCCCTGAGGCAACGGACAGACATACCCCAAAAGTTTTGAAATCCTTGCTTTCTAAAATCATCATTTTCTGTATCACGCGAAAAACTAAGACCGGGATTAAGAGGAAGCTCCGTAGTACTCCAGAAATAAGCAATATTCCTAATAGTGAAGTTGAAGTTTGGATTATCCTTGCGTAAACCACCTGGAAGAGCGGAAAAACCGTAATTGTCAGTTCCATTGGTTGTTAACCATAACGCATCATTTTTTTTCAAGCTAATTGCAGAGCCATGAATGGCTGGAACAGAAGTTGTATCAGCTCCTGTATTTATAAATATTGCTAATTTATTCCAATCAGAATTTGAAGGAACGCGCCAGCCCACAGGACAAATATTTTTTATTGCCGCACCTCCTGATGTAATTATTCCAGCCGCTGCATACCAGTTATAAAGATAACCATACGTTGAAACATATCCTGTTACGACACCTGCAACACCAACATATTCTGTTCGTGCTCCATACCCTAAGGTTCCCCAACCAGCATTAGCTGTTTCATCAGGAATTGAAGTAATACCATCATTATACTTGGTAACCTTTAAATTTGTCGTCGTCCAACATTGGGTGCCAATCAATACCGTATTGTAAATGTTATTATCTACGTCCGTAATTGTAGAGGTACCGCAGGTAAAAGACGGAGCGGGGGGAGTAACCACACAAGGAACTCCAGGACAATTCTCCAACGCTGCCTTCTTCCAGCGTACCTTAATCTCATCCAGATTATAAGAAGCTTTTCGCTTGGTATCCAAATTTTCTTTTTCTTTCAATAGGTTATTAACTGGAATATCTTCACTGGGAGTTATCTGTGAAAAACACATAAAAGGAAACATCATTAAAAATAAAATTCTAGCCATCACTTTATGATTTTTTAAATTTGTTGATGCACAAATGTCAAATCATTCAACTTATTCCTAAAATATTTCATCCTTAAATTTCTTTGATTTTAATGAAATCAAAGAAATTTGTTCCAAAATGAACCGAAAATTGGATGAAAAATGAAAATATTATCCTTTTTTTGAATATGAAATGGAGGAAAAAAGGGGTGAGCATACAAAATACGTTAACAACTTAAGCGCGCATTTCCTGTCTGAAATGTGATTGTGCCGGGGAGAAGACGCGAGGCATCGCGTCTCTACGTGGCTCTGAGATAATTTCATTGTCTGTGGAAATCCAAATTTGAAACTAATGGGGATATTTTCAACTCGTATAAAATCCTAAACTTCCCGGTACTTTATTCAATATTCATTAAAGATCTATTGACGGATTTACGATAATCCATTTCAATATATCAGTTCCTAACACTTGATTCCAAGAATCTTTTCATGATCTGATGTGTTGCTCCATATCCGTGTTTTTCCTTCAGATAGATTTTTGTGGTATGGATGTCAGAATGTCCCATCAAAATTCTGATGTTATCCTCAGTTATTTGATCATTATTTAGAAGGTGAGACGCCAGTGTGTGTCGAGGAGTATGACCTGTCATGGTAGGTAAATCCAATATTTCACTTATCCTGAATAGATTGTTGTTGTGTTTTGATCTAGCACTCTTGACAATAGATTCTTCCCTTAGATTTAGATATCTATTTTTATCAAATGAGTCCTTGAAATCTTCCATTTTTAACATGGGGAACAAAAAACGAGTGGGTAGTTCTTGAATCTCTTTGAAAAACTCAATCATTATTTGATGGTTAAAAACGTTTATAATTTCTTTAAGTTTCTTATAATAATATCCCAAATGAAAATATATCCATTCATTGTACACAAACCAAAGATAATTTTATACCCTAAAGACCCTTATTGACAAGAAAGGAAAAATAAATGAGTGAAAACCTTTAAACTCACTTCCAATAATTTTAAAAGGAAGTTCAGAACAGGTGGAACAAAAACCTAACTGAATCGGATAAAAATCAGGGTTATTTTACAGGATCACCTACCTGCATCAAACCTGGAATTAGATTGTCTTAAATGATCTATTTATCTTGATAATTCTCCCTTCAAAATCCTGCCCCATTCCTGCCCCCATGAATAATAATGAACTCTTTAATTCCAGTCATTAATTTCATAATAAACTGTATTTCAATTATTTAAAACATTTAAGACAACAACCCAAAATTAAATAAATCTATTTTGTTTTTGATTTTAAATTAACTTAAAATACTGATTAACAGTTATTTAAATAGATTTTAGAGGTGTTTAACTACCCAAATATCTTATCAAAAAGGGATCTTTCTACCCATAGTTTCTACCCAAGATTAGTAAATCTCTCCTAAATACAATTTTAACCTATTGATAATTAATAAGTTAAAATTGTATTTTTTATATAATTTCTTTCATTTTATATAATCCTGCCACAATCCTGCCACAAATTTTATTTGGGTGGGTTGAATTTTGGGTAAAAAAATACCCAAATAAACCATCTTGGGCTCATTTGGGCACTTTTTTTGTTCCTTTATTTATAATTATACCTACAATTTCTCTTTTTATGCTTAATTTTTTTTCTCTGGGAAAAATATTAAAGAGACAAATAGTTAATCTAAGAGTCAAATGTCAGAAACGGCAAACACCGTATTACTGACATCGTACTTTATAAAATGGTTAAAATACAATTCAAGGAATTGGCTTAAACGAACTTTAAGTAGTTCTAAAAAATAAAAAGAACTGAATTTAATTAAGCAGGACAAGAAACTATAATAGTCCCTGTTGCATTTACCACACCACTACATCCTGTCAATGGAATGGTATATGAAAATGTACCACATCCTCCTGATCCTGATAAAGGAATTGTCCCACTAATCGTTATTACATTCCCAGCCCAAGTAGCGGAAATACCGGCAGGTAAACCCGTTGCCGTGCCAATTCCCGTCGCTCCTGTCGTCGCTATAGTAATGGGTGTTATAGACGCAGTCCCGGGGCTTAAAACTATAGTTGGACTTGAAGATGGTGTTCCTGCTGAACATGCTACTGATGTAGTACAAGGCACCCCAGTACAATTTTCTAAAGCTGCCTTCTTCCAGCGCACTTTAATTTCTTCTAAATTAAAAGAGGACTTGCGTTTGATTCCCTCCATTTTATCTGATTCCTGGTTGTTAATAACCTGGGCATTCAGACTGATAGTCAGACTGATAGTCAGACAGATAATTAAATAGATAGATTTTTTCACTTAGTAAAATTTAAAAGGTAAAACAAATAGTTTAAGAAAATGTTAATTATTTATAAATAATATACTGCCACAAAAATAAAAAAAAATCACCTTTTTTATAATAAACTTGGTTAAAAAATCCTGAACCGTTTGATACCCAACTCCTACGCAATAAAACAAAGGAAAATTACCCATTGATCTTAACAAAAATTCTGTCATTAGGATTGCTCTCGTTTACTTTCGCTTTCTTAGGAAAGCTAATGCTAAATATATTTTATTTTTATTGAATACAACTTCGAATATTCTCAATTACATTCCTCAATATAAATTAAAGCTTTCCAGATTTACTAAGAAATTTATGATTACCCCATTCTATAAACCAGTCCTTAACATTTGACGCCAAAAATCGTTTTATAGGTTGATGGGAGGAAAGAAATCTTTGATTTTGCTAGTGTATATTTTCGTTGTTTTGGTAATATCCCTCCATCCTTGACAGACAAGAAGATGCGTGCGTCATCTTTACGATAATCTTGCCTGAACCGTATTTTTTCTAAATAAAAACACCCAAGTGAAACATTTATCCTGTTCACTTGGGTAACTTTTATTTACATCTTTATTTTTCTGCCTAAATCAACCATTCTTGATATAGAACTTTTCTTGTGACTTCAGTTTTTAACCATTTTAAAAGTGGTCATAAAAAATATTGCACCGGCCATACGCAAGCCTCGCCCACAAATAGACAAATAGTCAATCCCTGAGGCAACGAACGGAAGCGCCGAACGACTTAATGGAGTTGAAGCTAAACACTTCGCCAAGGTAGTTGACCAGGACGCGGCCCAAGCCGTTGCTGCTGGAGTACTCATTAGCACTCCAGAAATAGCCGACAACACCAATAACATCGAAATCACCATGGGACTCATTACGATAACCACCTCCGAGACCAGAAAAACCGCTTGAGTTCGTTGCATCAATATTGGGATTATCCCAATAAGCAGTGCCAATGGATTTCATCTTGCCCCCTGCCACACTTTCTCCTCCTAATCTGTCTGTCAAAGTGGTCCATTCGGCATCGGTGGGTAAATGCCAGCCTGTAGGACATAGCGTGTCACCTAGCGTGGTATACCAGTTGTATAACTTCCCAAGAATAGCATTGTTTGCAACATCATGTTCATAATAACTCCATGCACCCGTGGTTAGTGCTACCCAATCTGTATATCCAAGTACATTAGGAATAGAGCCTCCATTTCTATATCGGGAGGTTTTCAAGTTCTCGCTCATCCATACCTGATCCCCTATTAAAACGGTATTGTAGGTGTTGCCGTCAATGTCTGTAACTGGTGGTGGAAGTGTTGTAAACGATACCTCATTTCCATATGCTGTACCCACACTGTTCGTAGCGTAAGCCCTGACATAATAGGTGGTATTTGGCGTTAGTCCTGTAAGTGTTCCTGAAAAGATGCCTGTTCCAGAACCAATCATAAATACCGTATTTGAAAGGGTGGGATTAGTAGAGGTGCTATAAACCAATCCACGAGCAGAGATTGTCGCACCACCATCTGAAGAAATATTTCCTCCACCACTAACTGAGGTAGATGCTATCGAAGATACAGAAGAGGTGGTTAACGTTGCATAAGCTGCACCAGACCAAGAGGGTATGCCTGTAAAAGACATGGATATGACCTGACCTGGCTGTCCTGGAGCAAGATTAACCCAAGTTGTTCCATTCCAGTAGAGTATATTTCCTGTATTAGTGCCAGTAGGAAAATCTGAACGATTCAATTTTGTATCAATACGATTCGACAATGAAGCAGTATCCGTTTTAGTTAACTTGAGATCAATACGATTCGACAAGGAGGAAGTATCCGTTTTAGTTAATTTGAGATCAATACGATTCGACAAAGAGGCAGTGTCCGTTTTAGTTAATTTGAGATCAATTCGATTTGACAAGGAGGCAGTGTCCGTTTTAGTTAATTTGAGATCAATACGATTTGACAAGGAGGCAGTGTCCGTTTTAGTTAATTTGAGATCAATACGATTTGACAAAGAGGCAGTGTCCGTTTTAGTTAATTTGAGATCAATACGATTTGACAAGGAGGCAGTGTCCGTTTTAGTTAATTTGAGATCAATACGATTTGACAAAGAGGCAGTGTCCGTGATATTCAACTTCGTTGAAAATCTGCTTGTCAGATTCAATAAACTGGTGTCAAATGAACCAGAATTGGCATTGTAGGCATTTATTCGATTAGACAATGAAACTGTGTCCGTTGCATTCAACTTCGTTGCCAATCTACTCGTCAAATTTAATGCTGACGTATCCGTTTTAGATGCATACAAAGCATAGGGTACACTCATTAATTCCTGTGTTCCCAATACAACATAGTTGCTTCCCCCGCTGAAATCTGCTTCCAATTTGATGAAATGAGATATACCTCCCCAATCAATATTGGCAAATATTCCACTTACCACTGTCCCATTTCCAATTTGCAAACTGATTAATCCTGATGCATCTGTTGTTTTAGCATGCGTTTCACTGTAAACTGATGAACCATTTATCGATCCAGATAGAATAGATATTTTTAAACTGACCGAACTATTTCCAATCACCTCTCCCGAGCTATTCCTCAAAATAGACTGGAAATTAATTTTCTGTGGTGCCTGTGCAATAGCAAAAATTGGAAAAAAAAATATAATTATAATTCTTGCGTTCATCATGTAAGCCTCTATTTTTTCTAATAATAAATGGTCTAATCCCCTAATTTTCAGACTTTAGAACTTTGTAAATCTGAAATTTTAAACGAAAATAAAAAAAATATTTTGTTTTTTTTAAAACTTTTATAGTAACACTGTCACACGCTACTTCTTGAATTGCTTACAGGGATAAATTTCGTAGAGGTCATGAATGAAACGTCTTTTTCCGACAGGTTTCTATGGTATAAATAGTGTCTTTTACCTTTGGAAGGATTGAAGGTAAATGGACATTTTTCGTGGAACACCTAGTTTGAATCACAGATTTCAGGGATTTCAGGATTTCACTGTTTAACCATAACGTCGTTGGTTTGCGTGGGAAGGTTTAAAGTTATTCATATAGCTCGTTAAAAGTCACTTGGGATTAGATACTCTTTCATAATACCTTTTACCTAATTTATCATCTCATTCCCCCATTTCATTCCTGTTTCATTCCTGCCATACGGAAAATCATCAATCCTTAACTTCCAGTCAATAAATTCATATTTAACTATAATTCAATTTTTTTAAACCACATAATCTAGTATCCCAAATGAAAATAAATCTATTTATTTTACACAAACCAAAGATAATTTTATCCCATAAAGACCCATATTGACAAAGATGGAAAAATAAATGAGTGAAAACCTTTAAACTCTCTTTCTATAATTTTGAAAGGAAGTTCAGAACAGGTGGAACAAAAACCTAACTGAATCGGATAAAAATTAGGGTTATTTTAAAGGATTATCCAACCTGTATCTAACTTGGAATTAGATAGTCTTAGATGATCTATTTATCTTGATAATTCCCCCAAATCCCCCCTATCAAACTCCTGCCCCATTCCTGCCCCCATGAAAAATTATTAATCCATAACTTCATGTCAACACATACATAATTAACTGTATTTCAATTATTTAAAACATTCAGGACAACAACCCAAAAGTAAATAAATCTATTTTGTTTTTGATTTTTACAAAACTTAAAATACTGATTAACAGTTATTTAAACAAATTTTAGAGGTATGTAACGACCCAAATATCTTATCAAAAAGGGATCTTTCTACCCATAGTTTCTACCAAAGATTAGTAAATCTCTCAAAAATACAATTTTAACTTATTAATTATCAATAGGTTAAAATTGTATTTTTTATATAATTTCTTTCATTTTATACAACCCTGCCACAATCCTGCCACAAATTTTATTTGGGTGGGTTGAATTTTGGATAAAAAAAAGTACCCAAATAAAACATCTAAGGCTTATTTGGGTACTTTTTTAGTTTCTTTATATTAGTAAAAGTCTAATTCACTTTTTTAATATAATATTTCTCAGGTAAATACCTTTTTAATTATATTTCAAAAATAGTTACGGCGAGCCACCCGCAAACCTCGCCCACGAAATAGTCAAATAGACAAATAGTCAATCCCTGAGGCAACGGACGGAGTCACCAACTGACTTATTGTGGCTGAGCCTGTACACAAGGCCATCGCCGAATTGCAGTTTGCGGCGGATGGCGGTGTTGGGGTCGAACTCAGTAGCACTCCAGAAGTGAGCTTCTGATCTAAAACCGCCGAAACTACCAATGGAAGATCGAATACCACCTGGGAGAGCGGAAAAACCACTTGTATTAGTTCCGGGACTTGGTGTAGGAGTAGCAGGATTCCATCCTAAACCAGAACCCATAGAACTATTTGTTACAGCTGATTTCAATACAGTCCCCGCTATAGCACTCTGAGTCCCAACGGCTGTTGCAGACGCCATATTATCAAGTTGTTGAATCATAATGGTCCATTCTGCATCTGTGGGAACATGCCAGCCATCTGGGCACAATTTCCGTGGGTCAGTAACAGCATACCAATTGTACAAATAGCCAAAAGTTCCAACATAGTCACTCAATGGTACTACACTGACATCATACCCCGTGCGAGCTCCAATTACCGCCGTTCCCCAGGTGCTATTTGTAGAGTCACCTATCAAGGTACCATCATTATACTTGGTAACCTTTAAATTTGTCGTCGTCCAGCATTGGCTGCCAATTAATTTGGTATTATAAGCATTTCCATCCACGTCTGTAAC